>Ga0207070_1254_pt1 | contig 11404 bp, 7 predicted proteins | sample Alteio_BWMinHeat_92_FD_153591 | JGI IMG/M metagenome (GOLD analysis project Ga0207070, IMG submission 153591) | Enriched cells from forest soil in Barre Woods Harvard Forest LTER site, Petersham, Massachusetts, United States -... | ecosystem: Environmental > Terrestrial > Soil > Temperate forest >...
TCTCGACGCCTTCCTCTCCTTCCAATCTGCCTGTTCCCGTGTCGCATGCAGAAAGCGTGACTAGGTCGGCGCTCAAGCGCAGAGAAGTAATCTCACGGACTTGCAGCAGCCCGTCTTCGCGATTTGCAGGATCGTTTCCCAGAACCAGCGCCGAGCGTTCCGGATACTTCGGCACAGCGACGCCGTGAACGGCGAGATGAATCACTCTGAACTTCGATAAGGGCTCGTCTTTGAAGGCAGCTTCCGACGCTGCGGTGCCGGTGAGCAAGACGCTGTTCTTCCCAAATACTCGTCCCGCGGCCATGATCTCTTGGCGAGTGCCAGGCAATTTCGGAAACCTTGCGCCAGCTAGATCGTAAACACCACGAGCAACTGGTGAACTCTCGCTGGTACCGTTCGCGGCGATCGGCCGAGCTGAAACATAGGTCACATCGCCGATGCCCAAAAACGGAAGTGAGGGCTTTGTTTTTCGACGAGTTGTGCGGAGCATGTATAAAACCGTGCTGGAAGGGACGTGACTGATGATATGAGAATAGACCGCGTACTTGCCGTCGGGAGCACGTAAACAGTCGAAGGGCAGCAGATATAAGGAACCGTCTGGCACCACGATTAAGCGCAGTTTGTTTTGTATGCCAGGTATCGGCGCAAGCAAGATCGAGTAGAGCCGCTGCTCCTCAGTTGCAGTGTTCTCCTTTGCTCTCACGCTGGCCAAATAAGACTTCACGATTCGTTCCAGCGTATCGCGACCAATGTCCATTTGAATCAAAGCGGCATGCAGTCGGGTAATTGCAAGGCAATAAGAGTCGGGCCCACCGACGACATACTCCAGCAACAGCTCGTCGGCGCGCAGGATTCGCTGCAACTGTGAAATCTCGACTGAATGCGTCGCAGCCGATGTCGCTTGTGTACCTGTTGCAAGAGCTCGCTTTTGCTCTGTGTCGAATAACTCAGCCAAGATCCGCTTGCGTTCTTCGGTCGACACGGAATTTAGCAGCCGAATCTGAAGACTGGTAATTTCTCGATCAGATTGCGCAGTATGCACGATTTCTGACGTGCGTTGAGACGAAGCGCGTAGGAGGTCAGCCACTGCTCGGCCGCGTGCCCGTTCTACAACGACAAAGGCCTTCGAGGCATTTCGCATCCGAGCCATAAGAGCGAAGTGCCGGACGTAAATATCACTCATTGCAGCGACGATTGAGCTCTTGGCATCTGGACTCGCGGAATTGACAAGCAATCCATCCAGTACATCAGTGGCTTCGTCGTACAAAGAATCCGCTTCTCGCGTCTTGCCCTGACGATCCTTGATTTCTGCCAGGGCGGCCAAATCGCGGGGCAAAAAGAAGCGGTCACCGATCTTGCGGCTCGCTGAAATTCCCTCGACCAAACAATCTTCCGCGAGTCCAAGGTTGTTTTCCGCGTGATAAATGTTCGCGAGCTCGAACATCGCATCGGCATCCATTCGGTAAAACTGGAAGTGTCGGGAGAGTTCTGCGGCCGATTGCAGATACTTAATAGCGCTACTTGCGTCGCCTCTGACGCGTGCTGTCTTGCCGAGAACGATGTAAAGCTGCGCCTCATGGCCCCGCCGATCAAGTTTTCTCGATTCTGCGAGCGCATGATTTAGCAACGATTCAGCTTCAGCGCTCCTTCCTAATGCGAGCAAAGCCTGGGCTTTTCCTTCGTATGCCATAAAAGGAAACCCGATATCAGGTGTGTGGTCCGCGAGCATCAGGGCGCGATTGAAGTATTCAAGCGCTTCGTCGTGGCGTTTCAGTTCGTTCAGTCCGTTACCGAACATCGAAAAATAACGAACCTGTGCTCCGACATCTCCCGTCATGACCGCTGTGAAAAAAGCACTTCCTACCAATTTCTTGGCGGTTGCGCCATCGCCTTCCAGAAACGAAATGATTCCCAATTCGCCGTTGGCACGCCCTTCCCAAGCTCGCTCTCCGAGGTTCTTTGCAACTACTCTGGCTTGCTCCCACATTCGGCGGGCGGAGGCCGGATCGACATCTAGATCGGTATATCCCTTAGCTGCCAGGCACCACAACTTCAGTCGAGGATTGCTCTGGACGACGGGGTTTTCGAGCTGCTCTCCGAGCATCGAAGAGACCTGCTCGAAAGGTACTCTCTCTGCGATACTCCGTATGCTTCCGACTCTCGCGTGAATCTCTCCAGGTGAATCGTGCTGCTGATTGAATCGCTCTTCGGCGCGGAGATACATGGGGCCGGCAACCGCCCAGTTGCCCAGGAAGGCATAGTGATCGGCTTTCACGAGCAGTTGGCTGGCATCAGTGTCCTGCGCCGGAAGGTTTAAATGACGGTGGTTTGCGGAAAACCAATTGCGAGCAACTAAGCCAGTATTGAGCAACACTGAAGAAACTCGAGTACCAGTGCTTCTCCTCTTTGCGGACCTCGGGTCTTGCAATATGACCGGAGCAAGGATTTGAGCGCCGTTATTAGACTCAATGCTCAACGTGTACTGGCCAGCCGGAATGTCGCTGAAGTTTGCAATTGCTTCTAACGAGATTTTGTGATCGATCAATGTAGTCATGATCGTCGCCGACCAAAGCGACTTATTGGCTGATTTCAGTGACACCCGGTAAGAGCCCTGATCGCTGCCAATGGGAAGGCTGAGGACCAAGTCGGTTCGTCGACGCGGCAACACCAAAGCAATTTCTGGGGATTGTCCCCCCTCTTCAGGTGCGCGCGAGCTGCTAAAGGGTTCGAGGTCTAGGACGAGCCGAGCGTAGTTATCCGTCGCATCGGTCCGAATCGGCGCCAATTGATGGGATTGGCGAAAACCGAAATAGGCCACTGTGGCTACGATCAGGACAAGAGTCGCGAATCCAAGAAGTCGCCGCCGACTGGATATTCCCAATGTAGCGAGTACGCTAGTCCGCTGGTCGACTCTCGACAGATCGAGCAGTTCCATGTATCGGGTTAGACAGAGTGAGCAAAAGGGAATGTGTTCTCCAATAGCGGGGTTCGCCGTCTGCGGTTTCAATGCGAGCGCACGTAGATCAGCATCTGAAGGACATCCTTCCCGATTTGGATTTGGGAACGCTGAGGACAAGTACGAGCGAGCGTAATCGAAGAGTTGCTCTGAATTGTGCTCAGATTCCCGCTGCTGTTTCATTTAAGTCCTAACGATCAGTCCTTGAGTGAATCCTTTTCGCAATCGTCGAAGTGCATGGCTGAAACGCGATTCCGCAGCGTGCGCAGAAATGCCATATGCGGCTCCGATTTCCTTCCAGGAAAAACCCACAACTCTGCGATAGAACATGTCTCGCGTGTCCCCGTCAAATCGCGTCAGCAGTTCGTTGACGAGAATTCTCATTTCCATCTCACGCGAGGGGTCAAATCGCTCCCGGTTCTCAAGATCGTCAGCAGAACAGGTCACTAACCGCATTTCTTTTCGCTTTACACGGTTTAACCGCCTGCTGAATGCGCAAAATAAATAGGCGTGGAGGTCCCGGATTCCGGTTTGGCCGCCTGGTTTACGACGGAGCACTCGGGACACGGCAACGGCGGCTTCTTCAAGAAGAGAAGCGGCAACAGCAGGATCGACGAACATTCCCTCTGCGTACTGGAAGATTCGACTTGCGATTTCTTGAGCAACGGAAAGGACCTCCGGCTCAATTGTGCGACCACGACAATCTATTGGACTGATTCTGAATCGTTCCTTCGGATGAGAGAGGCCGGCCATTACGGATTACTCGACGTCAGCAAATTAACAATCGTCAGGGGACCGTCAACCAAGAGTGACGATCACGCGTAGGACAAACCTGCGATGCGCGATCGCCCAATTCGAGACGAATGCGTGATTCCGCTCATTTCTTTGAGTGGAATCCATGCTTATGGTGTCAGCTGATATGGCGGTTGGCTGAGATTTCTTTTACCTGACTTGGATTGCGGACAGCAGGAGTAAGACAAGAAGTTCGACACTCAATTCATCTGGTAGGGTTCGGCATCTGGAATGTCTCCCGAAACCGCCAGGACGCAGCTCTCGCCGTCGAAGCGAATTCTGCTGGCGGAGTACGCAGTGAGCCTAAGCTCTCCGGACTTGGTTCGCAGCCGAGTGATGAGGTTTCGTACGGAGTTGCCATTGCTAAGTTGAGCGATCAGGAAAGCTCGGTCGGTGCGGTCTTCCCAGAAGTTGAGTTCGAAGACGGTATGCTCGACCAGTTCGAAGCGGGAAAAGCCATAGCGTTGCTCGAACGCTAGGTTGACGTCGAGAAAGCGACCGTCTTCGAGGGTAGTGATGGAAAAGGCCACGGGGCTGGAGCGGAAGATGGCCTCAAACTTGTCCTCGGAGACTAAGCGCTGCTGCTCGGCCTGCTCCAGGGCCCTTTGGGTTTGCCGCAGGTCGGCGAGCAGCTTTTCCAGTTCCGCTCCGTAGATCTGCGCCTGTTCATAGAGCCGGACATTTTGAATGGCGGCAGCCATGGATACAGCCAAAGACCGAGCCAGGCGAAGATGTTCCGCAGTGAAGGCGCCGGTTTGGCTGTGCTCGGCACAGAGAATCCCCAAAGCTCGATCGGCGGCGATGAGAGGCACGCACAAGCAGGAGCGGGTGGCGGCGAGCGAAGGGGAAAAGGTTCTCCATTCCCAGACTTCGTTATTACTTACGTCCGGCAAAACGACGGGGTTGCGCTCCTTGAGTACGCGTTTCAATAAAGGAAAATCGTCCACATCGACGGTTAAAGGAAATTCGGTGTCGCGAGGCGCGTCGTTCTCAGAAAAGTTTTCTCGCGCCACAAACAAGCGCGAGCCATCTTCGAGGAGCAGCACCCGGGCCGATTCGTAAGGAACCAATTCCGCCAACGATGCGAGCAGGGTGTCGAGCACATGGTCGAGCTGCCAGTTGCTGGTAAGGGTGAACGTGGTGTTGCGCAGGGCCTCGGCTTCAGCCGAGGCGGAGCGCGCGAAAGCGCGGTTGGCGCGAAGCTGCTGCTGAGCCAGGCGCATATCGTGAGCAGTCGTTTGCAGCTTGGATACGACGCTTTTCTGCTGAGAGCGGAGTTCGAGCAGGAAACGGCTGTGCAACACAATAATGGCTCCAAGCATTACGGCTACGCCTACGAGGAGAACGACCGCGACAATTTGCCGGTCTGAACTCATCGTCAAAACCGTGGTGAAAAGGACAAGGGAGATCGCCGACAACAAGATCGAAGTAGCGCGCGAAGTGAGACGAGTCCCCGGCGGAGAAGAAGGAAGGAAACGGAGAGATTCAGCTTGCGTCATGTCACTGCCTTTTACTCACTGCTTTTGGGTGGGTCGATGTTCATTTCGGCGATGCGCATAGTGACTGCCGTTACCCGGCCTACGATATCGGCATCGCCGGGAAAACGAAAATGACGGGCCTTGGCGCCGGACTGAGGAGTAGCAAGAAGAAACAGCTGGCCTTCATGCAGCTCGCACCACGAGCAAACGTAACCATCACGCAGCTCGACGAAGTAAATGGGACGGTCGAATTCATTCTGCCAATTGCTCATGATCTTCGTTTGACGCGCGTCGATCTGCACAAAGGAACCGGGGCGAATCAAAGGAAAGAGCGTGTAATCCTTGGTGCCGATATAACCATATAGGCCATTCTTCAAATCCATATGCTGCAGCAGCCCAACCGGGATCTCCGCCCAATTCTCGAACATGCGTGAGACCAGATTGGTCTGCTCGATCTTCACCCGATCGCGAAGCTCGACCGGAGCGACGATCGAGCGACCGGGACGATCGAGCGGCCCGAGGAGACGGGTGCGAGGCAAGCCCACCAGTCCCAGCTCTCTGGCCAGGTCACGAAAGTTGATGCCGAAGAAGGCCAGGATCTCGTCCAGGTTTCTCTGGTAGATCAGAGCCAGGCTTTGCAGCTTGAAGACATTGGGCTTGAACTTTCCCGTCTCGATGTCGGCGACCCAAGTATGGGAGATGTAGTAATAACGGTTCTTCATCTTCTGCGAGAGCTCGTGGCTGAGGCGCTGGACATCGCGGGTCGATAGCCCCAGCCGCTCGCGCTCGGCGCGAAGCCGCTTACCACCATCGGGGTCCCATTTGGGGATCAACATTGCGCGCAAACCCCGGAGCCAGGTTCTTTTTCTTTAACGCAGAAGCGGATTGGATGCGTAATGCGCACCTATATTACCGAAAAGGAACAGTACCCCACGTCTCCTGCCCGCGATCCCGGCCACAATCGCGGGACAAGATGCCTACTACGGTAATGGAAGGAGTCATTTTCCGCAGAACACCCGGCTCTGGTGGCCGGATTTGCGGACAGTATCCACGATGTTGGCCACAATCTGCTCTCCCGCTTTTATACAGAAAGAAAAGTAATCAGCGCGCAATTACCGGTCTTGCGAGCACTGCGAAGTAGGCGGCCTCGTAGGGTGAGATTGCTCGCGGGAAGAGTGCGGAAACGAAAGCGTGTCCAAAGCAAACTCCGCGAAGGGTTCTCTGCGGGAGAGAATCGAGTCCATCCTCGCCGGTAAGAAGCTCACGCTCCATCAGGTCTCGCAATTCTCAGAGTCACTTTATGGGCACTCCTCCGAATACTTCATCCCGCACAACTTTTATTACGAGTTGGGACGTGGGGCTTTCACGCCGAGCATCTTTCAGCTCGTTGCTCTCAGTCGCATTTCCGGTTATCGCTTGGCCGATTGGCTGAAGGTCTTCGGATTCGATCTCGAAGATATCGCGCGCTTTCAGGTCCTCCTCCCCGCTAAACGAACGGTGCTGATTGATTCCTCGCTGGCTGATGCGACGAAGGTCGTCCCCTGGTTTCGTGACAAGCGGCAACAGGGAGAGGTGCCGCGAGTGGCACCGCTCGCGCAGCTCGTCGAAATTCATGAACATAAACCTATCGGTTCCGTGAGTGGCGGTTTGGTGTACGCCAAGATCGGAGGCGAAGACGCGCTCGCTTTTCCCGATTTGCTACCCGGTAGCATCGTAGGCTTCGACACGAAACCGTCGTTCGATTCCAGCTCACTGTCAACTGAAGCCGGTTCTCGTCTCTTTTTGGTCGAGCACTCGAAAGGGCTATTTTGTTGCCGGTTGCGCAAAACTTCTGCTAGTCGGATCGTTCCCGTCAGCGAGAAGCTCCCCTTTGGACAGATCGAGCTCGAGGTTTCCCGTCAGGCGAAAATTCTTGGAACCGCGAATTTTGAGATCAGGCCCCTCGTCGATCTCCGGCAGCCGGAAGTTCCCGCCGATCTGGCCAGACGCTGGACGCCGGGCCCGCTGCCGCACACTCGTGGGCTCGGGCAATTGCTTCGCAGTGGGCGGGAGAGGCTCAAGATCTCCTTGCAGGCAGCCTCTTCCATGAGCCGCCGGGTAGCGGATGCGCTGGGAGACGTCCGCTACTTCATCTCTCCCAGCTCCCTCTCCGACTATGAAGCCGGCGATGCTCCACCTCGGCACCTCCATAAAGCAGTGAGCCTCTGCGTTATCTACGGCTTGAAATTCGCGACTCTCTTAGAGGGAATGGGAGTTTCGAGCGTCGGGCTGGGCAAGGAACCTATGCCGGAGGAGTTCCAGGAGCGAGCATCGCCGTTGCCGGCCGAAGAGATGAGGACCGACTTCGGTGCCAAGGGCGAGGGATTTCTTGGGCAGCTCCTCGGAACCGTTCCGGAGGTGCCGTTCTTTTTGCGGAATTCGCTCGCCGATCTCTCCGGTATTCGCGAACCTTCGCTGGAGGATTTCTTCTGGATCGGCGGCGAAGCCAATCCACTCCATCCCGTTCTCAAGAACGGAATCATCGCCATGGTGAATCGCAGAAAGAAGCGGCCAATTCACTACCGCTTGAGACCATTATGGGAACAACCCATCTATGTGCTGTTGCTGCGCGGCGGCAGCTATCTCTGCGCTTGTTGCACCCTGGAAGACAACAACCTTGTTTTGCACCCATATCCCCAACACACTCATGGGGCCGTTCAGCTTCGCGATCAACAAGACGCCGAGGTCGTCGGCCAAATCGTCGTAGTTATGAGAAGGCTCCTATGAACGCGCAGGAGGCAGGATGCGATGAGGTTCATACCGGTAGGAACTTTCGCATAGCACAATGGCGAAGGTTTCCATTCAGTGCATGCGGCTTTGAGGCAACCCATTCCCTTGTTTTCTCAAGGCATTTTCTTCGCTTCTGACGCTTTAGCGAAAATTTGTCGCTTTCATTGGCTTCCGCCTTTGCTTGGTGAGAGAGTTCCAGTCGTGGAAACAACCGTCACAGAGATGGCTGAACTGGGGACGAGGTACAGAATTTCTCCGTCGTTGCGCAGCACCCATGGCCAGGATGGCGCGGTGGTGATGGACATTGCGCAAGGGCGCATGTTCAGCCTCAACCGTGTAGGCGCACGAATGCTCGAACTGATGAAAAGCGGTGCGGGCGAACCCGAGATCGTCGAAGCGGTCAGTCAGGAGTTCGAAGCGAATCGCGAGACAGTGGAAAAGGATCTGGGTGACTTCATTGCGACTCTAAGACGGCAAAACTTGATCGAGCTATCGTGCGGCGATCGCTCGGCTTTATCCATCCCAAGCATCTGAAGTACTCCTATGTCGCTGTTCCTCCAAGCTTACGTTCAGCTTCTTCTGGTCGAACCGTATCTGCGGAGGCGGGACTTCAAGGGTCTCTACGAACGAGTGCGCACGTGTGATATGCCCTCCGCGGCGGAAGAGCCGAATTCCGTCTCCAAAGTTTGTGAAGCCATGGACTTGGCATGCATCTGGTACTGGAGGCAGGCGCTTTGCCTGCAGCGCTCGGCGGCACTGACGCGCCTTCTGCGGCGTCACGGCATCGCGGCCGACCTGGTTATTGGCGCGCAGCAGATTCCGTTCCGGGCGCACGCTTGGGTGGAGGTCGATGGCCGGGTAGTGAATGACAAAGCGTACGTGTCGGAAGTATTTGCGGTGCTGGATAGGTGCTGACACGGCCCGAGGATTCGGGAGCAGTTATGAGCGTTCAATTCGGGAGATGGAATTTCGCAGGCGAGACACCGGCACTGGAGTATGTCGAGAAGGTTTCGGCCTCGATCGCTCCGTACGGGCCGGACAGCAGCGGATCCTATTCCCGATCTGGAATTTGCATTCTCTACCGTGGGTTTCACACGACAAAGGAAACCCGCCGGGAGAAGCAGCCGCATATTTGTCCCTCGGGTGCGGTCCTCACCTGGGATGGCCGCTTGGACAATCGTGACGAGCTGATCGCCGAGTGGCGGTCATCTCTGGGTTCCGACGACACAGATGTTGCCATTGTGGCTGCCGCATTCGAAACGTGGGGGACGGATTGCTTTGCCAAGTTGATTGGCGACTGGGCGCTGTCGATCTGGGATCCGCGGCGACGCTCTTTGATACTTGCGAAAGATCCAATTGGCCCACGCCAGTTATATTATGCGGTCGAGGAAGATCGGATCACGTGGTGTACGGTTCTCGATCCGCTGGTTCTATTTGCGGACAAGACTTTCAAGCTTTGCGAAGAGTACATTGCGGGCTGGCTGTCTCGGTATCCCGCAACACACCTTACGCCCTATGAAGGTATCAACTCAGTCCCGCCTTCCGCCTGTGTCTTCCTCGGTCAAAGAAAACACATCGTTGCCAAGTATTGGGACTTTGACCCTGGCAAGAAGCTCCGCTATCGCAGCGATGCTGAATACGAGGAGCACTTCCGCACAATCTTTTTCAAGGCTGTTCAGCGCCGGTTACGGTCGGACGCCCCAGTTTTGGCAGAACTCAGTGGAGGCCGGGACTCGTCTTCGATCGTCTGTGTTGCGGACGAGATTATGGTGCGAGGTGAGGGCGAGGCACCGAGGCTGGACACGATCTCCTGGTATGACGATTCGGAACCAAATTGGAATGAACGTCCGTATTTCACCAAAATAGAAGAACAGCGCGGTAGAAGGGGTTGGCAGATAGACGTTGGTCCGCACAATTCCAACGATACATTCCGATTAGAGTCTAACTCGATCACGGGTTATCACTTCCTGCCGATTCCCTGCCAGAATCCACGTATATTTGAGCAACTCCAAGACTTGCTTGCAAGCGGCCGAGTTGGAATGCTGGCTTCTCAATTGAAAGCGTGGGCTCTACAGAAGAAGAAACCGTGGTTTCATCTCCTGCTAGATGCGATTAGGGGTTTTCTCCCTTACAGCCTCGTTGGTGTTCCGAAATACATGCGGCCCGCGCCATGGGTACAGCGTTCGTTTATGAATTGTCATTCCGCCGCACTAGTAGGCTATCCCATCCGCATGAAGTTGTTCGGTGCCTTGCCGAGCTTTTTGGATAGTGTGAGCACCCTGTACGGAATGCAAAGGCAAGTAGCAACCAAGTCCCTGTCAGCTGAGGTGCTTTACGAAAAGAGATATCCGTATCTGGACGTCACCCTTCTCGAATTCATGTGCGCGATCCCACGTGAGCAGTCGGTTCGCCCAACTCAACGCCGATCCCTCATGCGTCGAGCATTATCTGGGATAGTTCCGGATGAGGTCCTGAACAGAAGTCGGAAAGGATTCGTTACGCGTGCTCCGCTCGTAAGTCTGTCAAAACATTTTGCCAGTCTGACCGAAATGACTGAGCACATGGTGAGCGAATCGTTTGGGATCATTGATTCGAAACAACTTCGCGCCGCGTTGAGCAGTTCCTCTTCCAATGACGACTTTTCTTCTCTGTTCTTATGGCGCACGATCCACTTAGAAGGATGGATGAGGCGACTTCTAAACTTGGGCTTTATAGAAGTGAATCGTACAACTCCGTACGGCATTGCCGAGTGTAGGACTCGGAAGAGAGTCGACATGGCTCAGGGTAACGAAGTGTCTTCTTGAAGCACTGAGCTAGGAGAAGCCATAAATGAGCATTCAATTTGGAAGATGGAACTTTGACGGCCATCCGCCAGATCCAGAATATGTGGATAAAATAAATGTTCTGCTCGGTCCCTACGGGCCGGATAACAATCAGCTCTATTCGAACGGCGGAGTAAAGATACTCTTTCGAGCATTTCATACCACTAAAGAATCCTTCTCCGAAGTCCAACCAACTGTTGCGGACAACGGCACAGTTATCACTTGGGACGGCCGCTTGGATAATCGGTCGGATCTTTTGCCTGAGTTGGGGAGATCATCTGACTCCGTGTTGACGGACGTGCAGATTGTTTCGGCTGCATACAAACGGTGGGGCGCGGATTCCTTTGCCAAGCTACTCGGGGATTGGGCGCTTTCGATCTGGAACCCAGTTCAACGCTCGCTGATTCTGACAGTGGATCCGATTGGAACACGTCACTTGTACTATTCACTTCAGCACGATCATGTTGTCTGGTCCACTATTCTCGACCCACTGGTCCAATTCTCAAGTTATACGCTTCAGATCTGTGAGGAGTATATCGCGGGTTGGTTCGCCTGCTTGCCGGCATCGGATTTGACGCCCTACATCG
>Ga0207070_1256_pt1 | contig 11324 bp, 14 predicted proteins | sample Alteio_BWMinHeat_92_FD_153591 | JGI IMG/M metagenome (GOLD analysis project Ga0207070, IMG submission 153591) | Enriched cells from forest soil in Barre Woods Harvard Forest LTER site, Petersham, Massachusetts, United States -... | ecosystem: Environmental > Terrestrial > Soil > Temperate forest >...
GGAGGGGCGTACCTCAAACGGGGATATATGAAGGCGACCGTGCGGGCTTTACCGAGCTTCGATGAAAGCAAGCACACCGTCGCTTACGATATCGAGATCGTGCCCGGAGATGCGTATCGCCTGCGCAATGTGGAATTTAAAAACTTGTCGGAAGCACAACTCAAGCAGGTAAATGAAGTTTGGAAGCTCAAGCCGGGAGACACCTACGATCCCACCTATGCGCCGGCGTTCCTGGTCAATAACCGGCAGTCGCTGCGCAGCCTCGACGGTTGGTCGGCCCTGTGGACGCAAAAGGTCGACGATGAACACAAAGAAGTGGATTTAGTCTTAACGTTTAGGTTTGGTGGGACGGTGCATTGAGTCAACCCTTACGGGATCGGTGGGAACAGAGCCCCCAGCGGTAGCAGGGGGTGCAGTTGCTCTAGTTCAGAGAATAGGGTCGGCCACGCGCCCGGCGTGTCAGTCCGAATCAAATTGCCAATCCTGAAGTCTCCAGCCGATCACCTTTCCTTTTGAGTCGACGATTCGGTACCAGACCTCCGTCTTTCCCGAGGGCTTAACGAATTCGAATTTGCCTTCTCGTAGCTCCGGGTTAAAGCCGGAAAGCCAAAGACATTCTGGATAAAGCGTGACTCCATGAATGCGCGCGACACAGTCGCTGCCGTCATGAGCAAGAAGCATTGCGCTATCAGAGGATTCGAACTGCTCGCTTTTTTTCATGTGAATGCTAGCTACGTCTAGATCTTGTAGGGCTTCGACGATTCCCGGATTTCGCGTAATCGCACGCATTAGGTCATATCGATATTTCGAATAATCAACTGTGGACAGCCTTATCAAGGGAGAAGCTTGCGAAGGTTCGCGATGGATCCTAAGGTTCCACCCCTGCCCGAGCTCGGAAGCAGCTCCACTTTGTTCGGTATCGAATACGAGCGGCTTGGCCACAGTCTGAGCATTGCAGAAGAAAGCCAGGCTCATCGAGAGAAGAGTAGCAACCCCGATCTGGACTGAATAGCTGTAAGTTCTTCGCATTTCAATTGCGATTTTACTTCGTCGTTTTGGCGAACTCGACGAAGGTGATCACATCGTGCTTCACAAGCGCACTCTGCCAAAAGAAGGCAGAGTGCGGCACCCACAGCGTGGTGTGACTGCGATAAGTCAAAAGCAAGACAAAACCGTCATCGCGAAAAATAGGGTGCGCCACCCGCCAAACCGCGCGAGGGTAGGGCACCCTCATCTTGGATTTGTTAAAAGAAATCAAAGACAAGGGCGGGGCACCCGGCTTGCAGAATCGCCCGGTCGAAAGTTTCGAGGGGAAGTTGGCGCATGGGTGCCTGCGCTTGAGCCGGTTTGCTACAAGCGGCAATCCCTAGAAGAGACTCGGCATAGAAACTACTGACCTTTGATCTGCGCAAGGGCCTCGTTTGCATATTTTTTTACGTCTTGAGTTTCACCGGGTCGATTCGCCATTTTTTCGAGCGCGGGCTGTGCTTGGAGCAGCGCGGTGCGGCCAAGACTGGGAATTACTTGGACGGCGGTAAACCTGACGCCTTGATTAGGATCATCTAAGCCCGCGATTATCATATCGACGATCTGAGGCTTTACACGAGTGCTGCGGAGTGCGTTGAAGGCAGAGGCTCGGCTCTCAGGGTCCAGTTTTCGCGATAGGAAATTCTTAATGGCCGTTGTTACCAGCGCGTCTTCGGGTTCGTATCGAGCAAGTACTCCAACCGCGCTAGCCTGGGCGTGCGTATCGCGATCACTCTTAGCGAGAAAATTCAGTAACGGGGGCACGATTTCCTGAGGCGGTTTCGGTTTGAGAACACTAAAGATGAAAACCGCACTGTTTTGCAAACGATCATTGGCCGAATCAAAGAGGCTATTAATGGCGGCAAGATGCGGCTCTAGCAACGACGCACTATCAGCACGCATAGCGACCGCAGTTAGTGCAAATGCCGCATCAACTTTTATCCCATCATTTGGGTGCGATAAAGCTTGGACGATTACCGGTAAAGCGACAGTAATGTCATCGGGAGTCGCCGCCGGAATTTCATCGACGACCTTGAGAACATCGTCATAGGTCGGCAAGGACGAGTCAGCAGGTTGTCGAGCGAGTTGCCGGAAGAACGACTGAACGCTGGGGGTAGTTTGTCCCGCCAGACTTCCTCCAACAAAAACCATAACCCAACTAGCTTTAAGGAATATATGACTCATGACGCCAATCCTTTCTCCAGCTTCTTTTTTCTCCTGTCGATTCATCGAGGAGCTATCGTTGACGGATTCGTTTGCCCAGTGATCTTGCCCGATTGGAACAAGAGACACCCCGTAATGTAATTAAGATCATTCCGGGGTGGGGTGTAACGATAGAGAAGGTCGCCGTTGACGATGATCTGACGAGAGGGATAGCAGGTGTGATTGTAGTTTACGTACGCTGTCGGTGCATTCGGGTTGGTCGTATCGACTACAATCCGCATATCCCATGTTATGGGAGCGTTGACGGACTCCAGTGGGTTGCTAGCCGACGCCGAGGAAGAAACCGGGGCAGCCTGATCTGCCCCATTTTCAAACTGACGGCGATTTTCGAAGGAAAAATAGGGCACATCAGGCTGTCCCTGATTATCCCCGATTATCCCCAGGATGTCTCTCTTTTCCTACTCTCTTTCCTACTTAACAGGAGGTGCACCTCGGAACCGTACGTAGCTAATTTGATTCGAACCAACAGCAGTTTCTGTATGCCAAAGCATTCGTCCCCGTCCTTGGAGTGGCAGAAAATCGGAGAGTATGGATCGAACCGCAAGACCTTTTGCTCTCACGTGGACCTCAGTAGAACGATCAACAAACATGAATTCGTGCGAATCAAAGGCGCCTGCCGCCGACATTGGAATTCCTTTTGCATTTAGGGCCCCAACCAGCTCGGTCACCGTGCCGTCGAAGTTAAGGTCCGCGACCTCGTCGAGGGCGTAACCCTCATGTCGGGTGAGGCGAGCGTCGATTATATGAAAGACGTTCTGATTCTCGGAATCGACTTCATAAGCAAAATTGGGGACCGCTTGAGCTAGATAGTGTAACGCGTCGGAGAAGTCGCGGGCTGCCGGCGGAGGAGCGACACAGTAATCGCGAATGTGTCCTGCTACTCCTCCAACTAAGGCTTCTTCAACTGTGAAGAAGTCTTTATTGGCTTCTGCGAGACGTAGCAACAAACTCTCGAGCGGCACCTTCTCACTTGGAGAGTCGCTGTTCGTCCGAGCTGAATCCCGGCAAGACTGACCCAATAAAGAGATTGTGCTGAAGAGCACCCATGCGATAATCAAAATTAGTCTGTGCATATTTAACCTTCCGTTATGGCCAACTAATCGAAATAATACAAAGCGGACTGGTAATAGACCACGTTCGATTAACAACACTACTGTTAAGCACAAATGCATCCACTTTTACGTTAAAACTGTCTGTTTTAGAATCCTGCATGCACGATACTTCGGGCTGGCTCGGCCAAAGATTAGCTTGATCTGAACCGGGAGGTACGTACTACTCGGTTTGGTCGAGGCTATAGGCACGTCGCTACGAAGGCGCGGGAAAACGAAAGCATGCCCCGTTTAGCAGGCTGCCCGGCTGAACCCTACCTACCTTTTAACTGCCTTTTCTACGAGCAACCCGAAGCACCTTTCCGGCGATAGTGTCTCGTCCGCCCTCTCTTCATCGAGCAATCGATTTGACGCGCCACGAACTTGTTTAGTCAGGAAGGTTTTCGTTTGCCTCTGAAATGATTCCGCGTCAATTCGCAGGGTGACGGTGCGTCTTGGCTTCCGAGCAGCAGTACACTTTCGATTATTCCAGCGTGTCCAGCGTAATCGTGCGCCCATCGCGGCTCGTTAGCCTGCCTGAAATGGGCAAGCTCAAATCCCGCGCTTCCGGCTCCTTTGTCCAACCCATCGTGTCATTAATCCACAATTCAGCAACCAGGGAATACAAGAGGCTCTGATCCCTGAACGTTACACGGTAGGGCTGTGGCAAGTCCTCGTCCTGGGCTAACCGGCACAGCACGGTCGCCAGTTCTGTGAGCGTGACCTTGAGAACCGCGACGTACTGTTCGCGACTGGAAGCTGCTGTCAGTTGGTTTTGGAGAGACATCGCGCAAATCTCCGGTCGGCCTTCCGAATGATAATCTGCTGCTCAATGCAACCGTGTGCGACCTATCTCCGCAGCATGATTTGAGGTTCGGCGCATCATACTTATGACCCTTCGGAACCCTCTGATTGCCGCCACGTGACCGAGAAACAAAGCTACGACAGCAAATCCTCCAGCGAGGAGAAATCCACATAAGTGACTTTCCGCACTCCCGTACTGCGCAAATTCACGTGCTCGGGCTTGCAACTGGCCTAGCGCAATACCCGCAGCTAACACAAGAAAGAATATCCCTAGGACAAGTCCCACAAAATCTTGAAAAGCCGTCGTGGTGTCGTTCCTAATGTGACTGAAAAGTCCGAATCCTCTCCGATTTTCGGACGGTCTCAAACTTGGCGCATGTCTTCTTCTCTTAGAAGGCATAATGTGTTTGCAGGTCCTTGTAAACGGCTTGCAGAAAACGGGCCGAGTGGGGAGAGTGTCAATGTCCGGCCATGAGCATCGAACATGTTATTCAATCAACAGATGAGCAGATCGGCCCACTTCAGCAGGCCCGAGCGATCCTGAACGGCTAGCTGTCCTCAGTTCCGTAACCAATTCCATTTTTGACTATCGAGCGCTAGACGCGATGCGCGAACAGCCGAAAATCGCTTAGTAGTGATGCGTATTTGAAGCGCATCGCTCCAAGTCGTCTGGGAGGAGGAACTAGCTCCTCACCTTCATGATCGGTCGTGTTGTTTTGTTTTTATTCTCCTAATGAAGAAAATGACACTTGCGTGGCCTATTAGTACTCCCATTAGAAGTAGCACCCCTCCAACCAGTATTAACTTAAAAAGCTCAGTTCTCGAAGTAGTCGTCAAAGCTGGAGCAAGCAGACATAACATACCTGTCGCAGTAAAACCTAATCCTATGATGAGCGTCATGCAATACTGACGCGCAGATGTTTTGCGCTTATCTCCGGCAAAAAGTCCTAGACCGGCCTCCTCATCTAGCACCGGTCGCTTGCGCAATTTAAAAGCCATGGCTCTGCATGCACCTGCTTCTTAGTGGGTTCAGGCGCTGTAACCAAGTGTAAGCGACTGTACCTTTTCCCAAGATGCAGGAATCGCCAATAAGCATGCATGTTGTAAATTGAATGCAGGTCTGACCCGCAAAGCGAACCTTCCCTAATCTACAATGTTCGGCCATGAGCATTCAGCAGGTAATTCAATCCATAGACGAACAGATCAGCCGACCACAAGCCTGAGTCTTGCATCTTAGGTACTGAAAGCTGGCCCCGCATGATAGGCCGTTCTGCCCTACTGCTCATTCTCTGTTTCGTCGCCATTGACGTGTTGGCTGAAACCAATTGGACTTGTGATACACCAGGCCCAATTCCGTTCAAGGAAAATGGCAAGTGGGGATACCTTTCTGACCAGGGAATCGTCATTTCGCCAAAATTCGATATCGCGAGCAGGTTCACAAAAGATGGGGCGGTTGCATGTATCGAGAACAGTTGTGGCTTGATCAGCAAAACAGGAGTGTTCATAACCCCGCTCTTAGACCGCAGACAGAGTTCTGCTCTCACAAAGCACGTCGATAGCCTTAATCCCACCGAAAAGGACGGAAAATGGGGATACGTGAATCCGTCAGGGCAGACCATCATTCCATTTCGGTACGAATCAGCCACACCGTTTGAGCACGACATTGCCAAGGTCAAAATTGGTGACAAGTTTTTCTTTATCAACCGCACCGGAGAGCGGATCACGGACGAGTTCGACGGGGTGTTCAACTTCAGCGAGGATTTAGCTGCCGTGGACGTTGCGGGAAAGATTGGTTATATCCGCCGAGACGGCAGCTTCGCTTTACCGCCCCTGTATCACAGTGCCAGTGGAATGGATTTCTCAGAGGGGCTTGTGGCGGTGAACATTGAGGGCAAGGTCGGTTTCATGGATACCGCAGGCTCGATCATCATCCAACCGGCATACGATGACGTATATCCTTTCTCGGAAGGTCTTGCACCGGTCAGGACAGGGCAGAAGTGGGGATACATTGACAATAGCGGTCGCCTGGTCATTCCTCTGAAATATGATATGGGTCATATGTTTTCGGAGGGCGTTGCATCTGTCATGTTGGGTAGTAAGGGAGGGTATATCGACCATGCCGGTGCATTTGTTGTGCCACCGACATTTGACTCAGTAATGCCGTTCTGTGGCGGTGTTGCCGAAGTAACGACCTACCAAATAGTTGGTGAGGATTCCAGCCACGGTTGCCGGGCCAGCATTCTGAAAGGAAAACATGGTTTTATCGATCATGCTGGACACTATGTTTGGCGCGATGCGGAAGATGTTACCTGGAACTCTGGATTCTGTTTCTGAGCTTGCCCACCCTTTACCCCCGAACTCCCCTTGCTACTATGTCCGGCCATGAATGTGAACGAATTGCCTGTCGCAAGGCCGACGAGAGACCACTTCGCTTTCAACTGAACGATCCCGAATACATGGTGAGGGCGATCAGTGGTACGGCCCTGAACATGCGTTCTTCAAGCTCCGCGCCGATGACGGCAACCTGTACATCCTACGTCACCAGACATCCGTGCCTGACGGCGATTGGGAGCTTGTGTCGTTTCGGGAGACCAAACCGGCATAACCCCGTATGGCTGGATAGTGAGGTAAAAGAGAGAGCGTCATCGTTGGCATTTTGCCCTATAGAGTCGGAGTGGCACGGATCACATGGGCCGATTCCGGCAACGCTGACAGTGTGATTGGAAGAGGGAGCACCATTTCCGCCGGATTGAGAATGGTATTGCCGATGATCGAACTCAGGCGATCCGTATTGACTGGCCAGCTCGTCCTTCCATCTGTGAATAACAGCTCCCCATCCAGGCTCAGGATTAGGTAACAGCCGTCTGGAAACCCTCCAGCATTGTCTAGAGCGGAAGGTGACTCACGATAAAAGTCGAGGGTCCGGTGTGGCACAATTTCGGACAGGCGCTGGGAGGCGTACGCTTCAACTAATTCCCGCTCGCGATCTAGATCAATGTGCGTCTTCGGTGCGCGATGTTCGGAATAGGGGCCACGCGACGGCTTCCTGGATAATTCCCATTGATTAGGAAAAATGGTCGAATGAGCATCTCGTAGATCAACAGAAACCAATGCATCGCTCTCATTCGTGATTCTGACATGGATGTAATACCTGTCGCTGCTCTCCACCTGGTAGAGTCGTCGTTCTATATCAACAATCACCTGATGTGAATCCGTTAGTCGATGCCACTGCCCTAATTCTGGGGTGACGTTGACAACACAACCTCCGTGAGAAGGCGGTCGAGGAATCGGCACTGCTTGAGCGAAAACAACTGTTCCATACAGGAGAGAAATTGTGAATACCGAGTAGGCTGTAAAGTCGCTTTTCATTAGTATGCATCCCGTCAACGTGCTCGGTTCATCTGGGCGGTTTTTCCGTATCGGGTATGTACGGGTTTGAACCAGATGGCTTACGGTCGCTTGCGAGCGATCCGAGCACCGATGAAAACAGCGGCGATGACAATGAGGACGATGAACAGTGCTCGGATAGAAATAAACATTTCTAACCTTGCGCAGCCTTCGCCAACTTCAATTGCTCAGTCTTCGCAGCGCATCGCTGACCGTCCGGCAGTTCGACGGTACACCAGTCCTCACCGGCAGCGATTAGCGTTGCCTCAATGCGCTCAACAGTCTTCCCATATCGGGGGCACCTTATCGCTGCTGATCCCGGCTTACCAGAGTGGCATTAGAAAGAGATTCGTCGATTCGGATTACTCGGGTCTCACTCCTCTGGATTCCTGCTACAAGTTCTAAGCCGAGTTCAACTTCCCAACCATCCTTGACCTTTTTAACTGATTTGATGATTAGCCCATGCCCGGCGGGACCTCCAATTTCTGTCGGACCCTGCGGCTTGAAATACTCCCCTAATACTGATGACAGATTTAAATCCTTGAAAAGGCGCGTGCCACGACTCATGGGCCTAGCAAGATAGCCGAACTGTGCGCGGACGTTCGCCAAACCAGCTTCTAGCGAAGGAAATTTGTCAGGAATCGCTCGCAACTGAAGAAGCGGACCGGCGGCTGCAAAGCCTACCGCGGTTGTACCGTCGAAGCCTATGCAGAATTCTTTCAAGAAATATGCTTTTATGTCGCTTAGCTCAACTGGGGCCGTCCAGCGTTGATACATCCACCAAAACTGTTCTGAAACAGGTTCGTAAACGGCGATCACTGCGCCGTCATCATGAAACCCTTCCCCGGACATGGTCACGCGATCGAGTTGCAGCTGGGCAAGAACTCTCTGATTGTCGGACACAACCCGAACCGTGTCATCGAGCTTTGCGCCCCAACTTAACTCATCGTTGGAGTCGGCAAACAGTGGCAAAGCACAGCACAACACAACTGCGATAGAGGCAAGGAATTTCGATGTGGTCATAATGTCACTGAGCCGTCAACGTAATCCGGCAGGATCAAGCCGAGTCTCAATATCGTGTATGTAGCGGCGAAGCTTTTCCGGTAGTGCGTTGAACTCACCTGGAGAGAGCGACCGCCCATCGTTGAGCCAAATTCAATACCAACGCCCCGCCACGGATCGTGGACCCTGCTTGTGAGCCTGAGTCGGCCTGAATAGCGCCGATGGTGTGCTCTAGATCGTTCGCAGATGCCACTTTCCGATTATAACGAGTTGGCATTTGCCAGAAGAATACGTCCGCTATGCCGAGCGCCGTTCCCAGCTTGGGAACGTGATGGGCCGGAGCTGTCGGGGAACACTGCTGCTCAGTTTAGTGGATAAAATGCTCGTATGGCTGCCGGTATCCAAGTCAACTTCTATCCACCATCTACTGTCCTGGATGCAAGCAGGTGGTCACATACCAGATCGACCCGTTGCCCGCGACGGCTGAAAGTTCGAACAAGGTGCAGGATGTGATCTGCCCTGAGTGCTTCTACATCATCGCTTCGTTTCATGAATGAAGAACTTGAGGCTCTTCGCACCGCGAGTCTGATAGTGCTCTTCGTCGGTGCCATAGGTTCCGTCGCTCTGACGCTCTATGTCGGTCGAAGTAACAGTTCATATCTTCTAATCGGAATGTTTGCCGTGTGGGTGCTCTCGCCTTTTGCTTTGCTTGCGCTCATCGCAAGACGTTCAAAGAGCCGCTCAACCCGCGCCATGTTGTACGGCTTGATGATCGTTCTTTCGGCGGCCACGCTACTTATCTATGGGGATGTCGCACTCGCGCCGTCTGGAGGCAAGAAGGCTCCTGCCTTTCTGGTGACACCTGCTGTTTCGTTGCTGCTGACCGGAATTGTCATGGCAATTGCAGGATTTCTCTCCAGCAGGCGATGATCCTGGGCTTTAGCGGGTAGTGGGTCAGTTTGAAATCTAGCTTTTTGAATTTGGACTTTGGATTTCGTCAGTTTTGGATACTAAGGCCCGCACGGTTTCTCGCAAAGAATCGAGTTGTTTATGGAGTTGGCCCAGCTCTCCTCCGGCAGCGAGGAGCGCGTTAGGGAAGGCGGCCTCGCCTGTTGAGAGTAGAACGAGGATTGCGCTCCGCCTTGCGGGAAAATTTGCTACCATCCGCCTGAGCCGGAAAGTCTTTCTTAATCATGCCGCTGGCTTACAGCCCGAGCCGCACAGCGTCCTCGTCTGAGGTGTCGATTGATGCCCGCTTATCCAGCGAGTTGTATGCGCAGAGCGGTGCCACTGCCTACGGGCTATCGCAAGAGCAGTTCAAAGCGATTCTCACGGCCGTGGTCGGCAGGACCGAAGAACTCAGCGGAGCTATCCGGCCGAGACCGCGATGCAGGACTAAGATGGCGGGGAGGTATAAGCATGATTGAATCTTCCGATTTGCGGATGATGAGAATGCCGCTGAACCACGGAGGCGGGCAGATGCCCGCGCTCGGGTTTGGCACCTTAATTCCAGATGCAGCCGCGACGATAAGTGCCACCAGAGACGCGCTGGAAGCTGGATTTCGACACTTCGACTGTGCGGAACGATACAAAAACGAGCGCGAGGTAGGCGAGGCGTTGCAGGCGGGACTTGCCGCTGGAGGCATTTCGCGAGCCGACATCTTCATCACCACAAAGCTGTGGAACTCCAACCATCCGCCCGAGCGCGTCGAACCGGCTTTCGCGGCGAGTCTGGACAGACTTGGGCTCAACTACCTGGATCTCTACCTCATTCACACTCCATTTGCATTTCAACCCGGAGACGATCAGGACCCGCGGGATCAAAACGGGAACGTCATTTACGACCGCAGCGTGACTTTGCTCGACACCTGGAGGGCAATGGAAGGTCTGGTGGACCATGGCAAATGCCGGGCCATCGGACTGTCGGACATCGGCTTGAGCGAACTATTGCCCATCTACGAATCTGCGAGAATCAAGCCGGCCGTAGTCGAAGTCGAAGCACATCCCTATTTACCTGAAACAGAGCTTCTGGAGTTCTGCAAGGAAAAGGGCATTGTGTTCCTGGCTTTTGCGCCATTGGGTCACGGGATGAGACCCGGGCTACTCGAAGATCCAGTGATTTCGGCAATCGCCGCGCGAGTTGGAAAGACGTCGGCACAGGTGCTGCTGGCATGGGCGGTGCAGCGAGGCACGGCTGTTCTTACCACGCCCAGGACGGCGGCTCGCGCGCAAGAAAATTTCAACATCTCTTCCCTTCCGCAAGACGCGTTTGATGAAATCAATCGCATTCAGACAAGACAGAGACTCAATCCAGTGGTGACGACTGGCGTCCCTGGTTTCATTCCGCAAGGTAAATCAGCATGAACGGCGTTTCGGGTTTCGAGTTTCAGGTTTCGAGTTGAACAGCCGAAGACAGAACCAACCACAAGATCCTTCGACTCCGCTCAGGACGACAAGCAGACTGGTAGGGTTTTCATTCTGCATGAAGAACAGGTTCGTATCGGGGCATCGACTTCTAGCGGGGTCCTCAGCAAGCGCCGGTGCTGCGGTTGCTGGGTGCATAGTCGTGCCGTCCATGGCCGAGCTAAGAACTCGGGTTCAGCCGCTGGATACAGCCGTGGGGGTGCCCGAGCTTTGTCTTTGCCTACCTCTCACGCAATCGGCCCGCAGCATATTTATGCAGGAGGCTGGAGATCAGCGTCTGATACGGCAAGCCTTCCTCGATTGCCCGCTTCTGAATCGCCTCGAGATCCTTGCTTGATATGCGGATATTCAAGCGTCGGTCTTTACGAA
>Ga0207070_1257_pt1 | contig 11285 bp, 8 predicted proteins | sample Alteio_BWMinHeat_92_FD_153591 | JGI IMG/M metagenome (GOLD analysis project Ga0207070, IMG submission 153591) | Enriched cells from forest soil in Barre Woods Harvard Forest LTER site, Petersham, Massachusetts, United States -... | ecosystem: Environmental > Terrestrial > Soil > Temperate forest >...
TGACTACAAAAATTTATCCTCGACTCGCAAGTTTTAAAGAGTTTCTCGTCAAAGATTATATTCCAAATGCTCGCGAATTTATTTCTTGGTCAGAGATGCCAAATGGTAAGGCTTGGTATGCCCACTTGGTCAAAGAGCAGACAACAACCAATAGAACTCCCGAAGAACTCCATCAGCTGGGCTTAAGCGAAGTCGCGCGGATCAGCGGGGAAATGCAAAAAGTTCGCGACAAGCTTAAATTCAAAGGTGATCAAAAATCCTTTAATCATTTTTTATTAACGGACAAACAATTTTATTATCAAAACAAAGAAGATCTGTTGACCGGCTATCGCGACATCGCCAAACGCATAGATCCTGAGCTTCCGAAGCTTTTTAAAGAATTGCCACGCTTGACTTATGGCGTACGTGAAATGCCTGAGTTCAAGGCCAAAGAAGCCCCTGGAGCCTATTATGAGGGAGGAAGTTTAGAGGCCGGCCGTGCTGGTTATTTCACCGCAAACACCTACGATCTCAAAGCCCGACCGAAGTGGAGCATGGAAGCTTTAACCATGCATGAGGCAGTTCCGGGCCATCATTTACAGATCGCTCGCGCAGCCGAACTTAAGGGCTTGCCGAAGTTTCGTACCGAAGGTGGATTTACCGCTTATGTGGAGGGTTGGGCGCTTTATGCAGAGGGGCTCGGAGAAGAAATGGGGTTTTATAAAGATCCTTATTCCAAGTATGGTCAGCTGACCTATGAAATGTGGCGCGCCGTTCGCCTTGTCGTTGATACTGGAATGCATGCGCTAGCTTGGTCACGCAGCCAGGCTATCGATTATATGAAAAATGTAATGCCAAAATCCGATCTCGAAATTGAAGTTGAAATTGATCGCTATATTTCATGGCCGGGCCAAGCCTTGGCATACAAAGTCGGTGAGCTCAAATTTCGTGAGCTTCGAAAAAAAGCCGAAGCAAGTCTTGGCGCCGATTTTAATATTCGCGCGTTTCATGATGAGCTTTTAAGGCATGGGGCTTTGCCGATGGACGTGCTAGAGAAAATCATGAACGATTGGACCCGCGAAGAGCTCAAAAAAAAGTGAGTCTATGAAGCTTTACAGATCGGATATGGACAAACTCAATAAATATATCAACTCCAAGCCTTGGATATCGTTGCATCCAAGGCAGTCTAAAATTTTATTTCATTGGAATCGAACAGCCTCAAAGTGGAGAAGACAACGTCCAAAAACCGATGTGTTTTTCTTAAGCTTACCATTTTTTCTCGTCCCGGCGGCGCTTGTCCTTTCGTTTTATGTTGTTCTTTCTTCGTCGATGCCGCTATTTTCGCAAATTATTTTTCTTGGGTTCTTACACGGCTGGTGTGCCTATTCAATTGCGATATACAGTTTACATGAGTGCGGAGCGCACAGACCATGCTCAAAAAAATGGACTGAGCAACTCGACTTTAAGAATGTCATTTATTTTTTATCAGCAAACTTTTGCCGCCTCCTGGGTGCGGACCCATCATTTTATCGGAGCAATCATAGTTCACATCACTCGCAGCTTGGCACCGAGAAAGATCTGACGTTTACAAACTGGGTGAATCGCAGACGTTTTTTGAAGAGTATTTGTCCGGGGGCACCTTTTTTGATCAAGTCTGATTATCTTGTTCATATCGGGGAAGCCTGGACTCGATCAAAAGTTTTGACGATTTCATTGACGACTTTGTTCTTGAGTTTTGAAGCTTTTGTTCTCAAGTTTTTTTGGGGATGGTTACCCAGCATCTGCTTGCTCTTACTGATTAGTCCATGGGTCGGAAATTTTCTTGATCGTCTCAGAGACAGTACAGAACATTTTCTCAGACCCTCTGATCAACAGCTGGGCTCTCGAGATGTTGGATTGGGATACTATGGTTGGATAGTGGGTGGTGGTCCCTGGGGACAAGCCTATCATCTCACGCACCATCTGTTGCCGTCGCTTCCGTGGTATCAACAAATTGTTTTTGGTCGCAGGCTACAGACACTTCTCAGGCCCGAGCAACGAGATCTATCGACTACCTTTGAACTCCTCAGTAAAACTTGGAAGGCGAGTGCTTTATGAGCTTGAACCTAGCTAGGGATCTGGGCATTGGCGGTGTGGGCAGCACGACTCATCAGTCAAACCTCGTCGATGAAGTTCAGGTCGAGATCCAAAATTGGGATTCAGTTAGTCACCAGGTTTGTGCGCTCCGAAAAGTGCAGTGGGCGCTCCATTCGCCTTGGTTACTTGAACTTTATCCGGACGGAGAAGACCCTTTTGATCAATACTCTGACCATGCTCTTTTGATAGAGGATGGTCAATTGATGAGCTCGGTTCGCTTAACTCCCTCTACATCTGAACTGCAGGCCTGCCATGGGCAATTTAAAAAGTTTTTGACTGAAAATCAAAATTACGCCGAAATCGGTCGACTTATTACGACAGGCAATCGGGTTGAGCGCGTTCGGCAATCTTATACGTTGTTGCTCGAAGCCGGAAAGATTTATTACGAGCGAGGGCAACACAAGGGCCTCGTCGGAATTTGTCGTTCTGAAAAACTAAGATTTTTTAAGAGATTCGGCTTTGTTCCTGCGTTTGCAGAAGCGACTTATCTAGCCTCTCGCAAAAATGTTTATTGGCTGATTTATTCGGATTGGAATTCGATGATAGAAAAAACGCGAGCAAACGAACTTTTGGAGGTTCTAAAGTGAACAAAATCACCGATCGACTTGACGCCATCTTGACTGACGAATTCACTAAAGTAATTGAGTCCAATCGATTAGCAAAAGCACTCAGTCCTGATTTTGCCGACCTTCGGCTCTACGCACTTTATCTCATTCAGACCTATCATTACACGCGTCACAATCCACGTCATCAAGCTTTGGTCGTGGCGTCGGATCGCGACCTTTTGCCTGGCTATGCACGCTACTGCTTGCGCCACGCTCAAGAGGAGTGGGGGCATGAGATGATGGCGCATCATGATCTGCAAAAAATCGGTTTCAAGTTCGATCTGGATTTGTGGCCCAAGCCCTTATCCGAAACTGAGGCGCTGATTGCGTATCTCTATAAGATCAGTCAAAGTGGCTCTCCTTACGCGCGCTTGGGCTATACCTTTTGGGCAGAACGCTGCTATGGCTTTATCAATATGTCATTAAAGAGCATGGCTTCGAAGCTGGGCTTGGATTCGACTGCGATGACGTTTTTAGTTGCGCATTCAAGTATCGATGAAAAGCATGCTCTTGAAGTCGAAGAGGTTGTCAGCCAGTTTGTCCGAACCCCTGAAGACGAGGCTGCCGTTACAGAAGTGATGTTAACGAGTCTTCGTTTGACTGTGACGATGATGGATGCCGTTTTTGATCGATTCTCTGAACTTAAAGAGCATGGCCAGGATCAGGATCAGATTTTAAATGAGTTTTATGCTAATGTTTAAAATGCTCGAGCGTTTCAGTTATTTTTTTTCATTTCTGCTGACGATTGTGAGCATCTTTTTGCTGTGGCGACTTCAGTGGGGCGGAGTCCCCTTGGTACTTGTGACTATTTACTTGGTGCCGCCCTTATTGTGGCGAGTGATTTCTAGCCTGTACCCTCTGCAAATGGGATTTAGCAACATTGGCGTTCGCCAGAATCCTTCGGCGTGGATGATTTCTTATCATCTGCAACTCCTTTTTGGAATTATTCCGTGGCTTGAAAAGATTTTAATGATGATACCTGGCCTTTATAGCGCTTGGCTCCGGCTTTGGGGAGCCAGGATTGGCAAAAATATATTTTGGACTCCCGGAATCGAAATAGTTGATCGACCACTTTTAAGCGTTGGCGACTGGGTAGTCATCGGTCATAAAACCTATATAAGTTCACACGTGATCACTCGTGAAGATCAGAAAACCCAATTATTTTTGCGACCCGTCTCGATTGAAGGTCATGCATTCATCGGTGCATTTTCGGTTCTTAATGCCGGAACCCGAGTTGCCGCATCAGAGTCTATTAAAGCCGGAACGATTTGTTTAGGACTTAACAGAATTGAGCGTTTTTAAATGCAGGCCCTTGATCCGCTGGCAAAAATACTCGCGACAAAGTTAGAATCCTTACAAATTCTTGGTGAGTCGTCGCTTCAGGATTATGCTTGGGATGAAAAAGCATATGGCCTTCACCAATCGAGTTTGTTTTTATCGCTTTCTTTAGCTCAGCAAACAACGGCTCTAAGGTATATCTCTCACCGGCGATTAAGCTTGGCTCTTTGTATTGAGGAGATGGGCCTTAGTTATTGTGCGAAAATGAGTCTGTTGAGCCAAAGTCCTACTGAGAAATCCGCATTTGCTCTTATGGGTGCTGACGAAACACAGCACTATCATCTAATTCTTCCTCTATTAAAAGAACCTGTGGCGCGTGATATCGCTTTAAATGATTTCGTTAATCAGGCGGTGGCTTCGAGTAATCATCTCGCAAGTCTTTTTGTTTTACAGATTCTGTTAGAAGGTTTTGGACTTTCATATTATCGCAGCTTAAGTGAAACTTCGATCGATCAGAATATTCAGAAGGTTTTTCGCCGTATTGTTGCTGACGAAGCATTTCACCACGGCCTCGGCGTCGTCTTGTTTAAATTAGAAAACGAGGCGAATCATTCACGATACGAGGTGGGTGCGATCGACCTTTGCGAAGGGTTTTTGCGAACAATTGTCGGCGAGCTTTGGATCGCTCAGGCTCTTGGGTGTGCGACAAAGAGCAGCTTATCGTCTCTTGATAAAAGCACTCTCATTGCAGAAACGGCTTGGATAGAATCTTCGCGTAACCGCTCCCGAGCCATCGAAGATATGGTGCGACGGCATGCACCTGTGAGCTGGGTCCAAGAACTCGAACGGCGTCATGTCTTTAAAAGTTGAAACCTTGAAAACTTGCTCCGATGGCGCAAACCCTTATGTGTTTGGAATGCTTTCTTCGCCTGTGCCGGGGCACCTCCTGCCAATGTCGTCAATTGCAAGAGCTTTGCAGAAAAATGGCATGCGGGTTATTTATTTTACCCTTGCAGACGCTGCTCCTTTTCTGCAAGAGATGCAGATTGAAACGGAGTGCTTTGGCGAATCGGTGTTTCCAAAGGGATCCATGAGAGAAAAGTGGGATGGCATCAGCCGTGCGACCGGAGCTTTGGCTGCCCTCAAAACTTTGTTAATTCATCGAAAGCTCGCTCAGGTTTCTTGCGCCGATTTGCCGCAGAAATTTAATGAACGAGGTGTCACGCATTTGATTTTAGACCAAAATCAATTTCAAGCCCGAACAATCGCTGAGTACTGTAATTTGCCTTTTGTGCAGGTGACCTGCGCGGTTCCGATGAACCGCGACGGTCTCGGGGACATTCCACCGACCTCGGAGATGTGGTCAAAGCCTAAGGGATTTTTTTGCTGGATTTTTCGCCTGCGAAACAAGATTGCGTTTAAGATTATTGATCTTTCGATGTTACTTGTGACCCTCACAACTAAAGAATTGGTCAAAAAAGCAAACTTAAAAAAGAGATATTTTTTGCAGCAGACATTTTCTGATGACCTTACCATTTCTGGATTAACGCCTTCGCTCAACTGGCCGGGGACTCAAATGCCCTTGAATTATGTTGGTTGCTTGGTTGGTGAGCGTGCTTCGAATCGCTCGGCCTTTCCTTGGCACCTGTTAGATTTAAATAAACCTCTCGTCTACGTCAGTCTCGGGACGATTCACAATAACATCGATTATGTTTATGCGCAGATTATTCAAGCCTTGAGAGAAATGGACGTGCAATTTATTGTCGCCAGAGGAAAATGGCAGAAGCCTGAACAAGAAGTTGAAGTCTTAAGTAACGGTATCGTGGTGTCGTATGCCCCACAACTTGAAATCCTAAAGCGTTGCCGTGTTTTTATAAATCATGCTGGAATCAATTCGGTGATGGAATCTTTGTCATATGCCGTTCCTCTCGTTTTGCTGCCTGTGAGTAATGATCAACCCGGTATGGCGGCGCGGGCAGTTGCTGCAGGAGTTGCAGTTGCTCTTCGAAAACAGCAGTGGCGAAAAAAGGACATCAAAAAAGCGGTCGAACAAGTCATGTCATCACCAAGCTATTATCAAAAGGCAAAGCTAATCGCGACAGAGATCACAGCTCTCGGGGGAGAGGCGTGTGCTGCAGATTTAATAATAAATTGGGTGCGTAAATAACAATGGGCTTATCGAGGCGAAAGCCTATAGCCCAAGACGTCTACAAGAACCCACATATAAATGCCATTGGTCCAGCCAAAACCCTCTGGCGTATCATATCTGCTTCCGTCGTCGATTGGAGCCGCTCCACGAGAGGCGTCGATTTTTTCAAGTAGAGCATGTTTTGTATTAAAGATATTTTCATTTGTGGTGAGCCACTTGCCTGCCAAACGAAGAGCATCCTGTGTGGCGTTTGGCATCTGTGAATAATTGCGAAGTCCTTCAATGGCAAAATAATGATGGGGGGCCCATCCGAATGGAGCATCCCACTGCTTGCCTGAAGTGAACGTTGAGGATGCAAGGCCGCCCGCGAGTTCAAGGTGGGCCAATTGACGACGAACACCCTCGGCTTGTTCGTGAGATGCAAGCTTCGCCCATAAGGCAGCAAAAATATCAGCTGTGATGATCGCCGATTGTTTGCCTGATCTCAGATTATAATCTCGATAAGTTTTTTCAGAAGGATCCCACAGAAAGCGGTTGATCGCATTTTGTCGATTTTGAGCTGCTCTCAAATAGGTTTTAGCGCCGACCTTATTGCCGAGGAGATCTTCGATCCACGCAATATCAGTTTCGACCTTGTACAAGACCGAATTAAGAAGAACGGGGGCGACTTGCGAGGTTTTTCCGTCAAAGGCCTCAGTGAAGTCTTTGCCACTTTCGGCTTCAGAGCGTACGTCGCGGTAAGTTTCACCAAGCTGCTCTTCGCGGTCGGCTCCATGACGCTCTTCTCGAGGCGTATTTTTCTCGTCCCAGTGGTGGTTCAAACCTGTTTTCGAATCAAAGCGTGTCTCGGGGTTCATCCAAAACTCATGGTAGTCCTTTTTAAGAAGGGGAAGGGCTCGGTCGCGCAGCCATGTTTTAATCTCCTGATCTCGACCTTTGCCAAGACCAGCGACGACGACATCTCGAATCATGCTACTGAGCACCGGAGGTTGTGATCGCGTCAAATAATAATCACGCAAGCCATTTGGAACTAAGGCATAATTTTCAATCATGAATAAGAAATTTTCGATCTGCATGGCGGCCAAATCCCAGCGTTTGGTGACAAGTAATCCCTGGATCACAAAATAGGTGTCCCAGTAATAAGACTCCCTGAACCTTGCCCCAGGAATGGTGATCGGAAACGGAACCGGAATGATGCTCCCTTGTGACTGCACTGGCGTTCGCTTGATGAGTAGACTCCCAAGGTTTTCAATATAATCCACGCAGCGTCTGCGAAGTTTTGGACCATAACTGAGCTGCCATTTTGCTTTCGTGAGCTCCGCGGGCGCCGGTAAGAGCTCTGAATTAAATTCATAAAGCTCATCGAGCAACGACGACACATAGGCCTTACGTTTTGCGAGTGAACGTCCTGATTGCTGAGCTTCTTTGGCTGCAACAGCAGATTTATCTTTGGCTCGTTTGAATGCCTGTTGTTTCTCAGAAGGCGTTAGATTTTTTTCTTGTAGGTCAGAGAGATATTTAAAATCCTCATTAAGGTGGAGTATGCGAGCTTCTTCGATAAGACGGCTTGCCACACCCGGAGATGACCCAGTTCTTATCGAAACCCTCTGAAAATGATCTTTGATCAAGAGTCCATCGGCTGTTGCTGTCAAAGGAGATGATCGAAGAAGATCGCCACAAGCAGGCCCTGCTGCCAGGCCCTGGCAAGTCAGCAGATTTATCGTGAGAAGTGCACCTAATACAGTCTGTGCGGCGACAAAACAGGCGCAACACTGCCGAAGTTTTAGTCGAAAATTTGTCTTAAAACTTAAGCCGATTGGAGTTAAGAGCATCAATTTATACGATCGCAAGAAATGCGCCGGTTTTTTCGTAGTCGGGGCAGTATTCTAGTCGGGCAAAAACCCGGACAAAATTCGTCACATGATGACAGCTGAAAGTGACAATCCTTGGCTTGTCGAAGTTTGGGCCTGTAATAAGTTGTTGTTATAACACGCTAAATTCCTAGGCACAAAGCCTGCACTTTGATCAATTCAAAGAGGTGTCGCAACTCTTAGCTCCCATTGTGGGAAACTCTAGAGTCATTAAACGATGCCAATATTTATCTTAGCACCCCTCACGTCTCGTGTGCATTTAGCTAGGAGATAAATAAAAAAAAAGGGGTTCTCATGAACAAATTTCTTTCTTCAACACTTGCGATCTTTTCAATCGCCTCGCTTACGGCATGTTCGAATGGTGTTAGATTTCAGGGTGCGGACCCAGATCTGACTCCCAAATCGGCCTCCGGGACATTGAGCCCAAATAACCCAGGCAATAATGGTGGCAGCGGACAGGTCGTGCAGCCAGCTGTAAACGGCGGCAGCGGACAAATCTTTCAGCCGGGTACGAACCTTGACAATCCCCCACCTCCTCAGCCAGGCACGCCTTCTGGACCAAATGGAGGTGGTGGTGGACAGACTCCTCCGCCGCCAGCAACAGGTCAACCAAATCCAAATGGTGGTAATGGGCAGATTGTGCAACCGGGACAGCCAACACAACCGGGTGCTCCGGGTGGTAACGGTGGTAATGGAGAAATCACTCAACCTGGCGCAAACCCTGGTGGAGGTTCTCCTCAAACCCCAGGCGCTCCCGTGCCTCCAACGATTCCGACGATCCCTCCGGTACCTCCAGTGGTTACAATTCCGATCATTCCTGGTGCGCCGAATGTTCCGCCCAATTTTCCCCCGGGTGGCGGTCATGTCCCGGTTCCTCCGCCAGGTGGCACGGTTGTGAGCTTTCCTTTTCCAGTGACTCCAGGTTCGCCGAATCTTCCCCCAAATCCAAACCCAAACCATAGCCCGAACCCGAATCCAGGCGGGACGACTCCGAATAATCCAGGCCCTGGTTGCAACGACAATAATCCTCCACCAACGCAGCCGCATCCGAAGTTACATTTTAGATTCATGTGCCCTGTATTTCATAATGCACATTCTTCGGCGACTCTTAATGATATAAAAGGCGATGTAAAATTTCTGATTACAAAAATGGATGGGACGACGATCTTGTGTGAAATTGATAATGTGAGACAAGAACTCGAAAAGAGCAGAACGATTGATATCTCAAGCTGCCCGACAGGTCTCTATACCCCTGGCCAGGATAAGATTTTTATTGTCCCAGATGGGCTCACCAGCAACTTCGAATCTGAAAATGTTATTTTCACCGGTCAAACTTGGACTTATTTCTACGGCGAAAATGGCTATCTCAATGGTGAAGGCATTACCGTGCCTTATCCAATCAGCTATACTGAACCCTCGGCTGCCGACAGTGTGAATTGTGATGGCGCTGATCCGCTAGCTCTCGAACTCAGCCCGCACAAAGCCCCTGAATTGACATCGCCCGAAAATGGCGTTTGGTTTGATCTCTTAGGCGCCGGTGGTATTTTGCCGCACGACCTCGTCAAGACGGCTTGGTTTGCACGCACCGATCACAATGTGTACTTTTTGGCTTTGCCAGACGAAAATGGCAACGTGAAAGGAATAGACCAATTATTTGGCGGTAACTCGACAAAGGGTCCAAATGGAGAGTTTACTTCTGATGGTTTTGCGGCACTTGCAAAATACGATAGCAATGGTGACCAAAAGATTACGGCAGCCGATCCCATTTTCTCAAAATTGAGATTGTGGCACGACGCAAATTCTGATGGTGTCGCGCAAGATGGAGAACTGTATACACTGCAAGAAAAAGGCGTGGTCGCGATTCACTTAAATTACAATAAGCTTTACCTCACGATAGACCAATATGGAAATAAGATTAATTATAAAGCTGAGGTCGAAATGAGCAATCACGCTCGAGGTTCAGTTTACGATTTGTGGTTGCAGTATCTCATAAAATAAGTGTAAATGCCGGTCAGTGCTTCCTTTAGGCAGGCGAAGCACTAGGGACATAAGCATTTGCCATGAGTGACAAAAATAAAAAATCCTATATTGGGCTCGCTTCCAGCTTTCACGATCCAGCGGTTGCAATCGTAAGCGGTGATGGGCGAGTCCTTTTCGCCGAGGCCTCAGAGAGATATCTGCAAAATAAGCGCGCTGTAAATTATGCGCCCGATGATTTAGTTCGGATGCCACGACTCATTCAAAAATATTGTGGCGACTCAGAACTTGTCGTTGCGCACTCGTGGCCAAGATCAATGGGTCGAAAAATGGGAGTCATCAGTCAGAGCTTGAAGCTCGGCTCTGCCATTTTGCCCTTCAAAAATTCGGTTATTGAAAATGACGGTTTTGCTTGGCCAACGGGCTCTGTCGTTGGCGGCCTTGAATGGATGGCCGAATCGGTCTCTCGGGCCGGAATGAATTTGCGTGAATCGCCCTATATCGATAAGGATCTGGTGATGCGTGGCTACGACCACCATCTTTCGCATGCAGCGACGGCATGTTATACGAGCCCCTTTCAAGAGGCGGCATGCGCGATTATCGACGGATATGGAGGCGGCAGCGCTTGCAGTTTTTTTCATTATGAAAAAGGTCGATTTAAGAAAGTTAAAATCGAAGGCGGCTGGAGCGGTGGAAGCCTAGGGCACTTTTATTCGATTGTCTGCAGGCTTTGTGGTTTTGATCCGGTCAAGGGTGAAGAGTGGAAGGTCATGGGTCTTGCTCCCTATGGCAAACTCGATACAGAAATTTATGACAGGTTTCGGAACCTCATCGGCATCAGCGATTTGAGGATTATTTTCAAGATCAGAGGACGCGCTTACCTCAAATATTTAGAGGCGTTGAAAGAGAGCTGTGAGAAACTGTGCGAGACACCAGAAGGGCAGGCGAATCTCGCTTGTACTGGTCAGCTTGTTTTTTCGGAATTGATGACCGAGCTCCTAAATAATTTTTATGGTCGAGGGCTATCACACAATTTGATTTTATCTGGCGGTTGCGCGCTTAATTCAACTTACAATGGGCAAATTTGCGAGAAAACTAAATTTAAAAACTTACACGTGCCGAGTGCTCCAGGAGACGACGGTTGCGCGCTGGGAGCCGCACTTTTGGCTTATTATGAAGATCATCCCCAAGAGATCAGAACTCCAAAGCTTGAGACACCCTACCTGGGCTCTGAGATTTCTCAGGTGACACTCAGTCATTGCGTCGAATTTACGAAGTCTGAAAGGCTTA
>Ga0207070_1258_pt1 | contig 11274 bp, 12 predicted proteins | sample Alteio_BWMinHeat_92_FD_153591 | JGI IMG/M metagenome (GOLD analysis project Ga0207070, IMG submission 153591) | Enriched cells from forest soil in Barre Woods Harvard Forest LTER site, Petersham, Massachusetts, United States -... | ecosystem: Environmental > Terrestrial > Soil > Temperate forest >...
GAGATTGTCAAAGCCATGATCGTGGCACGCGACGGCGCTCGAATTAATCTCTCCGCTTTGGAAGCGCATTGCCTACAACACCTGGGTAAACAAAAACGCCCGCGGGAATATCGAAAGAGCGCCAAGGTCTGCGGCGTGTCGATTCCATCCGGCTTGCAAGAAAGTCAACAACTTCCCGAGCCCATTTTCACGCCCGCGACTAAAGAAGAGACGGGTCACGATATCAACATTTCTTTCGAGCGAATGGTGGAGATCACGGGTTCCAAAGTGGGCGAGGAGCTGCGCCGGCGAAGCGTGGAGATTTATCAAAAGGCAGCCGAGTATGCTCGCAGCCGAGGAATCATCATTGCGGATACCAAATTCGAATGGGGACAACTCCCCGGCGGAGAAGTGATCCTCATTGACGAGGTTCTGACGCCGGACAGTAGCCGCTTCTGGCCCAAGGATCAATACAAACCGGGCGGCAGCCCGCCTTCCTTCGACAAGCAATTTGTCCGCGATTGGCTGGTCACCACCGGTTGGGACAAAAACAGTCCGCCGCCCCAAGTGCCGGCCGACGTAGTCGCGAAGACCCGAGAAAAATATTTGGAGGCTTATGAGCGATTGACGGGGAAACGACTGCTCACCGAATAAATGAGATAAGCGGTCAAATAAGTCACGGTCGCTGGAAATCTCGCAAGGCTGGTCCGAATTGAATCTCTTTTGACTCTTTCGCATGGAGTTTCACTTTCTGGCTCCATGTGACCGGTGGGCGGAAAAATAGCCGAGTCAGGACCCCGCTTTCCGGGTCGCGCTCGTGCCGGGCTTCCAGCCAGCTCGGCATCCAGCAAACGACTTCGTAATTTCCCGGCGGCACTTGATCCAGCCCAAATCGCCCTTCACTGTCGGTTCGCGTGTAGTAGGGATGATCGTCCACGAAAAGATAGGCTCTCATCCAGTAATACCCGGCCGAGCTGGTCAACTCTACCAGTCCCTTGTTCTTTAACGGCCGTGAGAGGGGCTTGTCCAAATCGGGGAATGCCAAGCTAAGATAATTGGCGCCGTCCAAGTGCAGCGAATGAAAGAAGACGTCGCGCGAGACCATTTCGATCGGATCGGCGCGGCGAACGAAGCCGTAAGAGGAATCGGACTCACCCTGAAGAACATGAAGATGCAGGTTCTTCATCTCCACGTGAACAGGCGGAAGATCCCACGCTTTTGCCTTCGTCGCATCGACGCCGCGAAGAAAAACCACGGCATTGGCCACGCCGTGATGCTGTTGGTCAATTCTTGGGGCATTGGGATTGGGCTGGAACTGCCTTTTGTGGACCGCGTCTCCGCCGATGGGATTGGCGCGTATCAAGAAAGGAGTGATGTTGGGGATCTCGCCTTGCCAGACCACTCGCCCGCGAACAGTCCCTGCCTCGTTCGGATCAAAATACCTCACTCGGAATCGGGCGACTGGTGCGTCTAAGTCGTCCCTGGGCTGGGAGCTCGCCTTGCCACATCCGATGGCAAAGGCCATCGCAAAACCGAGGATGAGCGGGATCCATTTTCGGCCGGTTGAAGCGCGCAACACGATACCCATCCCTGGGAAGAGGATTGAACTCCTCTTATCTCTAACCCAATTCCGCTATAGGACGCAATATGAATGTGAAAAACGGCCGTTAGGTTTCGGATTGTAGCCATTCGGGAGTCACGAGCCAAACCAAAACGCCGCCGCCTTTACATGGCTCCTCGGCCACGTGAATGTACGCCATGCCGGCTTTTGCCAAATCGATTTGAGCCCGTTTACTGCCGATAAGCCAGGCCGCAAACTCGGGCAAATCCGGCAGATGTCCAACCAGAGCCGCTCTTTCTCCCCCCCATTGTCGCAGGGCTTTCGCCAACTTTTTCGGTTTTTCGCCGGGCGCGAGCTCGGGGCAAAGCTGCAAGGACGGCGACGGCGACAGAGACCCCACCATGCCCTCGGCCGTTTTATGGGCGCGCAGAAGCGGACTGGTGAACACTTGGTCGAGGGCGAGGCCTTTTCGCTGCATCCAAGCACCTAACATTTTCGACTGCGCGAATCCCTTGTCGCTGAGCGGCCTATCCGAATCCTGCGTGTTGCCCCTTTCGCCCAAAGCCAAAGCGTCGGCATGACGGATCAAATACAGATCCATGATTCTCCCGTTTCCCAACCCTGAAAACCGGCCTGTGCGGTTACTCGACTCTTTCTCTATAATAACGCGTCTATATCGACTCGGCGAGGAGCAAGAAATTCCTCGATCGATTTATCGTTTCGCGCTCGGAGCATGAAACGAACACGAAACGATAAATCACTGAAGTGTTCCAATTATGAAGCGCACCGACATTCGCAATATCGCCATCATCGCTCACGTTGACCATGGCAAGACCACCTTGGTCGATCAGATGATGCGCCAATCGGGTCTATTTCGCGAAAGCGAACTGAAGGGGGATTGCATCCTCGACTCGAACGACTTGGAGCGCGAGCGCGGCATCACGATTCTGGCCAAGAATATCGCCCTGACGCTCGGCGGGGTCAAGGTGAACATCATCGACACGCCGGGCCACGCCGATTTCGGGGGCGAAGTCGAACGCGTTCTGCAGATGGCCGACGGCGCGCTCCTTCTCGTTGACGCTGCCGAGGGGCCCTTGCCGCAAACGCGGTTCGTCTTGCGCAAAGCGTTTCAGCGTGGATTGCGACCCATCGTCGTCATCAACAAGATCGACCGGCCCGATGCCCGGCCCGTCGATGTTCTCAACAGCGTATTCGATCTTTTCGTCGAGTTGGATGCCGACGATGCCACGCTGGATTTTCCGACGATTTATGCCTCGGGCCGCAACGGTATCGCGACCCCCGACCTGGCGATTCCCGCCACGGATATTCGGCCGCTCTATGATGCCATCCTCAAGAATGTTCCTCCTCCCGAAGTGGACATCGATGCTCCCTTGCAAATGCTGGTCGTGACGCTCGACCACAGCGATTTCGTCGGCAGGATCGCCATCGGACAAATCGTTGCCGGCCGGATTCGCAAGGGGCAACGCATCGCCCTGCTCAAGCACGATGGGCGGCGAGTCGATGACACGATCGCTCAGCTCTACACCTTCGACCGCCTGGGCCGAACGGAAACCGATGAAGTCTCGGGAGGCGACATTTGTGCGGTCGTCGGCCTGGAAGACGTGGACATCGGCGACACAATTGCCGATTTCGACAATCCCAAGGCGCTTCCCCCCATCCTCGTCGACGAACCGACCTTGGACATGATCTTCCGCATCAACGATTCGCCTTTCGCCGGTCAGGATGGAACTTATGTCACCAGCCGGCAGCTTCGCGATCGCTTGTTTAAAGAGCTGGAATCGAACGTCGCCCTCCGCGTGACTCCCAGTGAAGAGCGACGCGATGAATTTCACGTCTCGGGCCGGGGACTCCTGCACCTGGGTATTCTCTTGGAGAACATGCGCCGCGAGGGTTATGAGCTATCCGTGGGCAAGCCGCGCGTGCTCACGAAGGAAGTTGACGGGAAGATTCTGGAGCCGATCGAGTATTTGGTAGTCGAAGTGCCGCCATCTTCGGTCGGAGCCGTGATGGAGTTGGTCGGCAATCGCCGAGCGGAGTGTCTGAAAATGGATGCGCGAGGGGACACGACTCATGTGGAATTCACCATCCCGGCCCGCGGCTTGATCGGACTGCGAACTCGCATGCTCAACGCCACGAGCGGTGAAGCGATCATGCATCATAACTTTTATGATTATCAGCCGCTTCGTGGCAGCATTCCGGGACGCGTCAACGGCGTCATGATCTCCACCGACACCGGCCGGTCGACTGCTTACGCGCTTGAAAACCTACAAGAACGGGGCACTCTGTTTATTGGCGCCGGAGAAGCGGTCTATGAAGGGCAGGTCGTCGGCGAGCACTGTCGCGACAATGATTTGCCGGTGAATGTCTGCCGGGAAAAGAAACTGACCAACGTGCGCGCCTCGACGGCCGAGAAGACCATCCTCCTCAAACCACCCCGTCAACTGCCCTTGGAGCTGGCCTTGGAGTATATCGAAGAAGACGAGTTGGTGGAAATCACACCCACGGCCATTCGGTTGCGCAAGATGTTCTTGAAAGAGCAAGACCGCCGCAAACTGGCCCGGCAGCAGGCGTGAAGCCCACGGATGGCATCCATGGGCCTGGTTTATTTCTTCCGCTTCGGCGGGTGAGCCTGGCGTTTTTTCCGTCGTCGCTTGGCTGCCGTCCGCAGTTCTTTTCTTCGCATGGTCGAATTCCTCCCTTTTAGTCCATTAGTCAAAATCGATTAGAATCGCTTCCGAACGAGTTGGGGACGGTGTCGGCCGGAATTCTCGTGGTTCCTTCAACTCGGCGACATTCGCTTTCGTCGTCAACACCAGCACATTGCCGACGCAGATTTGCGTCAGACCAACTTGATGAGCCAGGAGCTTCGTGACCACTTCTAAGGGGGCGTCGTCCAAATTTAGATTGACCGGAGCGCTCGCATAAGCAAGAGCCGAGCGGTCCAACAAGAGATTCGTGGCCGTGTTGCGGCCGAGTTGCTCCAACGCCGTCTTCAATTGGAGCCGATCAAACCGAACACTGACCCGCTGCCGCATTTGCCGACGAATGGCCAAATCCTCCGTGGCGATCAGCACCATGTCGCCGATGATGGCGTAGTCCAGAGCGTATTGGCTCAGCATCTGGCGCAAACCCGACCGGAGGGTCATGCTCAGCCTCGTGTTCACGATCATGTCGTCCGGGTTCAACCCTGCCTGGCTAAGTCCCTGCCGATCCAGGACCAGACGAACGCCGCTTTGTTCCCCGAGCAGCCGAACCGCCTCGCTGAGCGGATATTGATAAAGGTCGAGCGAAACCATTTGGTCCAGGGCTTTGTTGGTTTGTTCCGCCGCCGTTTCTATCCGCGATGCCGGTCGGGTCTCAGAGTTTCCGAGAGCAGTCCCGACGTGGGCCAACACCAGCACCAGCCCGCCAATCATCATCCATCCCATGATTGGCCAACGGCTAACTTTTAGTGCCATACTGCTCATCATGATATGAACTATCGATCGCCATAAGCGCCCGGGACCATAGTGGGGACGGGAACGCCGGAACCTTCGCCGTCGCCTCGCAGCTCGGCGGCGTTGGCTTTAGTGGTGACATAGAGCACGTTGCCCGTCCGCACCGGTCTCAGGCCCGCCTGATTGGCCATGAGCCGAACGGCCACTTCCAAGGGAACGTCTTGCAACTTCAACGTCACGGGAGTTTTGGCCTCCTTGGTCACATGCCCATCCATCACTAAATTCGTGACCGTCCATCGTGCCAAGTCGCGGAGCGCCTCGTCGAGAGGAACATGATCGAGATCCAAATTGATCCGCTGACGCATCTGCCGATGAATCGCCATGTCTTCCGTGGTCACGAGCACCATGTCCCCGATGATGGCGTATCCGAGATTGTACTGGCTCAACAGCCGGCGAAGTCCAATGCGCAGCGGCACCTTATCGACCTTAATCGTCACCAGCGATTGTTCGGGGGCAATGCCGATCTGCTGCATCGAGCCGCGATCCAAAACGAAGTTGAGCTTGGTTTGGTCCATCAGCTTGGCAAATGCATCTTGGAGAGGAGAGTTGGCGAATTCCATGCTGACGGGCTGCTCCAATGCCTTATAGATCGCTTGAGCTTGAGAATCGGGCCTTGGCTTCACATCTTTGGGGCCATCGAGGGCTAGGAGACGCCCTGAGAGAAAACAAAGAGCCATGACGGCAACAATCAAAGCTCGCGAGCAAAGAGGATGACTCATAGACGACCGATCTCCAATTACTCCTCGGCTAAGTGCTTTACAATATGACGCATCGCCGGCAAAAAGTAAACGACGGCGCCATAATGCGTACAATCAAACCAGACGATTTTCTGCTGCCCGGTTGCTTTCCACAGCGCTTCGGCGGCCTTGGGCGGCACGATGTCATCACGCTTGCCCGCAAGAATAAGCACGCGGCGGTCCTTCAAGTTGGAAGCACAGGTGATCGGATCGGCCGGCGCGATCAACTGGGCCAATTTCTCCTTCGTGCCGCCCAGCGCTTCCCAAAGCTGGCGAAAGCCCGACGCTCTTGGATCGTCGTAATAGGCGTCAACCAACCCGCCTCCGCCCAAAAGCACGGCCACCCGCGACAGCTTGGGTTCCATCTCCGCCGCCAAGGCTCCCATGAAGCTGCCCAAGCTGGTACCGAGCACGCCCAAGCGCCCAGAATCGATTTCGGGTCGTGCTTCGAGCCACGCCGTCGCTTGGCGAATATCCAGTACCGTCTGCCGCACGGCCGCCATGGTGTGCTGATAATTGGGCGTCAGCAAACGCCGCTCGCTCCCCGGCGGACGCCGCGGGCCGTAGTACGCCATTTGTACGAACAAGGCGGCGATCCGGTTCTGCGCTAGATGCGTAGCGATGATCCGAGACAGTTTTTGATCGCCGGCCGTGATGTCGAGCACGATCACGCCGGGAAATGGCGTCCCATCGCTCACGCTCTGGGCTCCGATGGGACGATAGTACTCCGTGTGGACGGTGTTGTTTTCCGGACAATCGGTTTTCACCGGCGAGGGAAAGCGGACGTGGTAAACGGCCACCCCGCTATTGGGCATCTCGCGCATCAACTCCATCTCATAGTCGAAGGAGTGATCCTCCAGTCGATAGCGCTCGGGTATGTTCTTCTGATTACCCGTGGGCTGAAAGTGAACCGTGCCCTTTTCAATGCGGTTTCCTTCTCGCCGAGACTCCGGCTCCTTTCCAATTCCTGAAACAACGAAACAAAGTGAAGTGACCAAACTCACGGCCGCCGATTTGACCATGTGATTGCGTCTCCACCTCCGGGCGCTAACGCAACCCGGCTCGCCTCTAAGAACCAAGCACTAAGGACTACGGACTAATTTCAGCCCATCATTTTCGCAAATTCTTCGAATAAATACGAGCTATCATGAGGGCCGGCCGACGCCTCGGGATGATATTGAACCGAGAAGATGGGCAAACGGCGGTGACGCATGCCTTCCAGCGTCCCGTCATTGAGATTGATGTGAGTCGGCTCCAAGTCGCGAGGCAGATCGTCCATCTTGACCGCGAAGCCATGGTTTTGCGTGGTGATCTCGACTTTCTGAGTGCGCTGATTGAGCACCGGCTGGTTCGCCCCTCGATGGCCGAACTTCAACTTGAACGTCTTGCCCCCCAGCGCTTGTCCCAAGATTTGATGACCCAGGCAGATGCCGAAAATCGGCGGCGGCTGTTTTCGCACCAGCTCGCTCACGGCCCCGACGGCGTATCCGATCGCGGCCGGGTCGCCGGGCCCGTTCGAGAGAAAGATCCCATTGGGCCGATGCGACATGATTTGCTCGGCCGAGGCCGTGCCGGGCACGACCGTCACCCGGCAGCCCACTTGCACCAGCCAGCGGAGGATATTCCATTTCATGCCGTAATCGACGGCCACGACGTGAAATCGCGCCGGCCGCGCGGGCAACGGCTGCGAGCTGAATGCACTCGTGAATCCTTCCGTCCAGGTAAACGACTTCTCCGGCACGACTTCGCGCACCAAATCCCGGCCCACGATACTCGGGCTGCTCCGCGCTTTCTCCACGAGTTTGGTGTCATCCAATTCTTGACTGGAGAGAACGCCAGTCATGGTGCCGCGCACTCGCAGCCGGCGAACTAAAGCCCGCGTGTCGATGCCTTCCAGACCAACAACATTATTTTGCTGCAAGTAGGCATCGAGTCCGCCTTCCGACCGAAAATTGCTGGCCAGCCGCGACATCTCGCGCACGATAAATCCTTCCACCTGCGGCCGGCGCGACTCGCAATCCTCGGAGTTCACGCCGTAGTTCCCAATCAAGGGGTACGTCATCGTGACGATTTGGCCTTTGTAGGAAGGATCAGTCAGCACTTCCTGGTAGCCGGTCATGCTGGTGTTGAAGACGACTTCGCCGAATTTCTCACCCCGCGCTCCAAACGCCCGGCCGGTGTACACCGTCCCATCTTCCAACGCCAATTTCGCCGTCATCGTCATTTGTCATTGGTCCTCAACTCATTTAGCCGCGGGGCTTGCCCCGCGCGAACTCGCGGCCGCTCTGTGTCTCTCTGGTTAGTTCTTCTGCTCTTTTTTCCTAACGAATCAATCCGTAATTCACCAGCGTCTGCCGAACGCGTGCTTCGCCCGCGCTATCCAACGGACAAAGCGGCAGCCGCAGCTCTCCCGTTCCTCGTCCCATGAGTTTCATCGCCGTCTTGATGGGAATCGGATTCGTGGCCACGCCGAGCATGTCCCGGCAGAGCGGAAAGAGCTTCCGATGCTGTCCCTGGGCATCCTGAATCCGCCCCGCATCGAAGGCAGTCACCAACGCCTTCAAGTCCCGCGGCACGATGTTGCCGACCACCGACACCACTCCCCGCCCGCCGATGCTCATGAGCGGCAACGTCAAACTGTCGTCGCCGCTCAATATTGTTAAGTCGCACAAGGCCGCGATTTGCGAAGCCTGATCCAGTGACCCGGTCGACTCCTTGATGGCGACGATGGTCGGAATTTCCGCCAGCCGGGCGATCGTCTCCGGCAACATGTTCGACGCGGTCCGGCCGGGGATGTTGTAAAGCACGATGGGAATATCGACGGCCTCGGCCACCGCCGCGAAGTGCCGATAATATCCCTCCTGCGTCGGCTTGTTGTAATACGGGCCGACCATGAGGGCGCCGTCCGCCCCGACCTTGTGCGCGAAGCTCGTCAGGCGGATCGCCTCCTGCGTGCTGTTCGAGCCGGTGCCCGGCAGCACCTTGATTCGCCCCGCCGCTTTCTCCACCACCTCCGCAATCACCCGCTCATGCTCCTCATGATCCAAGGTCGGCGACTCCCCCGTCGTGCCCACCGGCGATAGGCAGTCGGTCCCCTGGTCAATGTGCCATTCGACGAGGTAGCGAAGATTGTCGAAATCGATCTCGCCGTTCTTGAAGGGAGTGACGAGCGCCACGGTCACCCCGGCGAACTTTTCACCGCGCGTCGGCATGGAATACTCCCGCTGATCACATGTCGTGTCTACGTTTCGCGCCCGCGGAACGCCTCGTTTTCCGCCAAGCATTCAAGCCAAGATCTAACGATCCGCGTCCAGGGAATTATACGAGTTTCCATGGCGGCCGTTATCGCCGCTCCAGTATTCTTGAAGGCGCGGCCTAACCACGAACGACAATTCCAGTCCTGCCAAACTCCAGGAAAGAATGAGAACCAAATTCGCGGATAATATCCGGAATTAGAGGCATTACCAGAGCCTCCAAGTCCCGGTTGCTAATGTTCCCTGTCGAAATGAGGAGCAGTTTGGCCGGCCGTTTCCGAAGGAGATGCGTGTCCACAAAATCGGCGTCTTTCGTCACCACCACGCGTTGCTCAAGATCAGCGACATCATTGATTTGCTCGTCGATGGTGCGATTGCCGTCCGGCAGATCGAGAGTGTGCTTAGCGTCGCCGCCAGCTGCCGCAAACCAACTGGCCATCCTGGCGCGGCAACTGGGCATCGACCAGAAAGTTCATGGACCCACCGGTTGCAGCCGGCGGGTGCGCGCGAGTTCGGCCGCGAAGGCGAGCACGGCCAGCAGATCCTCACGCTCGAGATCCTCGTAGTCGGCCAGAATCTCGTCCGTGGTCATGCCGGCACTGAGCAACTCCAACAAAGTCTCCACCGGGTAACGAAGCCCTCGAACGCACGGCTTGCCGTGGCAGACCGCCGGGTCAATGGTAATCCGAGAAAGCAGCGGATTCATGTCACCAAGTATACCAAAGCAAATCGTTCTTCAGAAAGGTTCTTCGCCATTTCGTCTTTCGTGTTTTCGTGTTCCCTCTTCGTTTGGGATTTTGGCATTCGTATTTGTTTCGGATTTCGATTTTCGGATTTCAAATTTCTTTTGAGCGGGATCCATGCGGCCTCTTGGGAACTGAGCGAACGGGGCGACCTCGGCGAACCGGGCGGGCATTTTTAAAAAGCCGTTCCAGCCTTCGCAAGAAATGCAGCACCCAGGTCTTGTCAGCGCCGTTTTGATTGGTCCTATCGTCGGCCAGTGCCCGAAGGCCGCGAAAGTAATCCCGATCGGAAAGGAACTGTTGGCGTTTCATGATGCGAAGGATATCAAGTGATTGCAAAGCTGGCAATCACAAGCAAATTTTCGCCATTTCATTTTTTTCGTGCTTTCGTGTTCCCTCCTCGTTCGGGATTTCGATATTCGAATTTTGTCCTTTGCCCTGGTTAGCCTCGTTCCCAAGCTCCGCCCCACCCCTCGTTCCCAAGCTCTGCTTGGGAACGCACTTCCGCGAAGCTCCGCTTCGTGAACCCTCACCCCCAATCCGTGACCACTTCAATCAGCCCCGTCCGCCCGGCATAGTTCCGAGCGCTCGAATGTCGCCAGTCCAGAGGATCGTCAACATACCCGCGCACCACGGGGTTGTTGTGAATGTACTCGATCTTCTGCAGCATCATTTGGTCGTCCTTAGTCTGCTGCGGATGACTTCCTTCCTGCCAAACCTGGTAGGTGCTTTCCTTCTTGTGTCGCAGCTTGAGGGCGCGGAGTTGTTGCAACAGCACCCGAACCCCTCGTTGTTCCAGCAGGTCGAGAATCTGCCGTGCGGTGAATGACTTGAAGTGTCGCATCACCACCGACAAGTCCGGCGCCGATGCGACCAGGTGCAAATGATTCTCCAGGATGACGTAGGCATAGAGTCGGAACTGACGTTCGGATTGGAGAAAGCGCCACGAATCATAAATCAAATCGAAGGTTTCGGGTCGCGTGAAAACCGGAGCCCATCCTACGATGGTGCAGGTCATGAAGTACGGATATTCGGTCTCGAAGATGCGATAACGGCTCCGGGTCATGCGCCTATCGTACCGCGAAGCGGAGCTTCTGGAAGCGCGTTCCCAAGCAGAGCTTGGGAACGAGGGGGAAAGTCGTAATGACTTTGACTTCTCACGACTCACCAATCTGCCACTGACGACTCACCATTCAGTTAGTGACGACTAACTTGTCGGAAATGACGTGAAAGTGACAGGAATTATGCGCGGCCAATCGGTGCCTCACACTTCTGCTGAATCCCCGTTGCGTTGAATTGGTGCCGCCGCGCAGATTGATCCTGGGCCGCAGAGCAAGAAATTCAAACACCTGCTAACATTGACCACCGAGTGTCCTCCTTTATCATTTATGTGTGGTTCGGTTAAAGTGCTCAATTCTTTACCCGGTGAAGTCATGAATTCCGTCGATCCCAAGTTTGCCTGGCTAATTGATGCCCCTCTTT
>Ga0207070_1259_pt1 | contig 11253 bp, 14 predicted proteins | sample Alteio_BWMinHeat_92_FD_153591 | JGI IMG/M metagenome (GOLD analysis project Ga0207070, IMG submission 153591) | Enriched cells from forest soil in Barre Woods Harvard Forest LTER site, Petersham, Massachusetts, United States -... | ecosystem: Environmental > Terrestrial > Soil > Temperate forest >...
CAATTTTTACAAGCTTAGAAAACCCATACGTCCCCCCTTGGAATTCTCCTCATATTAATCTCTTAAATTTCATTCGCTTTGACTTCCCGGATTAATGATCTGCACAGATTTTTGCATCCGATAAATACCTACCAAATCTCTAATCTTCAAATTTTTATTTAACCTTCTCCCACTCTTTCTTCAGACTCAAACGCTCGACCCACTTTTCAAGGTATGATTCATCGATCTTCGTGCCCATCATAATTTCACAAATATCCGTTAAATGCTTTTCCGACTGCCCCTCTCGGTAATAATCCAGCTTCTTTAAAATGAGATCTTCAGGCGACGCTATATAGACTTCAATGCCCGGAGCGACTTCAAGTTTTACTTTTCTTGAAAACTCAGATGTATAAAAGTCTGTTTCCTTGTCCAAAACGATGTCAACTTTGATGCCCGAGTTTTGGTGGATGAGATTGAAACTTCCTTTGCGAACGACTTCATCGCGCAGAACTTCGTTGGGAGGACAGTAGTAATCTGCCAGAGGGAACAGACGTTCGATTTGTGACACCTGTCTCGATTTGATTCTCACGACCAAATCCACATCCTGAGTAAAGCGAGGTCGGCCGTAGTACATGGCGGCAAGGGACCCGACAAGAAAGTACTCAATCCCCTCGCTATCAAAACGACTCACCACATCCTTAAGGACATCGAGTAAACCGGTCATGAAGGCCTGCCCTCATTCAATCGTCTAAAATATTCGGCAGTCATTTTGTGAAGTTCGGACTCGGAGAGTTCCGGGTGTAGGTGGGCAAAGCGTGTTTTCTTAACCAGAAAAGCATCTTTGAACATTTGATTCGCGGTTTCGAGATTGGTTTGTCTACTGAGTGGACTAGGTCGCTGGATCATACACCCCCCTTTTTACATTCCAAGGCCTTTTGAATCTCCATTTTTACTTTATCTGGGGTCGTCCATGTTATGAACTCAACTACGTCAGAGCTTTTATAATACCCGATTACAATACCATTGGAAATATTTGCATAAAGCCCCTCATCTCTTATATGATCCCGTCCGCACTGAGGATAGTCGACTCGTTCAAATCCAATATTTTTAAATTTTCTATTCAACAAAAATTGAATTGAATATTCGTCCTCATTTTCCTGAGGAACAACAAATTTGTAATTTAGACTATTGGTTTGCTTATCAAAAGAAAAAAAAGCATTTTGGTGGTTCGTGGATGAAATATAATAAAGCCAACCCGACGCACCTTCAGACTCATTTTCCACTTTTCTCCTAGGCAATCCTACAGCCTTAACCACATCATCAGGAGTAGCTCCAAGTGATATTTGCTCAACTTTTTTCACAGATAAAGACCCACTTTCTTCGGTCTTTTGCGAGGAGGCACAGGCCGCAATCCCACAAATTGCTATCAAAAAAAGAAGCGATTTATTTCTTTTTTTCATCTTTACAACTTTCCTTTAATTTGAAATTTTTCGATAAATGATTCTGAATCCATTCGAATGCTTTAGGTATCATGTGCCGTAACCGTTCGGCATCAAAAAGATAGGCTTCCATATTATGTGCAAAATCCTCGTCGGGAGAACTGTCGGCATCCGAATCGACAAATTTTCGATCGGAATCAGGTTTAAAGCCTGCCTCACTTGTGTCACTTTTTATCCAACCAAGCTGCTCACGATAATCGATTTTTATTTTGGCCGACGAGGACTCATACCATTGATGCGCTAACTCATGAGCAACAACCCGAGCCAACGAAAATGGCCCGTTAAAAGCTCTATCATAAAGGACAATAGCACTATCTATTTCCGTCCCCGGATTAATAATCTGCGCAGATTTTTGCATTCGATAAAAGCCGACTAACGTCTCTAACTTAAATTCGTCAGGTAGCTGTTCAAGAGCGGCGAGTAATTTTTCTTTGTATTCTTCTGACCAAGGCACTGTCTTTTCGGACGAAATTGGCCACTTATTTGGTCGTTCAGATTTAATCTTTTTTAGCCAAAACATATCGTGCTTACACTTTGCCTTAGGTTTACAAAACTCATCGCATCGATTGGGACAAGTAAAGGTACCCATCTCAGCTACTAAAGTAGCGCACTTTAGTTCACACTCGGGTGTCCCTGGGTTAATTCCTGATTTATTAAACCAATTCAAGCAATCATCGGAGGCATAGGTGCCGATTGAGAAAAAAATAACGGCCATGAATACAAAAAATAAATTCATAATCCAATTTCTTCGCCATAGCGTGAAATGACTGATCTCTGTTAACCAATCAATCGGCCGACGTCTCAATACAATGCCCTCAACAGAAAAATGCTCGTCCAAATCTGGCCACTTAATGCCAATGCCTTGAGCCAGTATACGACAATTATTTCTCGCCTTTTTTGCTGGGCGAGCTCGCTTCGGATAAAATGGGACCTCTTACGTCAAACTTATTTTGCAATAAGCTTCTTATAATCAGGAACTCGCATTAAATTCGCAAGCTCTTTTTCAGTATCCATTTCGATTCTCATCATCCAACCCTCATTCATCGGGTCATCATTGAGACCGCTGGGATCATCCATCAACGCCGTATTAACTTCAATAACGGTACCTGAGACCGGTGAGTATAAGTCACTGGCTGCCTTTACGCTTTCAACAACTCCAAAACTTTCACCTTGAGTGACCTTCGCACCCTCTTCTGGAAGTTCAACATATACGACTTCACCGAGTTGCTCTTGTGCGTACTGAGTGATGCCAATGGTAACGATATTTTCATCGACCTGAGCCCACTCATGCTCTTTTGTATAATAATAATCTTCTGGAAGTTGATAGCTCGACATACTCATTCTCCTTAAATTTCTAACTCGTATTAAAAATATGCTAAAACTAAAAAAATATTAAACTATTTATTTTGCAAACTCGTGTTTTTTAAAAAGGGAGTCGCGACCACTTTTGCCTTCACCCCGCGACCTCTCATTTCCACTTTAAACTCGCTCCCCACTTTCGCCAAATCGTTTCGAATATACGCAATTCCAATCGAATCATTCAAGGATGGCGAGAAGGTTCCGCTGGTAACAACACCAATTCTTTCGTCCTTGTCAATTGATAAAAGTGGATATCCGTGGCGCGGAATTCCACGCTCCACCATATCAAAGCCTACGAGTTTAAATTTTAATCCGGCTTCTTTTTTTGCCAGCATTTCAGCTTTACCTAAGAAATCTTTCTTTTCAGGTTTGACCACCCACGAAAGCCCCGCAGAATAGGGATTGCTGTCGTCATCGATTTCATTTCCGTATAAAGAATACTTCATTTCGGTGCGGAGAGTGTCGCGCGCCCCAAGCCCAATGGCTTTTACCCCTAAGTTTTCACCTTTATCTAAAAGCGTCTGCCACAATGCGACCGCTTTTTCTGCTGGAACAAAAACTTCGCAACCGTCTTCTCCCGTATATCCTGTGCGCGCCACAAAAGTTTTTTGTTTTTCAAAATCAAATGCACGAAACTCAAAGGTCTGAACCTCTTTCACAATCTCACCATAAATTCGCGCCAGTAAATTCATGGCTTTTGGCCCCTGAACGGCAATCTGGGCCCAGTTGACACTCTCGTTGGTGATGTCGGCGCCGCGATTATTTTTGCACAAAAAAGCAAAATCTTTATCAGAATTCGATGCGTTCACACACAACAAATAATCTTGGCCAGGCTCAATGCAATAAACAATGAGGTCGTCAACGATTCCGCCTTTTTCATTTGGAAAAAGCGAATATTGTGCCTGATTTTTTTTAAGAACCGAGACGTCATTGGTCGTACACCATTGAAGAGTCTCTAAGGCCTTCGCACCACGCACCCGGATTTCACCCATATGAGAAACATCAAATAAACCGACATCTTTGCGCACGCATAAGTGCTCTTCTTTAACGCCTTCATATTGAACCGGCATATACCAGCCGGCAAAATCCACCATACGAGCCTGCAAGCGCTCATGCTCAGCTCGAAGCGGCGTCGATTTTAAAGTTGGTTTCAAATTTTGATTTTCCAAAAAATCCCCCGAAGGTTTTCAATCTTTGCCTACTTTCGCTTTGGCACAGTACCCAAGTCAAGCCTGTCGCCAGACTTATTCGGACCAAAGCTTATTCATTTTGATTCTGCCAAACTGAGTTCGGCAAGACGAAAAGTGTTTTCCATAAGCATTTGAATAGTCATGGGTCCGACTCCACCTGGAACCGGTGTTGCTGCACTTACCCAATTTTCGAGCTCCTCAAAACGAACGTCCCCGCAAAGCTTATTGGCAAAATCGCCGCTCGTTGGCCGATGGATGCCGACATCAACAACAACGGCGCCCTTAGCGAAGGCCTCTCGCCCTAAAAATCGCGCTTGGCCTGCCGCAACGATCACCAGCTCGGCCGAACGGGTATAAGCAAGAAGGTCCTTGGTTTTAGAATGGCAAATACTGACGCTGGCATCTCGGCTCAATAAGAGGCTTGCCATCGGCTTTCCAACAATTTGACTTCGGCCAATGACCACAGCCCGTTTTGACGCGACTGAAATTTGGTAATGCTCTAAAATCGCCATCACGGCATTCGGCGTACACGGAATAATCCGCGGCCGTCCAGCCCACAACAAACCTTGGTTTTCGATGTGCAAACCATCAGCGTCCTTTCGCGCCAAAATCTCATCCAATATCTTGTGCTCACTAAGATGCTTCGGCAGTGGCAGTTGCACGAGAATTCCGTGAATGCTGCGATCAGCGTTAAGTTCCGCAATCCTCGCGTTCAAATCCTGCTGCGAAATTGTCGCCGGAAGATTAATCTGCGTGGAACTCATACCTAATTCGTTGCAAGTTTTAGTTTTATTATGAACATAAACCTTACTCGCAGGATTTTCGCCCACCAAAATCACGGCTAAACCCGGGGTCATCGAGTACTTTGCCTTAAAGTCAAAAATTTTGACTTTGAGTCGCTCAAAGCGCGCTCTGGCGACTTGCTTTCCATCTAAAATCAGCATGTTCTTAGCCTCCCATTCGAGAATGGCATTGACGGGTCAGTCCATAATCCCTATAACGGAGACTCAAGAGGTGCAATGTGAAAAAACCCGATAAAGTAAAGTTGTCTAAAGACGGCAGTTCCATCGACTTCGTGCAGTCCGATAGTCTTCCGACCTCGATCAAAAAATTTCGTCAAAGTCCTGAAATCGAAGGTTTTTACCGTTTCATCCTTGAAAATGACTTACGCGCCGAAGGTAACGAAATTCTTGAACGCATCATTCAACGTCGTAAACTCGACAAAGAAGAAGCCAGTAAAAAAGGCAAAAAAGCCAAAGCCTAGCTGGTACGAAGCCTAAATTAAAATTGTCCGGTTGGCGTCCAAAGAATTTTTGGTTGCGCCCTCCAGTATGTTCCCATCCAGAATCAAGTCTTGCAAGCACCCCTCTTTAAATTTTGAGTCGAGGAGGAGTGAAATGAAATCCAAATTCGTTTTAAATAATTATGGGCAAGGGCTTATCGAATATCTCATTATCGTCGCGATTATGGCCGTTTCAACGATCGGAATCGTTTCTTTGATGGGCCAAACCGTCAAAGCAAAATTTGCGACGATTACCAATTCCCTACAAGGTAAGTCTCAAAAGCTCGGACCAACAAATGTCGACCCCAGCCTTTATCAAAAAAGCGATCTCGGGAATTTTTTTGAAAATACAAATAACAATCCATGAGACGCTCTTTATGAAAAAATCTTTATGCCACTGTAAATGCGGTCAAGCACTCATTGAGTCATTGGTTACAATAATCGCCATTTCAATGATCATAATGGGGAGTTTGTCGACACTTTACTTTTGCTTTTCAAAACTATGGCTTAGGCATTTCACCCATGAAACTCTCATGTGCCTGGCAAGCCAGAAAAGTCCAAGCCATTGCCAGCAAGAATTTATTAAGAATATGCATTCAAGTCTGCCCTTTGGCCGCCTGATGGTGGATGAAATTTATATTCGACCGGATCGTCTCGCCGTTCGAGCTCGTTGGAGCTTTGGTCTTCAGAATGACATTGTTCACCGTTCGCATTTTCGAATAAAGGAATATCAGGAACTCGAAATTCCGATCGTTCCACCCCAGACGATGACCGAATTCGTGCGGTAGTTCAGCAAGTCTTTCTCGATAGGATCTCAAATGCATGAATCTCGCCAATCAAAATTCGACGACAAAGGCTTTATAAGTGTAAGCATATTGATTCTGATGCCCATTTTTCTAGTCCTGTTTGCAATCGCTACCGCCGGAGCATTGAGCATCCGAGCAACTGAAAAGACCAAGCTTATTTGCCGACAAAGCGTCTTGGCTGCACAAACAAAAATGTTGCGCAAATACGATCAACTCATATCCTTAAATCCTTACGCTCGCCTACTACGAGCCGCAAATAAAGCATCTAAATTGAGTCTTGTGATTCCGTTTTATGGTGCAGCGAGTGCGATCAGCGTCACTGAAGCCCGCCTCATTTTAAATTCAATGCAAAAAAGCATCATAAGCTCCGCTAACTTCGAAATGGAGAAAGACCTTTTTGATCTCAAACTAAAACTGGCTCAGTCCTTAGGTTTTAGCGCTTATGGATTCGTTCAATCCGAAATTTTGAATTCTCCTTTTCTTGCAGTTGAAGCAAAGCCAAAAATGAGTCTCACCCCAGATTATATTGCAAAAAATGACTTTGAAGATTTACAGCTCACGCAAATCAGATGGACGATACGCTTGAGTCAACTCCTTCCGAGCTGGCTCAGGCACATTTTGAACTTAGATCATGCTCAAAGCCAAAATCTCGAGCTTAAACTCATGTGCGCAAGCTCAGCAAAACGACGGCATCTTTCAGCCAGTTTAAATTCTGAAGGGGGATCTCAATGGGAATCAAGCCTAATCGAAAAAACCGCAATCGAATCTCAAATGATCAAGGCCAAGCAGTTTTGGAACTTGTTCTGATTTCACTATTTCTTTTAGGAGCAATACTTTCTGTCATCGATGGCTTTCAGGTTTTTGAAAGAGATAGTCAAAGATATTTAATGTCGAAGGAGATCAAATTAAGATGACCAATTTATTAAAAAAAATGCGAGTCCTATTTCATCGAAATTATAATAAATTCTTACTCAAAAACTTACAAACAAACAAAAAACCAAACGAAAGCCTCACGAGCAATCAAAAACTTTTTATTTCTATTTTGATATTGGGGGTCCTCGCATTTATTTGGGACAAAAATCGAGGCGGGGCTCCGACCACATCTGAAGAAAATCGAAAAAGTGTCGATACTTTTATTCCCGCAGGCTTTGTATTGGTACCGATTCAACTCAGCAATGCCGAAGCTTTGGATTCAATGATAAGTTCGACGGGCGTTGTCGACCTTTTTATTCCAGATTTAAAACGACCTGGACATAATAAAAAAATCGCAGAACATATTAAAATTCTGCGGGCCCCCCTTAATCCAAATCAATTTGCGGTGTTGGTGTCTGAACATCATTCAGCCCGTCTGGTCCATCACGAGGGAGCCTACTTTGCAGTCGTTCAAAATCCAAAAACCGGTGGAACACAATTTGAAATGAATCCTCCCAAGAAGCGGCTATCGCGACTTATAATGGAGGACGTTCATGAATTTAAGTGACTTGATTTCTTTTAAAATCTCAATTCCGAGAAAAAATAAAATTTGTGCATTAGTTTGCTTTCTTTCTTACCTGCCCTGCCAAGCTGAAATCGTGATTAGGGCTGCCGGCACTCCCTCCGACCAATATGCCGCTTGGATAACGACACATCCAAATGATCAAAGTTGGATAACGCATCTTGAAAAACAACATCCCAGCAAAACTGAGTCGGCAAAACTCATGGATTTGATCGAAATTGCTCAGAAGGCCTTTCTCACAGGATCTTTGAACGACGCGAAAGATAAATTTCGTGAACTCGCTGATCTCTCTTTGACCAATGATTGGGGAAAAGCCGAAAGAAAAGCCATAACTTATGCCATGCTAAGACTTGTCCAATTGCAAACGATGCCTAAGATCGGAGAAGGTGAGCAAACACAGGTACTTTATCTGAGAAGTGCGGCAAGATTCGGTTTTGACGTGCATTTTGATGCTAAAATATTTCCTCCGCCCTTAATAAAGCGCTGGCAAAATGAAATCCGAATTGCCCGAAGAAATTCGGTAAAAATATTCAATTTAAAAGATTTGAACAGCTTCGACATTATAAAAATTGACGGCAGGGCATATTCTCTTCATGACATCGATAATTTAATTATTTTGCCAGGTGAACATCGTCTCTCTTTGCTCGCAAATCACGCCCAATATTTCACGCGCAAGGTAAATAGCAGTCAGTTGCAGGTCATTAAAATTCAACCTGAGATTTTAGTTTATGGCAGCTGTTCGCAACCGCAGGCACAAATCAATTTCGCATTCACGGCGGTATTTGATGATGCCTGCGTGCGCCAGTACAACGGAATGAATTGGATAGCAAAGCTGATCCCCAAACTCGAACAACTCGACTTGCAAGCCAGCAACTACAAAAGCACGCAAGCTCAGTTTTCAACGGCGCCTCAGGCATCAGAAACGCCTCATTCAAAAAAATGGATTTGGATCGGCGCCGGTGCGGCCGTATTGGCGTCACTGGCATTGGTTTATAAAAATAACCAAAATAAATTTTTTGGCGCTGGAGATCAATCGGAAGCACCGGTGACTCTAACTCCGAGTCACCATGAGGGAAATTAGCGTGATCGGGAGCTCGATCCGGATGTTGGAAATGACGCGGGTGTCGTGCCAACAGGAGAATATCCCCCAATGCCAGCGCTAATGCCGATATCAATTCCGCCACCATAGGGGCTATAGCCTCCACCACCGCTACTACTCATATCCAACATTCTAAGCTGGTTACTGATCGCGTTCATTTGTTGAACGAGAGCGGCCTCAGTTTGATATCTTTGCAGAGCCGATTGCTGCTGCTGAATTTGATATTGTAACTGTTGTTGATAAAGCTGTGGATTAATACCAAGGCCACCGCCGAAGCCAGCGCCAATACCGCCGAAACCACCACCAAGACCGCCGCCCAATCCACCAAGACCGTAGGGATTCATGATACCACCGCCGTAAGGACTGTAGCCTCCAAAAGGATTAAAGCCGCCGCCAAGACCTGCGCCGAAGCCGCCACCGAAGCCCGGGCCGAAACCGCCGCCGTAGGGATTGAAGCCGCCGCCGCCAAAAGGATTCATACCGAAGCCGGCGCCAATACCCCCACCGAAACCTGGACCGAAGCCACCACCACCATAGGGGTTGAAACCACCACCGGCATATGGATTACCGAATCCAAGACCGCCGCCGAATCCAAGACCGGCTTGTCCCCACGGGCCCATGCCGGGATTGAACATGCCGCCACCCATTTGTGGATAGCCAAAACCGGGTGGATATCCAAAGGCTCCGCCCGCACCCATTTGCGGATACATCCCCATCGCACCATTTGGACCAAATTGCCCGAAAGGTCCCTGACCGTAACCGCCACCGGCAATCGTACCGCCACATCCATAACCACCATTGACTCCACCCATGATGCCGCCGATGCCACCCATCACAAAAGGATAAATCGATCCTGCGGCTAAATAAGGAGATGTCGGCCAACCGGCTTCAGTATTTTGTTGAGAAATTTGCTGAGCTCCTCGGTAAGCAAAGTAACCACCTAAGCTAGCAGCTAACGCCGTCAAGCCCATTTGCACGCCAGATGGCCCAGCCACTCTTCTTCGTGCAGCCAATTCTTTACAGCCAGCACAGCCTTCGAGAGCTTTTTCATCAGCTAAGGTTTCTGAACGATCTTTTTTAAGATCGGCAAGGTGATCTCGCAAATCAGAGATGTCCTGATCGAGGCTATCTGCTTCTTTTTCCTTCTTCTCTTTATCTCTTAAAGTCTTCGCATATTTTTTAATGGCGTCCGAACATTTACGAACATCGCGTTTATCTACACCTGATTTTTGGTATCTGGGATCGGTACAAACCTCATGAACAATTTGACCACCACTTTGACAAATATTTAAAAATCTATTGGTGCGGTAACGCGGATCTTCAGCACAATGGCTGCGATTTGGTCCAGTACCTCTACTGACATTGCCCATCGGGAAGTCATTTTGTTCTTTGCAAGCTTGCTGCTCTAAACTGTCAGGTTGATTCGGCTTGCAGTCAAAGCTTCCCGGCCTTGGTTGAGCTGGCACTAGCGGCTGAGTCGGCGCTGCGGACTGTTGTGGGCAAGGAGTTGTTGGGCACCCCCCTGTAATGGGTATTGCGTCTGGAGTTACCGGGGCTGGTGGCGCTTTTGGAATGTCGGGGACCACTGGGGCTTGCGCAGTTTCCGTTGCCTTTTCTGGGGTCTCTGGAGCTGCAGCCGGAGCAGCGGGTTTTGCTGCCTTTTTCTTTTTCTTGGTGCCGCAACCCGTATATGCTGGATCGCCTTCATGACCCACGCAACAGCTTGGATTAACTTTGGCCTGGCAAGTGCAATCGGTTGGACCACATGCTGGCATACGCGCTTGGCTTTGGCGCTCTTCTGCAAGCAGCGAATTTGTGCGCATCTGCAGCGGTTTAACGGGCGTCTGCAATTCCTCACTTTGTTCAAAAGCCGCTGGATAATTAAACGCATAACTTTCATCAAGAACTTCTAAAAAATAATTTTCTGAAACTGTTCCATCTGGCTGAATCTGAAATGGCGAACAACAGTCGTAATGTTTTCTCATATGTTCCATCACGCGATCGTAGATAGATGGATCGACCACGTCTTGAATGGCTCCTTCATAATTTTCAAGTTTTTTATCAAGATCACGCAGATCTCTTTGCGCTTGTCTGAAATTCGTCTTGGCATCGGCGATCTGCTGATTAGTTGAATCGATCTCTGTATCGATACCTGAAACCGCAGAAGATGATGTGACTTCATACGGACAAGTTGCCGTCGGATAACCGTATCCGTACTGCATTTGCGCGTGCGCCCATGGTGAAAAAGCCGCTTCCATGAACATGCTTATTGTCAGAAGTACGCGTAGTAACTTCCATTTCATACGAATCACTCCCTTAAAAACTTTTAGGTCGATCCATTATTCGACAAATGCCTAAGCAGACTTGACTCGAAAAGGCGCAAACAAGACTTTTGTCGATAAATTCTAGGTGTAGGTCGAGATCTTTCGTGGCTCTTTAGACCAACACAAAGAAATTTAAGTTGTCGCGCGACTGACTCTAATTCTACACTGACTTTCAAATGAAGCATGCAATTCTTTGTGTTGATGACGAACTCGATAATGT
>Ga0207070_1260_pt1 | contig 11221 bp, 10 predicted proteins | sample Alteio_BWMinHeat_92_FD_153591 | JGI IMG/M metagenome (GOLD analysis project Ga0207070, IMG submission 153591) | Enriched cells from forest soil in Barre Woods Harvard Forest LTER site, Petersham, Massachusetts, United States -... | ecosystem: Environmental > Terrestrial > Soil > Temperate forest >...
TCACTTCGTCATCCTTAAACCACGCAGGAATTCGATGGCCGAACCATATTTGCCGCGAGATGCACCAGTCGCGGAGGTTGTCGATCCAGTGGTAATAAATTTTCTCGAATCGCTCGGGCATTATTTGGATCTGTTTTGAATCGACGACACTACGCATCCACTCCTTGAGCGTTCGTGTCGTACCATCGGGGAACTCGACGGATTTGTTGACCGCAATAAACCACTGCCGCTTGATCTGCGGCTCGATGATGCCGCCGCCGCGGCTGTTGGTGGCAACGTTGTGTACGTAGTTCTCATCGATCTTTGCGACAAGTCCTTTCGCTTTCAATTTCTCGATGATAGCCACACGCGCTTTCTTGATATGCTGGCCCGCAAACTCTCCAGCGATCGGCAGGAGAATACCGCGATCGTCGATGACGCGCTCGATATCGAGTTTGTACTTTTGGGCAAGTTCGAAGTCATGCGCGTCATGCGATGGCGTGATGGTCATCGCGCCCGAGCCGAATGACATATCGATGCTATCGTCTTTAACAATCGTTGCGGTGATCGGCCCGTTGATCCATTCCAGCTCTATTTTCTGACCCTGTTTGTACTCCTTATATCGTTCGTCATCCGGGTGCATGACCACAACCTTGTCCCCGAATTTTGTTTCTGGGCGCACTGTAGCAATAACGAACGGACCGTATTGTAAATAGTAGAAGGGATCTTTTTGCTCAACATATTCGATCTCGTCGTCGGAAACCGTGGTTTGCAATTTCGGGTCCCAGTTCACGATGCGATCGCCGCGGTAAATCAGTCCGGCGTCGTACATCCGCACAAATGCCTCCATCACGGCCGCGTAGCGCTTTTCATCCATCGTGTACGCGTAGCGGCTCCAGTCGAGGCTTGAGCCCATCTTTTTAGTCTGGTTGATGATCGTTGTTTTGCTCTGCTCGACGAACGCATCGATGCGGTTCATGAGCTCCTCGCGGCCGAGGTCGTGTCGCGTTTTCTTTTCTGATTTGTAAATATCGGTCTCAACCTTTGATTGCGTTGCGATCGCGGCGCTATCAGTACCAGGAAGCCAGAGCGTTTTGTACCCGCGCATACGGTGGTAGCGCACGAGAATGTCCTCAACCGCCAGCATCGCCGCATGGCCCATGTGCAAAGTGCCCGTTACGTTGGGCGGGGGCAATACTATTGAATAGGACTCGGCATCCGCCTTGGTGAGGCCTTTCTCGATCATGACATCAGGATTGGCATAGCCGCTCTTCTCCCAGAGTAGAAGCATCCGCGGTTCTTGTTCTGCCGGGTTGTATGGCTTCAGGAATGGCTCAGGCGCTTTTGATGGCTCCATTTCGATACATTAGCACAGTTATGCCAATTTGAGGTTTCCTTTTGCGCTCAAATTTTGCTGGTCAGTGAAGTCTTTTCTTGCTGCATGAAAATAGCCCGCGAGTGCGATCATGATCGCGTTGTCGGTCGCGAGCTCCGGCGGGGGAATGAGGAGCTTTGCAATGTTGCCTTCGTCGGCGAGGGTTTCGGCGAGGCGCTCACGAATATATGTGTTGGCTGATACGCCGCCTCCCACGACTAATGTGTTAGCACCGAACTCATCGATGGCCCGCAGAGTTTTTGCGACGAGTACATCCGCGACCGTGTCCTCGAATTCGCGCGCGAGCTTCTTTTTGTCATCGGGTGACATATCCGGGCTCGCATCCACAATTTTGCGTACAGCGGTCTTGAGGCCAGAGAACGAAAAATCCAAATTATCTTCGTGAAGCATCGGCCTGGGCAATTTTGTTTCGGAACGTACATCTTGTTCACGCGCTGCTGTTGCGAGCTTTGAGATCTCGGGTCCACCCGGATAGGGAAGTCCAAGCATACGCGCGACCTTGTCGAACGCTTCGCCGGCTGCGTCGTCGCGCGTTTGCCCGACAAGCTGGTATTTGCCAAATTCATGCATGACGACCAGTTCGGTATGTCCGCCGGAGATGAGAAGCGCGAGCACGGGAAACTCAAACTCCGCGAGCTGTCCTTTTTGCATCATCGAAAGCACAATGTGCCCTTCCATATGATTCACCGCAACGATTGGGACATTCCATACTGCGGAAAGCGCTTTTGCGAAGTTCACCCCGACCCATAGCGCCGGCTCAAGCCCTGGCCCATGCGTGACGGCGATTGCGTCAATGTTTGGCTTTTCATGTGTTTCTAAAAATGGGACGAGTTGAGCAAGTAGTTCTTTTTCGCGAATCAAAAGCTCTTCGAGACCATCAAATACACAGGGTAACCCTGTGTATTTTTTGAGTGCGGCGGCTTCGCTCAGGCATTTTTCGAGCATTGGGACAAGATTTTTCGCGTGCTCCCGTTTGGCGAGGTTGGGGAATACGCCACCATACTGCGCATGGAGTGCAGCTTGCGATGAGAGCGCGTTGCCTAAAATTTTGAACGAAAAATCGGAGCCGCCTGCCCGGCCAAGGAAATCACCATTCGCCTCAATGAGGCATACCGCCGTTTCGTCGCATGAAGTCTCAATGCCGAGGATACGCATGCAGGGTTTATACACCCCGGCGCTTCATTGAGCCAGCGAAGAATGAGGTGTATAACAAATCAATGGCAGACTCTATCTGGCGCGACGATCTTCCGATAAGCAAGAATCCTTTCCGCTTTTTTCTGTTTGCTTCCAGACCACACTGGAGAGCGGCGGTCGTAACGATCGCTCTTGCGGCAGTGGCCGACGCGCTTTCCGCGAGTGTTTCCTACGTCTTCAAATTGATCACCAACGCGGCTGCGGTCTTCGTCGCAGGCGGTTCGTACGCGCCTTTGCTGTGGTGGTGCGGCACCGCGATCTTTATTCTCGCGTGCGCAAAACTCCTGTGGCGCATTTCCGGTTTTAGCGGTGCAAGGTGGGCAACGGGGGCTTCGGCGACGGCCCGCTACGCACTTACCTCGTACGTAACCTTGCACAGCCGTGCATATTTCTCGGACCGCTTTGCCGGCTCGCTCATGAACAAGATCCGGCACGCCGCGACCGATATGCGCGAGATCGTGGACGTGTTCGTGTGGGAATTTCTAGAGTTCGGCGTCAATGCAGTGGCGAGCTTCTTTATCGCGTGGATCGCAAGTCCGCTCGTGGCATGGATATTTTTCACGTGGGTCGCCATCATTCTTATTGCCAATGTGTATCTGGGCAAGAAACGCGTGCCGCTTGCGGTGCGTGCGCACGACCTTGAAACGTTTCTCAATGGCGCGACCGTTGATTTGCTCACCAACGTGAGCGCGATGCAGGAGTATGCGCGCCGTGAATTCGAGATCGAACGGTTGAAAGGCGCTACCGACGATCGACGGATAGCGCATCTCAAGAGCTGGTACTTCGGTGAGTGGACACGGCTTCTCAACAGCGTACTTCTCGTCGTATTCGGGAGCGCCATGGTGTTTACGACACTTTCGCTCGCGCGCGCGGGCGTCCTGTCGCTTGGTGACATCATCCTTGTCATCACGCTTATTTTCCGCATCGAAGGACTCCTGCAATCGCTCGGGTCGAACTTCAACAAATTCTCAGAAACATGGGGTGAGATCGAAGAGAGTCTCGAGGAGATCATTACGCCGCACGAAATTCCCGATAAAGCCGATGCCGGAGTGCTCGTTGTTTCCCGGGGGAGTATTTCGTTCGAGAACGTGAACTTTTCCTACGGGAAGAATGTCGTGTTCAAGAACCTTGATTTTACTATTTCCCAAGGCCAGCGCGTGGGCCTCGTCGGAAGAAGTGGCGCTGGCAAATCCACCCTCATCCGCCTCTTGCTGCACCACCACAATCTAGATGCAGGCTTGATCGCGATCGACGGCACTGACATCGCTTCGGTGACGCAAGAAAGTTTGCGTAACGCCATCTCGATCGTGCCGCAAGAGCCACTGCTTTTCCACCGTACGATCCGCGAGAATATCGCGTATGGCAAACCGGATGCGACAGAGGGTGAGATCGTGCGCGCGGCAGAGCTTGCACAGGCGCACGATTTTATCTCGCGCCTCTCGCAAGGATACGAAGCCCTTGTCGGTGAGCGGGGCATCAAGCTCTCCGGCGGTGAGCGTCAGCGTATCGCGATCGCACGCGCGATCCTCAAGAACGCACCCATTCTGCTTTTAGACGAAGCAACCTCAGCCCTTGATTCTGAGAGTGAGGTCGCTATCCAAAAAGCCCTGCGCGAGCTCATGCACGGCAAGACCGTGATCGCGATCGCGCACCGGCTCTCGACGCTGCGTGAGATGGATCGCATTATCGTGATGGATCAGGGTAGAATCGTCGAGGAGGGGACGCATGAGCAGCTGGTCGCAGGCAGTGGCGTGTACTCTCAATTGTGGGCGCATCAGGCCGGTGGGTTTCTTCAAGATAAATAATATGGCGTTCAACTATTTTTCACACAACGGAAAGATATTGCCGATCGAAGAAGCGCAAGTGCCGCTTTCGAATATCGAATACCAGTACGGCTTTGGTGTCTACGAAAGTATCAAAGTTTCCGGCGGCGTAGCTTTTTTTGTGGCCGATCACATCGAGCGGCTGATGAGTTCGGCAAAAGAAATTGGGCTCACACATCCGTTCTCCCCACGTGCTGTAGAGCAAGGCGTAGCAGAGCTTTTGGAAAAAAATGCAACCGAAAGCTGTAATGTGAAAATTCTTTTGCTTGGTGCTAAAACTGCAGAAGGCGCCTCCCTTGAAATCCTATGCCTGAATCCCTTGTTTCCGGATGCGAAATTATATCGAGATGGCGTGCACTGTGTCACCTATGAATACGAACGCGCGTTCCCGCATGCGAAGACCCTCAACATGCTCCAGAGCTATCTTGCATACGCAGAGGCTCGGCTTGCCAGTGCGTATGACGCACTGCTTCTCGACCGAGAGGGAAACATCACCGAAGGGACTCGGACGAATTTTTTCTGCATGAAAGGGAAGACGATCACCTCTCCGCCGAAAGAAAAAATATTGCTCGGTGTTACGCGAAAAGCGGTCTTGAAAGTTGCAAAAGAGAACGACTTCACAGTTGAGGAGAGGAATATTCGCCCCGCTAATTTGAGCGAGTACGACGGCGCGTTCCTTACGAGCACGTCGTCGAAGATCATGTCCATCCACTCGATCAATGAGCATACATTTGCCGAACAGCCAAAAGCACTCAAGGAATTGATGACCGCGTTCAGCCGGTTTTTGGATGAGAGCAGGGGAGTTATGAACTAAGGGTGCGCGGTGAGGGGATCGAACCCACGACCCTCGTCACGTCAAGACGATGCTCTACCACTGAGCTAACCGCGCCCGGATAATATAGCAGAATCGGACAGTTTTCGGTAGTATGTACGTCATGGAAATTGTAGAGCTTACTGAGAAAAATTTTGCACAAAGTGTTGCGCACGCGGCAGAGGTTCTATCGAAAGGAGGGGTTGTGCTGTACCCGACCGATACACTCTATGGCCTCGGTGCGGATGCGTTCTCGGACTCGGCGTTCCAAAGGGTCTGCATGATAAAAGATCGCGACGAGCGGCGGCCGATCCATGCGGTATTCGCCGATCTTGCGATGGCATCTACGTACGCGGAAGTAACACCGATGGGTGAGAAACTTGCGAGCACATTCTTACCCGGTCCTCTGACCCTGGTTTTTAAAAAGAAGCCGCCATATACGACCGGCATCGGTCACAACCTGCCTTCCATCGGTGTACGGATCCCTAAGCATGAATTCTGTCTTGCGCTCGCGGGGGCGTTCGGAAAGCCATACACGACGACAAGTGCTAACAGGAGCGGTGCGGAGCCACTAGCGACCCTCGCGGAGGTCATCGATCAGCTTGGAGATAAGACCGCGTACATTGATCTTGCAATTGATGGCGGACCTGTTTCCCCATATCTGCGCTCAACTGTCGTGGACGTGCGCGAACGAGAACCTCACATCTTGCGCGAAGGCGCTATTCTCTCCGAGGACATCATCAAAACGGTACGCGCGGCTTAGCTTGCGAGCCCAGCACAGCAGGGTACACTGTCGGCATATTCCTAATTTCAGTACGAGTATATGGACATGAACAATACGAATAATCGGGTCATTGCGGCGGTCATCGTCGTTATTCTTCTCATAGGGGCGTGGTATCTGGGGCGCATGGAGAGGAGCAGCGCAAACGGATACATGACACAAAACACTACCGAAACAGGAACTTCAACATTGGACGGTTCCTACACGGGTCAATATGCCACGTCGTCGATCGGGACGGCTGGCGCTTCGGTATCGGTCGCAGATCAAACGGCAGGCAAAACTGTTGCGATCAATTCAGTAACACTTCCGCAAACCGGCTGGGTCGCAGTGCGCGATGCAGGCGGCCGTATTTTGGGTGCGGAGAGATTTGGGACGGGGACAAGTAACAGCGTGAACGTTTCGCTCCTGCGTCCGACGGTCGCGGGACAGCACTACGACGTCTTGCTTTTCATCGACAACGGCGACGGATTATTTGATCTGCACAAAGACATGGTCGTCAAGGCAAGCGATGGGTCTGATGTAGCGGGGACGTTCAGCGCGAAGTAGCTTTAGCTTCCTTCGCGCTATCTGCGGCTCGCCAGAGGTACCAGGCGGCTACTGACGCATGAGCGCGCCACGGCTTTGCGCGCCGCTCCATTGCCGCATGATCGGGAAGTTGCCGGAGACGGTACACGACCTGAAAGCCCTTACGGACACCAAGGTCGCCGGTGGGTAGAATATCCCGCCGATGAAGAGTGAAAATAAGTATCATGTGCGCCGTCCAGATGCCGACGCCTTTGACTTGCACGAGATGCTCGATTATCTCTTCACTCGACATTTTGGGAAAATTACTGGCGTTGATCGTACCGTCGATGCATTTGTGCGCAAGATCGCGGAGGTAATTGATCTTCTGTAGTGAGACTCCCGCTTTGCGCAGACGTAGGGTCCGGATCTTGAGGAGTATTTCTGGCGAAGGCTTACCAGAGGGAAAAAGTGCGAGGACGCGCTTATGAATAGCTCCCGCCGCAGAGCCAGAAAGTTGCTGGTAAATGATGGAGCGCACAAGTGCCGCAAAGACGTTAACTTTTCCCACATGTCGCCTGAATTCTGGCGGCCCGTATTTTTTGATGAGCGGTGCGAGCCGCTTGTCTTGTTTCAATGCGTCGAGGGAGCCGGAATAATCAGTCATCTAGTTCGACGTGAATGTGCCAGTTGCAAGCAGGAGATTCGTGGACATGTCGAACACGTACACGTGATAAGTGCCGGGATTTACATTCACACCAAAGGACCACTGCTCGTTGGCTTGGGTCGGTCCTCCGCATGCGCTCTGCTTTCCACCACTTCCGCATGGTCCAGACTGTAAGCTGAAATAATCCGTTGCACCTGTGTAGCTCGCGTTGATTACGTCTACCCACACAAAGCGTGGAGCGGACGCTGTGCCGGTCAAATAAAAGCTTGAGGAAGATGGCGTGAGGGAGCCCTGGTCGATCGTTGCGCTCGACGACGGTGTTCCTCCCACCGTAACCTTTGCAGAGACAGTGGTTGCTCCAGGTGGATCGCAAGGATATTTGACGCAAGAGAAATCGCGATTCTTTTTGTTAAGCGTTGCCATATATGTGCCGGGGGAGTTATAGGTATGGAAAAAAGATCCCGCCGTGCAGAGCGAGGAGGTAGCACAATCCATCGTAACCGTGTTTCCAGAACTGTAATTCTCACCGAAGCTGATCGTATACAGATCGTTCAGATCGAGGTTGCTGTAATTGAAGGTTACTGCAAGCGGGGCAATTCCCGATGTTGGGCTCGCGGAGAAATTACCGACCCGATTTTGGCTCGCGCTTTGGCCCGTGACGGTGATGGTCAGGCTTGCGATGAGCGTCTGCGCAAGCGATGAGGGCTGGTTGTATTTCAAAAGTTTTACGGTGTACACGCCCGGCGAAGTGTAGGTGTGTGAGTTCGTTGTGGTAGTGCAGGGTTTGCCTGATGTCGGCGGGCACATCGGATCGTCCTCCACGGCACTGTCGCCAAAATCGATCGTACCAACGCCGATAGATTGCACATTGCTCGTCGTGAACGTAACCGTTAAAGGTGCCCCGCCGGAAGTTTGGTCTGCAGAAAGATACCCACTTCCGTTCTGGGTTGTGTTCAGATTTCCTCCGCACACGCGCGCGATCGCCGCTCTCGTGAGCAGGCCGACAAAGCCTTGCGCGGGTAGATTCTGCGCTTGTTGGAATTTGATGACGTTGCCTTGGGTAACAGAACCGAAGTAGCCGGTCATGATGACGCTTGGGTCGATCGAGTAGTAGGTGCTTAGAAAATGCTGGAGTTCGGTGACCTGGCCACTCGTCGCGGCATCATGCGCTCCGCGCTGGATACTTATTGAAAGTCGCGGACAATATGCGCTGCTACTGGTTTGCGCGAGGGTAAGTGCAGGGGCAAGTGCGCAGAGAGCTGCGCATGCAAGACCCGCATACCGAACATTCATGATGGCAATATATCACGCCACGATGAAGACACTATGACCTCGACGGGAGTCGCACCCGTGTTCCCATCTTGAAAGAATGGTGTCCTAACTGTTAGACGACGAGGCCCTGCTTCGCCGAGCTTGCAGGACATGCCCGCAAACTTGGGAATCGTCAATAGTTTAGCGCATTTTTCGCCCAATCGAAAGTGTGCTATTTTGACTCCAGCCAGATCGTTTTCTGGGCATGTCGCACCGCGATATGCCGGTCCCGCCTTCGGCGGGATGCCCCGCCCAAGGCGGGGCAGAGGAGAGGTGGCTGAGTGGTCGAAAGCACCGGTTTCGAAAACCGGCATACCGCAAGGTATCGAGGGTTCGAATCCCTCCCTCTCCGAAATTGAGCGAAGCGAAATTGAGAAGGAGTACCAGGTATAATGCGCACATGCCTCCCCAAAATGATCACGCTGTCTTAAAAAGGATTTCGGTAGTGCTCTTACTTTTGGGCAGTGCACTGACAGTGATTCCCGTGCTCGTATTTGTTGGCTGGGTGTCATTTCAAGCATCCCAAACGATCGCATCGCACGCAAGCTCTCTAAGCGTGCTCATGAACCCCCTTCACTCGCTCCTCGTCGCCTTTCCGTTCATGGGTGCCGGCATATTCCTCATGGTCGTAAGCGTTTTCCTACGCATGTTCACTTTTCCCGCGGGAACCTCTAACAAGTTCCTCACCGTAGTACAGGTGTTCGTTTGCCTTTTTTGTCTCGGAATTTTCGCAAGTGCGTGGTTTGCGCTTTCCAACTTGAGCGCAACCGTGCATTAAACTGTTAGTTATACACACCATCGCCACTGCGCACGTATATAGCCGCGCACATCTGTTATCGTAAAAGTACTTTCAGAAATGGCCGACAATCTTTCATTCTACGAGCGTCCTTCCGACAGCAGATCAATCGCCATCGTCGGTGTGCCAATTGAGATAGGTTCCGACGAACGCGGATTGGCGAAAGCGCCGCGTGCGATACTTGATGCTGGATTGGAGAAGGTCGTTACATCGCTTGGGAATGATGTGGTAAGTACCGAGATGATCCCGTGCCCCAAGCCGACGCGTGCGGTAACGTCCGGCAAAGCAAAATATCTCGAAGAGATCGCAGAAATTTCTCGCGCGACATGCGCGACCGTTGAACGTTCAGTGAAGCACGGCGAAATGGTCGTAGCGCTGGGTGGAGATCATGCGATGGCGATCGGCACGATCTCTGGTGCGGCGTGCGCGCTTCAAGCGGAAGGGCGCTCTCTTGGTGTTATCTATATTGATGCGCATCCTGATTGCAATACGCATGAGACGAGCATTACCGGGAATATTCACGGCCACGTGACAGCGGCGCTGATGGGGCACGGCCACTCGCTCCTTACCGGCATCGGGGGGACGCAGAGAAAAGTTGCGCCTGAGAATTTTCTATACATCGGTCTCAAAGATTTTGATCCGCTTGAGATCGATTATCTTCGGCGCGAGAAAGCCAAGGTCGTCACCATGCTCGATATCACCGAACGAGGGCTTTCGCGCGCCATCCTTGCTATCGACGCACTGCGGCACAAAGTCGACACCATCTGGGTCAGCATGGACATGGATTCGATCGATGAGGCAGATGCGCCCGGTGTGGGATTGGAGATGCCCGGCGGGCTCACGCGCCGCGAAGTGCTCGGTCTTGCGCAATACATCGGCAAGACCTGTAAGCTCACTGGATTTGATCTTGTTGAGATACTTCCGGCAAAAGACAAAGAAAGGAAGACGGTACAGCTTGCGCTTGAGCTTGCGGCGCGATTCTTAGGCGGCGAGTATGGTTGGTACCAAAGCCAGTACATGCAAAACTATCGCGACACGAATGTGTTTGATGTAGAGTCTGCTCGCGTAGAGAAATAGCCACTTTGCTCCATACGGCGGAAGAGGACGCGTCGGCGCGTTCATTCGCATCACATATGGCGACTTGCTATACTGCCCCCTTCGATGAATATGAATAAGATGACCGAGTCCCAGAAGTGGTGGGCGCTTACATTCCTTGTGCTTGCACAGTTCATGATCGTGCTCGACATTTCGATCCTCAATGTTGCGCTTCCATCCATTCAGAAAACTTTTGACCTTAGCGTAAAGGACCTGCAATTGATCGTCGTTTCCTACACGCTTTGTTTTGGCGGCTTTCTTCTGCTCGGCGGAAGAGCGGCCGACCTGTACGGACGCCGTCTCGTATTTCTTTCTGGTGTCGTCTGTTTTACCGTGATCTCATTTCTCATCGGCGCGGCGGATTCTTCTGCCCTCATGGTACCCTTGCGCGCTCTCCAAGGACTCTCGGCCGCATTTATGTCGCCCTCTGCGCTCTCGCTCGTGCTCGCACTGTTTACCGAGCGGCATGCGCGCACAAGGGCCCTCTCTATCTGGGGCGCGGTCTCGGCGGGCGGGGCAACCGCGGGCTTGCTTCTTGGCGGCATTCTCACACAGTACCTGAATTGGCGGTGGAATTTTTTCGTCAACATTCCGATCGGCATCATTGTCGTCATTGCGGGCCTGCGGCTCCTGCCTTCGCATGCGGCACAAGAGCGCAGCAAAACACTCGATCTACCCGGCGCTTTTCTTATCACAGCAGGTCTGATGACCCTCGTATACGCGCTCTCGCAGGCCAATTCCTGGGGCTGGACTTCTGCCTCTTCGATCGGGTTTATCGGGCTCGGACTCGCGCTCATTGTCGCGTTCATCTACAACGAATCGCGTGCGCTGCATCCACTCGTCCCGTTCTCGATCTTTCGCGTCGGT
>Ga0207070_1262_pt1 | contig 10956 bp, 14 predicted proteins | sample Alteio_BWMinHeat_92_FD_153591 | JGI IMG/M metagenome (GOLD analysis project Ga0207070, IMG submission 153591) | Enriched cells from forest soil in Barre Woods Harvard Forest LTER site, Petersham, Massachusetts, United States -... | ecosystem: Environmental > Terrestrial > Soil > Temperate forest >...
CCCCAAATTCACCCCACATTCACCCCAGCAAGAGGATTGACACGAAATCTTCCTCGCCTAGCATGCCTAAATAAAAGGGATCAAATCACTCCACTCGGTTCTCTTCTAAAAGGAGTGATCCATGTCGAAGTGCAGATTCCTGTGGTGCTGGAGCTCGGCAAAGCTTGTCGAGACATTTGAAGAAGAACAACGGCATGGTGGCCACGATGGCCTCTAACGGAGTGGGCCATGACGCAAGCATGTCTCCGAACCGAAATTGCAAAACCCGTCCGGTGTGCTTCAATTTCGCTAATCCCCGCAATCGTGGGTTTGCTCCTGCTTTCGGCGGCAGCACTGAAGTTTTTTTCGCCCACAACGTCATCTTCTTTGCCTTTCATTTATAATTGGTTTCCTTTCATCTTGATTCCGAGCGAAATATGCCTGGGGCTTTGGCTTTGGAGTGGAATTCGACCAGCTGCTGGTCGGTTATTTGCCGTTGGTTTATTTTCAGCCTTCGTTGTATTCAATTGGAGCCAAATGAAGACCGGCGTAGTTTCATGTGCTTGCTTCGGGGCATTTAGCGTTACCCCCTGGATAGCGCTTTGGGTTGACATCCTTGTGGTTGGGGTATTGATTTGGTGGCAGCCGGTTTCCCGTCAGTCATTGACGCGCCGACAGTTGTTAGGGGCCACGTTGCTTTTCTGCGTGGGGGGTATTCTGTCAGCTTCAGCTACCGAACCAAAGGCGAACGCCGGACTTTTAGAGCCTTTTCCCCATGTGTTGGATTTGGGGAGCATCACGCAAGGGAACCAAGGCCACGCTGATTTTGTGGTTAGGAATCTCTCGCCCGAACCGGTGGTTATAAGCCACATCGAAACAAGTTGCCCTTGTTTGTACGTAAGACTTACTGAAGCCCCAATTCAGCCGGGGGCGGAAGCAAGAGGCGAAGCAGTGCTTGATATGTCTCACGAACCCCGATTCGCCGGGAACCTTGCGATCAACTTGGAGGCGAAGACGGCTGTGGACAGGTCCGCATTCGCGATGGTGGTGACGGCTGAAATCCTTAGCGCCCGTGAATGATGACGTAATGAAAGGGTCGAAGGAATTGTGCGAGGAATGAAGCGTATCTCGTTATACTGCGTTGTCATTGTTGTCCTTGGTGGCGTCCTGGGCTGGGGAATCAGGCACTCGGATTCCCTCCACACCGGCAGGGATACGACCAAGCTCTGGATTCCACCGGAAGCGTTGAATATGGGGACGATCTGGGAATCCGAGGAATTCGCCTGGACGGTGCCTATCGAAAACCACGAATCCACACCCGTGGAAGTGGAATCCTTCGGCACCACATGTAATTGTCTCTCCATCGAGCCAAAATCATTTCATCTGGGACCGGGTGAACGGCGCGACTTGGAGTTAAAGATCAATTTAACATCGCAGGTCAAAGAAAGTGGAAACATCGCCGTCGGTTTGTGGGCAAGGGTCAAAAAAGAGAATCGAAAACCAGGCGAGCCATTAGGCCCAGAATGGAAGATCAATGGGCAGGTGCGCCAGGTGTTGAAATTCAATCGACGTCTTTTGTACCTTAGCGAGCGATCGGAATTGGCCCAACCGTTGCCAGTTCACATTATCCCTATCGAAATGGTGGCCCCCTTAGAATCTCTCTCAGCACAATGTGAGTTAGCGGGGTTTACGGCCAAGGTTCAAGGACTTAAAGAGGGAAAGCCTGAGCTTCACCTATGTTCGGTTACGCCAAGGGGCATCGGACCCTTCGAGGGAGCCGTTTGTCTCCGTCCGGTCTTGAAAAATGGCGAAAAACTGCCGGTTCAAGGTCTACAATTCGAAGGACAAATCGTGTCGGATGTCGAGGCGGTGCCGCCCGCGGTGCAGGTGGGGGGGGGGGCGCGTGGTGGGCGACGAATTCGATGATGTAGTCGTCTTGCGCTCGTTGACGGGACAGCCGATAGCCAGTGTGCGGGCAAAGCACGAGGGAAATGGATTGGCCGTGATCCCCCTGGAGGATCACCTTCGCTTCCGCATCCGGCAAAGAGTTATGAGCGCGGGGGAATGCACCAACCGGGTTCATTTTTACGCAAAGGTTTCCGGACGCGATATGGAATGCATTGTCCCAGTCTTGTATACCGGCGTGGAGTCGGATTGAGGTCGTTTCGCATCGTGAAAGGAAGATGTTAGATGGCGCTTGGACTGCTCCGCTGTTTGCGGATAACGGTCGCTCTGCTTTCAATCATATTGACTCCAGCGACCGGCTGGGCACAACAGGGTAAGATCACCATCGATGACATTCTGGAAGTTTGGAAGGCACGCCAGGAGAAAGTGAAGAGCGCGAGATTCGACTTGAGCTGTCAAGAAACGATTCACAAGGGGTCCTCATCTTTCTTACTAGCGAAACGGCGGCAGGCCGCCGGCATGCCACCTGAGACAGAGCCTAATCCACCCAGGGATTATCTCGTCAAAGCAACAAGCATGGTTACCCTGGATGGTTTCAAACTACGTTATTCCAACGACCATCAGGATTGGGATCCAGAGGAAAAGAAGCTTTATCCGGAACATTATGTGGATGTTTTTGATGGAGAAGTGTTCAAGTTTCTTCAAAATCCCGCTTCCGGGCATCATAACTATCCGTGGGCGGGTGTAAGGAAAGCCGATACTTCCGGCTCAGCGCTCAAATTTCCGATCTTGCCCGTCATTCTGACTCTCCGCGGCAACCATCCGAAATTCTTTCAGGAACTGGTGAAGTTTCAACTAACCGGGAAAGCAGTGATGGTTAGGGGGCAGTCGTGCCTGGAACTGGTAAGGGATTCCGGGCCGCCGGGGCAACGCGAGTTCTTGTTTCTGGACCAAAATCGCGATTATGTAGTCGTCAAAGAAATGATCGTGTTGCTCGGCCAGCCGAATTGGCAAGTGGACGCCACATACACCCCTGACCCCAAGATCGGTTGGGTGCCGAAATCCTGGGAGTACCTCATTCGTGTGGGAAAGGATCATGTGCCGATGAATTCCGGACGCAGCACGGTCACAGCTTATGAAATCAATCCTCATATCGATAACAAGGAGTTCGACGTTCTTTTCGAGCCCAAGACAATGGTCCATGACGAAACGTCGGGAAATTACGTTCAATATCTCATCCGCGAAGACGGGGAGAAAGGGGTGGCAATACCGGCCGCGAACATTCCGACATACGAAGACCTGGATAAGCCTGCGCCACCAATGAAATCCTGGATGTGGGTTACGATCTGGGCCATGATATTCGCCGGCGCCTCGGGAGGGTGGATTTGGTTGCGGCGGAGACGAAGGAACGCCCTCTTGAGAACGCAGTGTTGAACAGTTTCTTGAATCCTCCGATGTCGAGGAGAGCGTAATGTGTTGCAGGGTCGATCAAAATGAAATTTCGGGTAGGCGGGGAGTGCAAGCCCGCGCTTCCCTTCCTTTAGGCCCTACCACTACTGTTTGTTCATCTTGTTTCGGGGGTTTAGTTGACCGCGTTCAACCCTTTTACTGGAGTTTGCCATGAGCAAGTTTCACGACCGATTCGTAGAACGGGCCCTGTTAGCGATCGCCATACTCGCCGGGGGCCTCTGTTTCCGGAGTGTTGCGTGGGGGACTGTCGCAAGACCGTGCTTCAATAATAATTGCATGCTGATTTTATATTGGTATGACTGCGGGTTGTTGAACGGTGGATCATGGCAGACCTCGGACTGTCTATATTGCTGGAATAACGGGCGATGCATGCAAGGCGGCAACGTGCCATGTGCTTCGACCAATAACCCGCAAGGAATAGCGGTGACCAACGTAACAGCTATGTGCGACTGCCAAGCCGCTCCGCCTAACGGACAGGTCCAGGCAAGCGGTAATTATAATGGTCCATGGAACAAGGCCGGCAGCCAATGGCTGTGCCCAGCGCATTAGCCTCGATTGCCTGCCCAGAGGCTGATGGATGAAGAGTTGTTTGGTAAAGAAAGTTTGATAGATACAGCGCAGTACTGGATGGCAAAACAGCTGTCGAGGCAAAATTTGCTGACCTTGAATGGGTCATCGCAGACAAGCACTTGCCCTATCACTGCTCGTTGTGAGAAATGCGGAAAACAACATGGACCCAGCCTTTAGAAGCTTTTGGTATCGCGTTTTGCTAGCTTGTCTCTCCTTTCTCCTATACCATTCTGAGACGAATCTCGGAAAGGCTCAGGGAGACAGTGAAAACCTTTTAGATTTGCAAGCCCGTTTCGAAGCCGAATACCCGTCTGCCGTCAAGAAACTTGAAGCTGTCATTGAGCACATTCACGGCAAAGCCAAAGTCAGGCATCGAACCGTCAGAAACCCGAATGATCCTTGGTTTGACCTGGAATTCTTCAAGAGCGGCGACAAACTTCGATTCCACCGACGACCACGATTCGATGGAGAAGTTTCTAGTCAGGGACACTTTCAAGAAGTAGCTTTCTTGATGACTCCCGAGATTTTTGCAATCGTGCGCGACCCTTGCACGAATTTCGTCTGGCCCGAGTACGTTGGCAATCAACCAGCAAAAGGAATGGATTTACGAGTACGAGCACGTCTTTGGCGGTTTCTTAAAGCTACTTTCTGTGACGACGGCACATCTGTTTTGGATCATATCAACAATGGCTCCTGGATGGTCAAAGAAGTAGGTCTCCATTTGGAGAGGAAAGATTGGGTGACCTTGAAGTATACTTTTTCAGAGCTTACAACGTCAAATGGCTCCAGATTCAACCCCTCCGGTTTCGGCACAATTACGTTTGCGCCTGCTGAGGACTGGGCCATCCGTGAGCACCATATGACGTCTGGTTCTCCGTACAATTTCAAATGCGATACATATGTCACAGAGCTAACCAGCCTGCCTAATTGTGGTTACGTCGCGAAAAAAATCTCTTCAGTGGTTTCTGACCTGGAGCCACATGGGGGGCCAGAAGGCTGGTCTGAAAACATTGAGTATGAACTTCTAGGAGCGACTCGCGAACCGACTCCAAGCGATGAATTTACTTTATCGGCCCTTGGGGTCCATCCAAATACCCGTAACCGCTGGTTAGCTTTTTGGGTCATTACGCTTGTACTGCTGGGATCAGGTGTTTTGATTCACTCTAGGTACTTTCGTTCTCGCCTAGTAAAGAGTTGAACGCGACGCCATATATGAACCCTTCACCATGACGAAGGTGGTCAAATGGTGATTCGAAAATGGCATCTGGCGGTCATCGTCCTGAGTCTGTTCTTGTTTGCCTGGGCATATTTTTCCAAAAGCACTTTCTTCTTTCTTGCCCTAGCTTTCCTAAGAGGAGAAGACCTGATTTTGTCCTCAAGCGCACCGTCGCCTTCCAGGGGAAGCTCGGATGAAAAGATTCAAATTGGATACCAACTCAAAAACCTCTCATCCCGCCAAATTGGGTTATTGGGACGGAAGATGTCCTGTTCCTGTGCTCATCTAGCTCGTTTACCGGAATCGATTGCTCCTGGCGAGACAATACAATTCGATCTAATTGTAGAGCCTCGCGGTTTGAATGGCCCACTAGTTGTCGCAGCTGTGATAAGCACTGACAGTTCCAAAACACCTGAATTACGAGTGAACGCCGACCTATTCGTCGAAGCAGTTGAAGTTCGTCGAGCACACTTTTTCGGAATCTGGCGCGCCGGGACTGACCAGGTGGTTCGAACAGTCAAGCTTGAAAACCTTCCTTCTAACGATCTTGTTGATGTAGGTCCGAGTTCTGTTGCTGGCTGGAAGATAAGTGTCAGCAAGGCCGATGGTCGGTCACTTGAATTGCAACTTGTTGGAAATCTCCCAGAGGTTCCTGCCGGCAAAAAAGAAGTGGAATTTGAATTGCTTTTCGATCTGTTGTTTCGCGATTCCGATGTTCAGCGTGCGAAGGTAAGGATAACGGCTATATTATCGAATGAAGAGTGGAAGATTCCTGATTTTCTGTCGATCAGCCTATTGTCCTCCGGAAATGCCCAAGGAAAAGTTTTAATCTTACATCGTCCGAGATGTGAGGACAGCAACAAGTCTAGTGTAGTCATCCTTAGCACTTCTTCCGATCGAATTCGAGCTAGAGTCACGCCTTTAGAATCAGATAACACCCACGGCTGGAAGGAAGAGCGGTTTGAACTTATTGTTACTTTGGAAGGTGAGTTTCCTCGCCAAAAAGAAAACGCCAAAGAATTCATTCGACTTTCTTTGACCGGCGATCACGGAGACACACTGGCGACTATCCCAATTATGGTAATTGGGACCAGGGGTTAGTTTTCCTTGCCGGTTCTTCAAAAGGGATATGGGAAATGGCCAGATGTTATCGGTTACTCGTCTTTCTTCATCATGGACTGCTAATCGTGTGGATTACCTTTGTTCCATTCTTTGTGACAACCAACAAAGTAGAGGCAGTTGGTGGGAACGCTCCACCTAAAATGTGCATGAACATAGGTGATTCATGCAGTACGGTGGCTAACTGTAACCCTGCCACGACTCCTCCATGTATTTGCGAGAAAATTGGCAGCACGAAGGCTTGCAACCAATTCCCTTAGAATTGGGTATCCATCAGAAAAGAGTCATCCTGAGACCAGCGATGGTGGAAACTCTCTTGTGATATATCCAGTCTTGTTGATTGGGACAGGAGTCCAAGTTTTCGTGCTGGTCATTGTAAGGAGGTCTGTAATATGGCAAGATGTTATCGGGCACTGGTTTATCTCCATTATGGAGTGCTACTAATCTGGATGGCTTACGTTCCGTTTTTTGTGCTAGCGCAAGAAGCACGGGCCATTCCGGATGCAGTGGCGCCATGCATGTCCGTTGGGGATTCATGCATGACCGTTGCTAATTGCAATCCGCCCAGAAACCCTCCGTGCGTCTGCGAGAAAGTTGGGGCTACCAGAGTCTGTAATACGGCGGATTCACCGCCTCCCCCTTGAAGACGTCGGTTGGGGGCGTTCAAAATGTACCCTTCATAAAAGGCCGGCCCGGCCAGTGTCAATTGTCCTCCAGACGGTGCCACTTTGGCCGGGCCAACGTTGACTTCTTGCGATGAGTTCTTCGGCCCCGTCGATATCGAGGAAAGGACGCGCCTCACTTGACATTGGGACAGCAGCATGCTTGAGGGCACGCGTGTCCACAAAGACTTCAATGTTCTAATAAGTATCTCGGAGAAAGAGGCATGATTACTTACCTTGTCATATTTGTTTTTGGTTTATTGTCTTGCTTTGAACAATCACCCGAGGAAGATGGTCCTTTACAACGAATCCGTGGTGATTATGAGAAAATAAACCAGAAATACAATGAGGCGCTGCGTGCTTCCGATAATGAAAAACAACGGGAGGAGCTCCTTGGGGTCAAGCGAACACATATTCAAGAATGTGTCCGCAGCGCCCTTAGATTGGCGGAAATCCACGGTGCGGATTCAGTGGCCTTCGATTCCTTGAAGTGGATCATTACTGGAGGTCCTGGATATTACCCCGAAACTGGTCAGGCTCTTGATAAGATTCAAGAGCACCACTTAACTAACAAGAAACTTGGATTACTGTGTGTCCATGTTAAAGTTTTTCGGAATGTTTACCCTAAGACCGCCGAATTCCTGCGTTCGGCCATGCAAAGAAACCCCGACCTAGAAGTTCAAGGATTGGCTTGCCTCACGCTTGCACAAGTATTGCAGGCTTACGCGGGTCTGGCCAAAAAACTAAAGGATCCCACCTCTGCAAAAACAATAGAAGAGGACTGGCCGAAGGAAATTGTCGAGAAACTCAAAAGGACCGATCCTGAAAAAATGATTCGAGAAGCTGAGCAACTGTTTCAGCAAACAATTGAGAAATACCAAGAAGTGAAGAGTCCTGACGATGGGACTTCTCTAAAGCTAAAAGCAGAAGCTTGCCTATTCGAAATGCAAAGGTTGCGGGTGGGAATGGTTGCGCCTGAGATTCTTGGCATAGACATCGACGGCAACAAGCTAAGACTGGGGGATTACCGTGGAAAGGTAGTCGTACTAGAGTTCTGGGGCCATTGGTGAGCACCATGCCGTGCCTTGTATCCCCACGAGCGGTCGCTCGTGAAGCGGCTGGCAGGACGTCCATTTGCACTCTTGGGTATTAATAGTGATTCAGACAAAGAAAAGCTGAAGGAAGCGCTCTTGAAAGAGAACATAACTTGGCGAAGCTGGTGGGATGGCGGAACAACAGGTCCCTTGACAACGAAATGGAATATAACCTCTTGGCCTACAAATTATGTCTTGGACGCAGGTGGTACGATCCGCTACAAAAATGTTTACGATCAAGACTTGGAAAGGGCAGTGAATACTCTTCTTAAGGAGTTGGAGGAGCCTAAGAGGCCGTGATTGTAATTCTAGCTTTTGTTCCTCCATGGATGATGTCAGACCGGGATGCAGGGAGAAAATGGGCCTTGGGGGCGCGCGGGGACCACCCGGAGACAGGACGGACTGAACTTCTAGTGTCTCACCTATGATTACCAACTTAGGTGTCCCTTGGTCGCAAAGGAGAGTTGGCAGGGCGATTGTTCGGTGCACGTCCTTCACCCTCCTCGAGCTCCTCGTGGTCATCGCCATTATCGGAGTGCTGATGGCCCTCGCGCTGCCGGCAGTGCAGAAGGTGCGCGCGGCCGCCAACCGCGCCGAGTGTACCAACAACCTCAAACAAGTTGGACTGGCCCTTCATCAATATCACGGAAGCCATCGAGTCTTTCCTCCTGGCGTGAGTTTTAGGAACGGCAAAGATCCGTTTCCGAATCAGAGCTGGCTCGCCAAGTTGCTTCCTTACGTCGAGCAACAAGAGTTATGGCGTTTAACGCAAGTGGCCTACCAGAAGGAACCTTATTTCGTGATGAACCCCCCGCATGTCGGCCTGGATTACGTCGTTGGCGTATTCACTTGCCCCGCTGATGGCCGGGTCTCCTCGGCCCAGGACAGCAGGGGTTACCATGTCGCCCTCACCTCATACCTTGGCCTTGAGGGGCTCAATCTAAATAGCAATGACGGCGTCCTTTATCTGGACTCGCGCGTACGCATACAAGATATCGTGGACGGAACCAGTAACACCATCCTGGTTGGGGAACGTCCGCCCGGCCCGGATTTCTGGTATGGGTGGTGGTACGGAGGTTATGGCCAGCGAAAGCCGTCCGGCTCGGGGGACATGGTATTGGGTGCCCGCGAGATCAACGATTCCGTCGACTTGCAATCCTGCGCCGTCGGTCCGTATGAGTTCGCTCCCGGCAAATTGAGCGAGCATTGTGACGTGTTCCACTTCTGGAGCCTTCACTCCGGCGGGGCGAACTTCCTCTTTTGTGACGGCTCAGTTCATTTCCTCACTTACGACGCTGCTCCGCTCATGCCCGCCTTGGCCACTCGCGCGGGACGGGAGCCGGTATCGCTCCCGGATTGAACAACGTTGGTGCGCTGGTCCAGCGATCTTTGTGTGGACAGACGATCATTCGATTTCAGAAGATAAGCCCAGGCCGCCGGAAGAAGTTGCCAATTACGCTGATGTTCCAGCGATTCCGGATAAATCTCTTCTCGAAAAACGCGAACTTTTCCTGACAAACTCTCTGACGGGTCTGTTAACCCAAAATGGCCGAATTTCGAAACCGAAAACCGGCTCCCCGAGAAGGATTCGAACTAAAACACACTGGTTAACAACCCCACCTCGAAAACCCCTTAATTTAAGGCATTTCAAGAAATGGCATTTTTGGCTTCTCTCGGCTTGACCTTGTCCTAGACAGTCAGGTCGATTAGCCGGCGTAGCGACTAGAGCAGCCGCCGGATGTTCACTTTGTGGTTGAATGTTTTCGCAAGGTGTCCTTCCCGGTGCCCTGGTAGAGACTCTAAAAGAACCGCTTGCTCCGCCGACTTCGGCAGCATAAGGAAATTGACGCACCTGCCCTGCCTGAACAACACGGGCGTCCTGCCTGACTGCCTATCGATACATAGCGTGCTAGCCGTCGGACCTTTTGGACTATTGCAGAAAGTATCGCATCGTGCTGCAAGCTTTCGCGGCGCTAGGGCACAGTAGCGAGCCCAAGTTGCTGGAAGGCGCCTGGGATCAAAGCGACTTGTCTTATGGACCTAGTGTGGACAATTCGATGATGAAAAACGACCGTCATCGAAAGCTAGACCGATGTTGCTGAACCCATTCAATTTCAGATTGAAATCGAGTCAGGCGATCATCCATCGTTAGGATTTCATCGCGCTGGCATTCCGCCAGGGCTTGAAAGGCGGGTTCAAGGCGTTCGGCTTCAGGAAAGTAGGCGAGATAGACTCTCTGGAATTGTTGGCAACGGGCAAGGGTTTGGTCGTAACATTCCCGCATTTTCCGCACGTCGTTTGTTTTCTTGGCGCTATGGCGGATCGCGAGGTCTTCTTGCAGGTGCTCTAGGATGCTTTGCAGTTGGAAACCGATAGGATCGATCATGGTGTGAATCCTTTCCTTTGTGGATTGAATGATATCCTAATTCAATTTTAGGGGCGATGGTCGAACGAAATCAACCGCCCGCATCGCTACGGCTGGCTTTCTCTCGTTAGCGGTCAGGACGGGGCGCAGCCAAAGCAGAGGAACTGAGCTGGCTTTCCACCCTTTTCCCATTGCAAACTGGGAAGTTTACGTTCAGGGTAATCGAGAAAGGCGCCGCTAGGCCCCACCTGACCGCTGAAGAACTGAAGAAACGTTTGACTGTTCCGAGGAACTGGAGCGCATCGATCCAGGCCGCCATGCTTCAGGTGATCGCCCCTAATGAGTCTGACCAGCGAAGCAGTCAGCTCGATTATTTCCGCGAATAGCTCACCGACACCTATTGGTACGACCTCGTTGTTAACTCAATCAGAGACTCGGCGAGAGTTTTCCGCCATTTTTCGATGATTTGGTGAAAAGCGTGGTGATCGACTGGGTTCATTTCTATTGAGAGAGTCGCCAGCACCACAAAAATCGTCGATCTTTGGCGAAAAACGCGAATTCCTCGAATCGAACTCT
>Ga0207070_1263_pt1 | contig 10956 bp, 17 predicted proteins | sample Alteio_BWMinHeat_92_FD_153591 | JGI IMG/M metagenome (GOLD analysis project Ga0207070, IMG submission 153591) | Enriched cells from forest soil in Barre Woods Harvard Forest LTER site, Petersham, Massachusetts, United States -... | ecosystem: Environmental > Terrestrial > Soil > Temperate forest >...
ATACTCAGGCAAAAATATTTAATAGATTTGAGAGAGGGAACTCCAGTATCAATATCGAGGGGCTCGGGCTGGGGCTATATATTAGCCGTGAGATCGTCAATGCTCATCAGGGGACAATTCGCGTTGAGAGTATGCCAGGGTATGGCGCACACTTTATCGTTGAGCTGCCCTTAAGCTAGAGGAGGTGAAGCGAAATGAAACAAATTTTAATAGTTGAAGACGATCGGGACATTCGTGAGACCGTCGCAGAGCTTCTTACAGACCACGGTTACAGTGTTATTGTGGCCGCCAACGGACAAGATGCGATGGACTACTTGAAAAAAGGCGTATTGCCTCATCTGATTCTCTTAGACCTAATGATGCCAATAAAGGATGGATTTGAGTTTCGGGTCGAACAACAAAGCAACCCAGCACTAAGTCAAATTCCCGTGATTATCATGAGCGCCGACGGTCACACGAATTTGAAGAAAGAAAAAACCAAAGCTGTGGATTACATTAAAAAGCCAGTCGACATGGCGGTTATGCTCGACAAAATAAGAACTCATAGCAACAACTCTTGACCACTTAAATCTTCGACAAGGATCTTAGAACGCTATAGCGGCCTTTACACAAGAGGTAGATGACTGATCTCATTGTTCTTTTTATTTTATTGGGGAACAGGCTTCCGCCTGATCTTAACTTGTTCTCCATTTGAGAACCGTTCTCCAAATTCTCCTTGATTATACATATAAAGTCATATATTATATGCTGATGGGTGAAATGTTCAGATTTGGCAGCGTGATTGTGCGTATTTGGTCGAACGACCACACACCACCCCATGTCGAAGCTTATTGGCCAAGCATGAAAAATTCGGAGGCACATGCAAAGTTCTCACTGACGAACTTAGAGTGTATTGAATGTGTGGGGTTCTCAAATAAAGATATTCAGAGAATCCAAAGAGAATTGAAAAAGCGTCACGAGAAACTTTTGGAAGGATGGAGGCAAATTCATGGCGAAGAAGATTAATTATGGCAAAAAAGATTTAATTGAACCAGATGCGTTTGACCCCAAGCATGCCAAAGAGCGTATTACGATTTGGCTTGATGAGGATGTATTAGATTCCTTCCGTGAACGCGCTAAAATAGAAGGTGCAAAGTATCAGGCATTGTTAAATCAAGCATTGCGTGAGGCTGTTAAAAAACCCTCTCTGGTTGAGCGTGTGGAGCGATTGGAAAAAAAGCTGGGAGTCGGATAAACCTTAGTGTAACGCTTCTACGGCCAAATTTGACAAGGTCTTTACGCGACTTTACACATTTGACAAAAGACCTCTTGGTTGTGCTTGATTCTCAATTTAACTGCGTCTTCATGTCGAACCAAAATCGAATCTCTTCTTCATTATCCCAGCTTTGGCTAAACCGCTCAAGAGGAGTCTCACCTTTGAATGCTGTATGTGTGATACGCTCATTGTGCTCCTTAAACCAAAAATTTGCATGCCTTATGAGTGACTTCAGCGTGCTCAAAGCGCGATGGCATCAGATCTGTTTGCATAAGGCCAACGTCTAGATCGTTGCTGTTGGCCTTGAAGGCGCCACTGCAAAGCTCTAAACTGAGACCAGTTGCATATTCTTAGAGGTTCGATTGAAGTTAGTTACCTTATTGCCAGCCTTACTCATGTTGCTTGTGCAGGAATCCGCAAAGGCAGATGAACCGTCGTCCGCTGCTAAAGTCAGCTGCAAAATCGACGTCAGCTTCTCAAAGAAAAAAGATGATAAGGCTAATTCCAATCCATCATTAGACCTGCGGATTGTAACGCTCTCAGAGCCAATAGCGAAACTATCAGGAAAGTCTGCAATTCTGGAATCTGATGGAATAACGACTGGATGCCTCCATCACTATGAGGGCAAGCTCGATGAAAACACGCTGATATCGGCGTGTTCAAATCATAAAAACGGTGAAGACCTTAAACTTGAAACCGTCGAAATAATGTTGTTAAAGCCAGAAGCAGATATGAACGGAAACTTCTACTGCAATCCTGAAGCTGCTGGTCCCAATCGAGATCCATCGGCCGCGGCAAAACCAAAGCGCGTCAGTCGTTAGACACTTCTGTTGGCCTCCTGATTTCCGTCGTGATTCTAAGATAAGACGGCAAAAGGGGGCACCTTGTATCAAACCCTAACACTCGCCATGCTTAAGAATACCCAAACTGCATCCTTTTCTCTCTAAAGCCCCCCCACATCCATGGCCGGGACTCTTTCACAGCCCTGGTCTATTATTTGCACTTTTTTTGGTTAAGTCCTGCCACTTCTAAACTCGATTCCCCCTGAGTTTACAGGGTGATGGTTCGGTATTAACAAACAGAGGGATTTTGAACATGAAAATACATGCGCTTAAGATTTTAACTGCCGCCCTTTGTCTCATTGTCGCTGTCCTGGCTTCTGCGGCTATCGAGGACGCCGATCCAATGAGCAGCAATTTCTACCGTCGACTGGGAGTCTCCTTATCGGCTTCCCCCGCTGAAATCAAAGTCGCCTACCGAAAATTAGCTAAGAAGTACCATCCAGATAAAAATCCCAGCGTTGGGGATGAGCCCTTTATAAACATCAAAGAAGCCTACGAGGCCTTGAGCGATCCAAGTGGTCCACGGCAAGCGCAAGGTCAGGACTCTGGTCCGAGCCGTCCAAGTTCGTCCAGAACGAACGCGGATTTAGCAAACGAGATGATAGAGTTTCTTCAAGCTCTTTATCAGACATCCCCTGGCGATTTTACGGTTGAAATGAGGGCCCGGGAAGTCGAAGCACTCCGTAGGCTCTATAGCCTGGACGATTCGCAGGAAAATCTTTTTATAACGGTTGTCAGAGATCCTCGATTTTCGGCGCTAAACATTTTGTCACGCCCGGTTTGGAAAAATACCAATAACGGCTTATTTAGGGCTTTCATCGAAGGCTGGGGACTTTACAAGGATCGTTTCTTTACAGATAGGATCGCCTCCCTCTTCGCCCAAATAGATCCGAACGATCCTGATCTCAAACGCGTCATCGAAGATTATGCATTTCAATCTCCAGGACGCGACTTTGATACCACTCAACGACGAAAAGACTTCATCAATCCGGTCCTGGCTAAGATGTTGAAAGAGAATCGCTATCGCGGGACGCCCGCGGGCGAAAAGCTGTTGCGTCTAATTCAGGAAGAATGGAAACAAATTCAAGGAACATCGATCAGCCATGCTTCCGGAGACCAATTGGCACTGACGATGCTAGAGCTTCTTGATGAACCTGAGTGGCGAAACGATCCGATGGTCTTGGAGATGCTTCGCGCGATTCCCCAAATGCTAAAATCAAAGTCGCTCGGAATCCAAGGCTCCTTCATTTCTTCGCAGGAACGGGCATGGTACGAAAAATATCGTTCTACGTACCCCGATGTTTTTGCGACGGTGAAATCCCTCCATTTGCCTTGGCAAAATGATACAAAGCTGAACCCCGGGCGCCGGGACGACGATGCTCAGAGGAAATCTTGCCGGGATATTTTCGGCGGTGGCTGATAGTCCATTGGGAAAAAATTTTTTCCCGTAAGGATTGGTATTCGAGGCACCATAGGCTTTCAAGAAAGAAATAGCGGAGTTTCCGCTCGAAACAAGAGAAGATATATTTTCCCTAGTCCATCGTTTTATGAATGGCGAACGGCTGCACAATTAGGACTTCAAGACTTTCAAGATCGATAAGAATACAAAGATCATGGAGTTTAAGGTGAAGGATGCTCGCGGAAACTGGAGAGCGATTTCCACAATGATGCAGGGCAAGTATTTGGTTTTTGTATATGGCTTTCACAAGAAGTCTCAAGAGCTGCAAGAAAAAGATAAAGACATTATACGTAAGCGTATTCGAAGGATTGAAATATGAAGACTGAAAAATTAAAACCTCAAAGCCTCGAAGAAGTCGCCAAAGACTGGGGCATTGATTACCAAGTTTTTAAGATCAAATTTGAATTAATTGAGGCTATAAAAAAATACAGCGATGAACATAAAATTAGCCAAAGAAAATTGGCATCAATGGTTTCGGGCTTAACGCAAGATCGTATTTCTAAAATTTTCTCTGGGCAAGTTGGGCACATGACCATTGACAAGCTTATTGAGATCTTGTCAGCTTTGAAAATCAAAGTCGCGGTGAAGGCAAAGGCAGCTTAAGCCATTGGGTAGAAAGTGTCTCTACGCCACCTCACACATTTGACAAAAGACCTCTTGGTTGTGCTTGATTCTCAATTTAACTGCGTCTTCATGTCGAACCAAAATTCGAATCTCTTCTTCATTATCCCAGCTTTGGCTAAATCGCTCAAGAGGAGTCTCACCTTTGAATGCTGTATGTGGGATACGCTCATTGTGCTCCTTAAACCAAAAATTTGTGTGCCTGGTAAGTGACTTCAGCGTTTGAATTTTTTGGCTGAATAAATAATTGTGTTTGAGTGAGCGAAAAAGCGCTTCGACCATTGAATTTGAAAAAGAAATCTCAAAACGTGCAATCTTCTTTTTAAAAAGACCGCCATCCTCAAGCTTCTTCACTGCCCGACCTTTGTTCTCACCACCACCATCGACAATCAAGCTTAAATTTTCAGACTTTGTTGCCAATGAACGCTGCAAAGCCCGCTCTAATAAAGCCGCTGTCTTTGCGCCGTCATAAGAATCTAAAATCTGCCATGCCAAAACGTATCTGGAATAATTATCGATGATGGCCTGAATGAAGCACTTCTTTTTATTTGGTAGGATAAAATAAGAAAGATCCATATGCCAAATTTCGTTTGGTTGTTTGGCGCGAATTCCCAGACGCTCTTGTTTTTTAATTCTCTTTTTTCTTGGCCTTAACCAGCCGTATTGATCGATGTATTTTCTCCAAGTCGAGTAGGTGCAAAAGAGAATACCTTTTCTTTTTGCGTAATAGTGAAGGGAGCGAATGGGAAAGTGCGCATACTCTTTTGAAGTCACAAGCTCACCCATTAATTGAATCTCTTGAAAGGTCAGCTGATTCAAGCGACTACCCTTTGGACAAACTTTAATTTGAGGTAAGCCGCAGCCTCGCTTTTCTCGTCGCCAGCGCTTATAGCGCGACAAAGATAAATCCAAAGTCTCCAAACAAACGTCACGACGAGCTTCTGTCATTGCCATTGTGATTGCTCCGAGAATTTTATCTCGCATTTCAACGGAGTCGATATGCTTCCAGCTCAGTCTAAAGCCCATGGCCTCGACGACCTCTTTTAGCAATTTAGCTGTCGCTTTGGATTCCAAAAGATCTCGCTTCACTTTTTCTTGAGCGTCTTGACTCTCAGTGATGACTGCAATCATTGAGTCGAACATAGGATCGTCAATCGTAAATCCCTGTTTGATCCAATGTAACGCTGTCATTCGAGGAATTTTGAGATCGGGGAATAAATCAACTCTGCCAGTAGAGGCAATTGCAGCTTTGATCCACGGATCGTAAGAAGCATAATTTTTTGGTTTAGGCATAAAACCCCCTTCATTCTCTTTTCGGCTGACGAAATTTCGTCATTTAGGGGGTCGACTTTACCGATAATAGCAGTCGCCATAAGTAGCTGGAATAATTTGATTTTTTAGGGGCGTAAATTTTTGCCGATTGAGCGCAGCTCGTTCGGGAGCAAGAGGTCGGGGGTTCGAATCCTGTCTCCCCGACCACGCGATGCTTGCTGAGGGACGGATCAGGGCTTGGCTCGTAACGACTGGCACCCAAGAATCCAAAGCGGAGTCTTGCGAACTCCTGAGAACTCGAAATTTCTTTATTTATGAATTAGTAAGTGATTTTGAAAATTACGAATATTGGCTTCTTAGCTTTTGCCCTATCTCAAACGATAGCACTCCGCCTAAAACTGAACCAACAAACCACGAAATTCCTAAGATGCTAATAACTGGCGCACCAAGGCAGATGAAAACACCCAACGTAGCTAGTGCTAAAATTGGAAACTGCAAGGCGATATTTTTCTTTAAAACTCTGATCTCTTCTGGGCGAAGTACAATTGTAGAAACCAACGCGCTTACACCCAGGAAAACCGCTCCGCATCCCGCCATACAGAAATTTTCACCATATCTCATTAGGATGCCCATCAATCCCATGCCACTTGTTAGGCCAATTCCAAATTGAGGACAAAAAAGCAAAGTGATAAATCCGGTTAAAACTTGAATGAGCGAAAGTTTTCTGAAGATCGACAGACTTGAAGGGTTTAGATCAGATCGAACTTTTGAAATAATCTTTTCAGATATATCTCGTGGAGGAACTATTTCAGCAGACTTTTGGAATTCCTCAAATTCATTTTTCATTTTGCCCTACCAATTTCCTTAATTTTCTAACAACTCGACTTATCTGTTGCCGGATATTTGCTGGTGAGGTGCCAATACTTTTTGCAATTACATCAAAATCAAGGTCATCGCCGTATCGCATTTTTAAAATGGCCATATCCTTTTCTGAAAGGCCACTGGCGGCAATATCAAAAGCAGGAACCTCAGTGTGTAGTGTGCTGTTGGCCAATTCTGTTTCGTACTCCAAATGTTTTGCAGTATTCGTCTTTTGTTTTCTCAAGAAATCGAGCATTGACGTTTTTGTGATTACAAAGAGCCACGGTGCAAACTTAAGGTCAGAACTATACTGACTTCGCACTTCGTGAAGTTTTAAAAAAATGGCCTGGTGAAGATCATCAATTATTTCTGGTCCACGAAGACGTTTTTTCAAATAGCCATATACGCGACCGGAATATCGACCGTAGAGGATTTCAAAAGCTTTAAAATCGCCTTGTTTATAAGAGCGCATAAGCTCCTCGTCGCTTAAATCACCAGTCATTTATAAGAGACTCTCTCTTTCGCTAACGAATACGTTTGAAAAACATTTTTTGTGACATCTGTCACAAAATAATCCCCATTTGCGTATTAGCTTACATGGAGCATTGTGCCCGGGCAGCAAGGAAAGGGGCTTTTAAATGGGATTTAAGCGGTTAGGGATATTTTTGGCTAGTTTAATAGGGTTATGCTCGATTAACGCCCACGCAATGCTTGTAGCCTACCAAGATTCGTTTGGAATAATGGGAGTAAACCAAGCATTTCATACCGAACTTTTTCTGAATTATTCGCTGACTCCATACTTTGCAGTAGGAGAAAGAAGTATTCGATTTGACACGACCGATGGGATCAAACAATTTTTCGTCCCCGAAGCTGATTTCCTTGTCCATCGGTGGAATCAACCAGAATCACAAGCCAATATTTACGCTGGCGGTGGGTATGGTGTTGAGTCCTTCCAAAATCAGGCCCAAGGGGTCGCAATGGCAAATGTCGCTGTTGATTGGGAGAGCAGAAAGTATTATCTCGATACAGAATTTCAGAGTCTCTTAGCCACAGATTCAAAAAGTTATAACTCTGCTAAGTTTCGTGCTGGATTCGCCCCCTATTTAGCCAAATTCGACGAACTTAACACATGGTTTATTCTACAATTTGAAACGATGCCGTTTGTGCCGAACAATCCGTTTCTGACGCCAATGGTTCGGTTGTTTTATAAAAATGTTTTAGTTGAGATCGGTGCTGATTTTCAAGGGAACTGGATGTTTAACTACATGATTCACATTTAGGAGGATTAAATGAGAACTTTTTTTATTTTAGTTATGACGACATTCTTGGCATCGCCATCGTTTGCGAATGCAAAGGATTTAAAAGTAACAGTAAACGGAATGGTTTGCTCATTCTGTGCCCAAGGGATTCAGAAAAAACTCACGGCGCAAGCGGCTGTGAAAAACGTTGACGTAAATTTAGAAGATCATCTTGTCAAAGTAGCTCTCAAAGATGGGTCTGATTTGAGCGATGCAATCGTTACCCAGATTTTAGTAGATGCCGGGTACACCGTTAGTAAAATTGAGAGAAACTAGTTTTATGAAAGAAAAGGCATTGGCATTTTTAACGCTTTTTACCTCAATGAGCACTTTGATTTGCTGTGCGCTCCCGGCCCTTTTTGTGACTCTTGGCATGGGGGCCGCATTTGCGGGAATTGTAACAAAGGTGCCCCAACTCATTTGGATTTCTGAGCACCACCTTTTAGTATTTGGAGTGGGCGGCATCCTTTTGGTCCTTGGGGGTTTGATACAATGGCAAGCGAGAAAACTTGCTTGCCCTACTGATCCAAAGTTAGCTGAAGCTTGCAAGACGACTCGTAGTTGGTCCCCAATGATTTACTTGGTTTCTGTCGGCATCTATCTTGTAGGAGCCTTCTTTGCTTTTAGTGGGCCACTTCTGGCCCCCTAATTTGTTTACTTGCGAATCGGCAGCAGCATCGGGCGACCCCACTTTGATGATTGCGAATCTTTAAGTAGCTGAAGCTGTGCCACCCGTACAGTCTGCACGAGTCGCGGGAGCTGTCCGGCAGCGGCGGCCATGAGGACTACGACGAGTGCGGCTTCGATAAGTTTGTTGAGCATGGTGATCTCCTTTACTTGTTAGTTTGGTGTCTTTGAATAATTGAGCGAACAATAGAGTACTCCCAGCCTTTGCCTTTGCGGGGCTTTACTTTGTGACGATTCAAGTGAGCTGCAATAGCAGTCAGGCTTTTCCCGTTGGACCGAAGTTGCATGATAAGGCGCACTGTTTGTTGTTCTTTTGGGACTTCGATTAAACGTCCGTGGATGACGCAATATCCATAAGGAGCGGCACCAACACGAAGGCGTTCAGTCCGAACTGGCGAACTGCGAAGACTGCGACGCGAGGAGCGTAAGTCTACGCCGCCCTCGATCAGCGTCTTTCGTATCTTAGTCTTTGAAACCCCAAGCTCCTTCGCAATCTCGCGTAAAGACCGCTGAGAAGCGTAAAGAGGAGCCGCTTTTCGAAAAATCCCTTGAGTTCCGAGATGAAATAAGTCAATTTTATCATGCGGTTGTGGGAACCGCACAGTTGTGGGGCTTGCCCGACCATTTGCTGGCGATCGAAACAGGACGGGAAAAATTTCACGACTCTGGGGTCAGAGTTGATACTTGCAAGTGGATCAATGTCAGCTTGTCGCCAACGCCTTAAGATTAAATGACTGGTTTCCAACATACCTAAAGAGCAATTCTCAGTGTTTTTGATAATCGGAAAAAATCTTATTTAGTTCATCGAATGGAGCTGCGCTTGAAAATTCGTCGAATGTCCCGGTCTGCTTTATAGATTTTGCAGCCTTCAGAAAAGCTCCCCAGGCAACACGAGCAAGAGCGGACCCAACTGATATTCTGCGAACGCCAAGTTACCCGAGGACTTGAACGTTAAGGCCAGGAGCATTTGAGGATATAATGACGTTCACGGGCTTTGGATGAACAGCGGCCACGATTTTCTGAATTTGTCCCGAATCTTTCACTCCAGGCGCAAACAGACAGTCGGCACCGGCGTCGGCATAGGCAACAAGTCTATCCAGAACCGTTTCAAAAGGATTTTTGTCACCGACAAGCCAGGCCTCACAACGACCTGTCAGCAACACTGGAATCCCTGTTTCATCGATGGCCGCCCTTGCGGCCTTCATTCTTTCAATTGCAATGGAGCGCTCAAACAAAGGCTCTGCCACATCGCCAGTAGCATCCTCAATTGATAAACCAGCAACACCGGCTGCAATACAGAGTTTTATGTTCTCGAAGAGTTCGTCGCAGGACTTAGCGAATCCCTCCTGAAAGTCGGCATTAACCGGAAGCGAAGTCGCACCAACAATGTCTCGAATATTGCAAAGAGTGAGATCCCGCGAGATGGTTCCAACGCTATCAGGAATGCCTAGCGAGAAACCAAGCCCTGCCGAAGTCGTTGCCAGTGCCGAAAAGCCAAGACTTTCCAAACAGACAGCAGTTCCTCTATCCCAAGGATTTGGTAAAACGAAGCATCCAGATTCGTGTAACCTGCGAAATACTTCAACCTTTTCTAGCTGAGTCATGATCAGACAACTAGCAAGGAAGACTTCGCATGTCCATCAACCAAATTTAAGACGCACCACCGCGTTAATGGGTATTGGAGAGAGCGCTACCACTAGGCCTGGAAGCCCATTATCCATTTAATGCCTATGGCGTCCGCTTAGGCTTCGAAGAATGGAGTTCTGTCCACGAGCGGTAGTTTTTTGGAATATCGAGCTTCTTCAGTTGTTGCCAAGCTTTCATAGCTTGTTCTCTCGTTGCACCACTCTCCGCCGCCAAAAAATCACTCAGAAAATTAATATAACGCCCTACCGGAATTTGCGCGAAGCGCTCTTCCGTCTGATTCAATTTTACGTATTGGTGGACCAAGTCCTCATACGTGATTCTGCGGCCCTTTGTAAGTTGCTCTTCACGCCAGCGATTTAGCCGATAGCGCGCTCCTGACTTTCTTGTTAAGTTTGGTGCAATCTTCTGCGCCTCTTTGACAATGAAATCTTTGGTCGCTTTGTTGCTCGTATAATTGATAACGGGAAGCTTAAGGCTGAGACCTCTCTCGATGTCTTTGATTCCAGATTTAGACAGATTTCTTTTTGTGGGGCTTTTGATCGTCCCGCTCTTAAGAAATAACTTAATCGCTTTTTCCAATTCGTCTTTTCGCAGTCGAGTTGCGTGTGGAATCCCAATTTTATCAGCAAATTTTTTTATCTCGGTTGCATACCAATAGCCGTTATCGAATTCGACTTCGGTCATCGATTTTGAAAGTGTTGATTTCTTTTTTCAATGACAAGACTCCTTCCTGGCTACCCGGGAAACTACTAAAACACCCCGGCAGTTTGCAGAACCACATGAGCACTGGAGATTAAGGCCTGGAACCTGTTCTGCGATGTAATCAACTGTGATCTCTTCGCCTGGACCGCGACCGCATTACCATAAAGATTATTACGGAGCTTTCGTGCTTGATCCCGACGGACACAATATCGAAGCCGTTTGCCACAATCCTTAAGCTTTTGCGGAGATATATGAAAATTGAAAGTGTTCACAAAGCTTCTTGCCATTGTAAGGCGGTTCAGTTTGAACTGC
>Ga0207070_1264_pt1 | contig 10912 bp, 17 predicted proteins | sample Alteio_BWMinHeat_92_FD_153591 | JGI IMG/M metagenome (GOLD analysis project Ga0207070, IMG submission 153591) | Enriched cells from forest soil in Barre Woods Harvard Forest LTER site, Petersham, Massachusetts, United States -... | ecosystem: Environmental > Terrestrial > Soil > Temperate forest >...
AAGCGGCCCGCTCAAGTACCATATGGGTATCGAATGTCTGACGGTATAAGTGTACCGCATGAGAGCGAACAGAAAGTTTTGTTAATCATTCAGAAAATGTCAGCAAAGGGATTGCCGCTAAGGCAAATCTGCGAGTTTCTCTCAATTATAGGGGTTCCGACGAAACGTCGAGGACAAAGGTGGCATCCGGAGATGGTGAGGAGGATTTTAAAAGAATAGACATTCGTTTCGAATTAACTAAATAATTATTAAAATATTCGAGAGGGTGGCTTTTGTCCAGTAAACAACGATTAGGAAGGGTCATGTTGTTTGGAAGTCTTTCCTCTCAAGGTAGCGCGGCTTTAGTCGACAGTTCACCGTTTTCAAAGCTAATGCGATCTTTGGAATATCGCGCCGATTTTTTTCAACCGGTAAATCCTGAAAAATATTTCTCTAGAACCTGTTTTACGGATGGGGCGCGACTAATTAGTTATCCTCTCAACACAAAGCTGTTCTTATTTTTTGATATTGGTAATGTTGTTGTAGCGGAGCCCGAAGTTACGTCTGATAAAACCAAGGTTAAAATTTTTTATGACATTTTGTCGCCAAGCTTATGCAATTTATACGAAAGTAAGCCTTAACGAAGGTATGAGTCGCTGGAATGTGAAGGTATACAAGTTTTGGCTGCGGCTGGAGCAAATGGTATCCAGGAATCATAAGAAGATTATTGAACTGATAATACAAAGTATATGAGATGAAATCATAAGAGGGTTAAATAAGTGCCTACAGAATATCAAGTCGTCATTCCTGACTCTGGTATAGCGAGTGAGATCGCAGAGAGAATCGACAAAGATAAATTTCTTCGGATCAAATTATATTGCGAAATTCTAGATAATTTTTTTGAAGATGGCTTAACTTATCTTGGACTTGTTCTTTCGAGAGGCCGCCACGTGTGTCGATAAACTCCATGACCTTCGCATCTCCCCACAGCTTAAGGGCATCGTCGAGATCATCTAAGGTCCAAGTCGTAATAAGAAGACGTTCTGTACTGGCGATCATCTTGTAGCTTTCACTTTTCGGGTATTGCTGGAGTAATAAACGCGATCATCAACGCTGGCTTTGTGAGCGTGTACTATGGTCTAGAAGCTCAGCCTTCTTTTTACTGAATTCCTCAACGCTTACAGGATGGAGCACAACATCTTCCTGCATATATAAGCTCTCACCTTGACCAGGCGATGAAATGTAAAAGTCCTTATGCCCCTGGATTGAGTTTGGATCAGCCAGAAAATTATAATCGATGATTCTCATTCCGCTGGCTGCGATTTTGAATTCTGCTTTTAAGAACGTCCATTTCCAAGGGATTCCGGTGAGGTCTCCGCTACCTGTTACGGTTCCCGTGGCTTCTGTCATTGTAAAGTGATCTCCGGAGATCTCCATTACAGCACTACTTTCTTGAAATCCATTTCTTCCTTGAGAAACTACATCTTCCGAAATCGTATTTTTGGTCTCATCACTTGTCCGTGCATCTAGGTAAGAACTTGTATAGACTTGACCAGAATTCATAGTCACGGTCGACTCACCAATATAAAAAATGGTTGAGGGGTTAGCGTGCGAAATAGCTGAAAGTAATAGTAAGCTTAAAGATACACTCATATTTTTCATGGTAGTCCTTCGCGCGTGAACAGAAATTAACATGCATGACTTAGCATGAGCCAACCCGGTTAGCAATGATCCGATAGGCAAAGCGCGCGTTCGCATTACCAATATAGATAATATCTTTTCGGGGCAGAGACGGAAATTTCGATAAGACGTTTTCGATTAACTTTGCAGTTGTCTCGTCATCCGATTTGACATTTATGGCAAAGGTTCGACCAGGAAAAGCACGCAGGACTTCTTCAAAGGTGGGCATCAAGCCCTTACCTAAGCCACGAGTCGGGAATGTTTTTTCTAAATCCGGCGTATATTTATAACCGACATCGAGCTGCTTCAAAGAGGCCATAGTGCTTCGGCTGAGAGAGCCTGAACCATTGGTGCGGCAGTTCAAATCTTCGTCATGGAATACAGCAAGTTTATCGTCTGCAGTTTTGCGGAGGTTGATATGGCCGACTGTTGCGCCAATTTTAAAAGCAGCGTCCAGGGACGGAATAGTGTTCTCGATGAATTGGTGAATCTCAAAATTCACGAGTCCTGCAGTGCAATCAGTATCCCCGTAAACTGCGTCACTGCGAATAGACTGATTAAGGCCGTGGAACGCGATAATGTCGGTCGCCCACACTCGTGAAACGGTGAGCAGGATTGTTGTCGTTAAAAGTATTAAACATTTCTTGCCCATAATTCGAGGTGACTCCCTTCAAGAGCTAAAATATTAAAATCAATCTGGTCTTCATCGTACAACTCATGACCAGAATCCGTAAGCATCAGTAATTAACGATTAATCCTCTTCGCCTTCGGAACAGAAGCAGAAATTTTACATTCGTCTTTTATGTTAGAATTCATTTCATTTACAACTTCGACTATTTGGTCTTTCTGCGTGTCTGAAAAGCGTCCTATGGCGCTATGACCTAATCCGTTGCCAAAACTGATATCGTTGGTAGCAAGTTCTCTAATGACAACATGACCGACCTCACCGGGGATGCCATCAATCGAATATGCATATCGAAAACTTACGGAGTTGATCCTTTTTCCCCAAAAGTTTTGAGTGTGATCGTCCTGCCAGCTATCTTGATTTAAGAACTGGACACTTTTTGTTTTCTTAATGGCAGTAACGACGCATGCTTTGTCGGCTACTTTTTCAAAATTATCACTTTCAGAGTAGGCGCCTTCGTGTGGCTCGATGGTTACGCACGCCTGAACGAATGTGGCGCAAAGAGTAACGAGCAAAGCCATTTTTAAATAGGCAATGATTTTTCTTCTCAAGTGGCCCCCAATCGTCGCATAAGAATCAACTTTGGATATTTTCGGCGGTTGTCAGAAAGGCGAATTTTGAGATGGGGTGGCGCCATGGAATCAGCTATCGTTACAAATCCAATTTGTCCATAGAACTCATCAAGCCAGCCATGAGGGAGGCAGTAACAATCCCGGGGGCCAATGGCTTTCTCAAGTTGGCTTAACATCAAGCTACCAATGCCCTGGCGCTGATGAGAGGGGGCAATCATCATTCCTCGTAAAACAAGAGTCGACTCTTCGACTGACAGCCGTACAACACCGATAATTTTATCTTGGTCTCGCGCCGTAAAAACAATATCGGTGTTTACGATAGGAGCTAGGTAGCCCACAGAGCGATAAAAATCCTCAGCGGCTTGGTATCCGTCACTTCCCTCGAGTTGAATTGAGATATTACTCATAGAGCTCCGACGCTGTTCAAAATAATGCTGTAACTACAGCTCCAAGAATTGTGCCGGTGCCAACGCCGACCATTGCTGACAAAAGACCCCAGCGATGGACTCCCAGACAAAAGAAAAAATTCGGCAAACCATATAACAGAAAAGCCTCCACAATATATTTGTGCGCTCCGACTTCTCCACGGTGAGGACTATATACGCTCACACACGCGAATAATCCAAAGGCCAACGCAGCAACAGCATTTCCCCAGGGGAAAGCACGTGCTCCAGAGATACCGGCCAAATTTGCAATAGTATATGTCGCCATTGATAGAGTCCCCCAGCCAAACCATAGCATGACGCCGAATTGGTAGAAGACTGCGTCTGCTACGATAAGCGGATTTAGACCATGATTGTACCTTCCCAAAGTTCCGAGAATTGAAGTTTCACCAAGAAGAAACCCAGCACCTAATCTTACAACGAACCCAGCTAAGCCTAAAAATATACCTACGAGTAACGGCTTCTTTGCGACCTCAAGCGCATTTTTAAATTGGCCTCGAACCATCTCTCTTAGGACCGGAACATCAAGACCAATTGGTCTTGCCCAACGCCTTCCCGCCGTAACTGCAAGCCAGGAAAAAAGAGCGACCTTCAGTATTTCTATAATGAATAAGAGTGGAATGCTGAGTGGAATAGGAGCTTTTGCCACCGCTTCACGAAAATGGACGTGAAACATCGGTGCCGATAAAAACGTGCAAATGACGGCTCCAACGAGAAGCCAGCGTGCTATGTGCGAATCTTCTTTTTTGATTTCGATATCAAATACCTCTGTCGAAGGTCTTATATTTATAGTAAGAGAAAAAAGCCAGTGGCTCGCCTCGACGATAAACAGGTAAGGTCTTTTTGTAAAGGAAACAAGACGACCCGGGCTGGCCACGAAGCACAAGTTGATACGTTGGGCGACCAACGATAGTTAAGGCTAGTATTAATTTTTTCAATGTAACTTCCTTTTTAATTTAAGTTTTGTAGATTTATAATGGATTGCATCAGATTTGTCCGATTTAAAGCGAGTTTTCGCTTTATAAAAGCGGACCGAGCTCCTCTTGAGCCCGTTGCAAACTCACTTTGGCAGATTCTAAAAGATTAAAAATGTGACGATAATGCGGTTTTTCTCCACTCAATAGTTCGTAAAGTGAAACACCTAAGGCAGCGGCTAGTTTTATATAGGGAGTGCCTTGATTTGCACGCCCATATTCCCAGTCCCGATAGGTAGAAAGAGGAACTTCGATCTTTGCAGCCATTTGTTTCATTGTGAATCCGCGAGCTTTACGAAGTCGGACAAGACGTTGATTGGTTGAGTCCACCAAACCTCCCTTATAATGATTTTTCGAAATGCCGAACGACCAACGCTAATGCTTTCGTTATTGTTATCTCTCGGTCGTAAAAATCGAATTGGCTTCCATCCATCCACACAATTTCTTTTTTGCCGCGAAGCTTTGCGTAAAACTCTTTCGCTCCCTGTGGAATCGCCGCCTGCTCACTATGAACAATGAGTGTCGGGGTTTTAATTTGACTGCCGATACGAACTCCATCGAATTTTAGCCAGTCTTCCCAAGACTGAACTGCGAATTGATTTTTCCATTCGGGGATGGCACCTCGTTTCGGATTTAAATAATAGTCGAACTCGCCAAACATGGCTGCGTTTTTATCGGTAGTGCTGATGGCAGGAACCATAGTAAGTCCACCGGTCTCTTTAAAAAGTACCTTGGCTTGTTTCGCTGAATTTATTTTTGCGTCGACAGCTCCTTGACCTCCGTAAACCGCCTTTACAAGCGCGGAATTATGGAACCAAGGTGCTACGAGAGCCATTGACTTGATGTTTGAATCTTCAGCCGTAGCTTCAGCCATATAACCTGAGCTTGCGCATATACCGAGCCCCCCAATTCGATTCGCATCGATAACGGCAATAGTTTTGAGAAACTCGACTGCGTTCTTGATGTCTTGAATCTTTGCTAAAGGTGATTCGTATTGGCGGGGCTTGCCGCTGCTTTCGCCAAAGTAGCGAAAATCAAAAGCTAAAGCCGCGTAACCTTGGTCAGCGAGCTTCTGAGCGTAGGCTCCTGCCATCTGTTCCTTTACGCTTGTCCACGAGCCTGTGACGACGACCGCTGCAAGTTTTTGGCCCGGCTTAAAATTCTTAGGCAAATAGAGATTTCCCTTCAAAGTTTCACCCTCACTTTTGAAGACGACACTATTTTTTCCGGCGGCAAAGCTATCCATACTTATCTTTTCCATTTCATATGTTTTATTTGTTTGGCATCCAAGGCTACTACTCATAGCAATGGCGAGAACGAGTGGATATGAAGCGAATTTCATTTACCACTTCCTCTTACATTAAAATTCTTTTGCAAGTTTTGACCAAAGGCATTTTGCAAAACAATTGGATTAAAATACTCTCGTAACAAAACGATCTTGCCGTTTTTAATATGGGCCAGACTGATATAGCTGTTGTCGTAGTGACCACCGTTTTTGAGCTCAATAAGCCCTTTGTATTCGGCAACAACCCATTCCGGGTCAGCCAATGTTTCAAGGTGCTCGATCGAAAATTTCATACTGCGAAAATTTTCAGGTAGGCTTTTGTACTGATTGTATAGCACGGTCATTCCTTCAAGCTTTTTTGGGAATCCTTCAGGAGCAAAAGGCATTTCCTGGCTGGCGTCATCGGACCAAAGACTTTGCCAAGCTGGGATATTCATTTCTTCAAGATGTTGAAGCATACTCGCTACTATTTTCTTATTCTGTTCTCGCAATTCCATTTCTACTTTCTCCTGTTTTTGTGTCGGGTTTTTTGCTTGGGCAACTAAAGTGACGGGCGCGATTAAACCTATGACCATCAGAAGTTTGATCGCGTTACTTAGCTTTGCCGGGTTAATATGAGTCATTGTGGTCTCCTTATTTCTTAATTAGACGCAAATTACCCTGGATCGCGCTTAAGATAAATGGCATAATAGTTTATGAACTATTAAGGAAAACTTAAAAATGAGAATCGATCAGCTGGGCGGCTTAATAGCCCTAATGAAGGTAGCAGAAAAAAAGAGCTTTACGATAGCTGCGGCGGAACTGCGGGTATCGCCATCAGCTCTTAGCCAAGCAGTTAAACAACTGGAGTCCAGGCTTGGCGTAGCCCTTTTGAGTCGTACCACTCGAAGCACTGGTCTCACGGAAGCTGGCGAAAAGTTTCTACAGGAATTTGGTCCCCCTCTTAAAGCGGTCCTCGTTGCAATGGAGCGTATTGGAACTTATTCCGACAGACCCATGGGTCTTTTACGTATTAATTTACCTCGAGCCGCTTATATCGCGGTCGTGCATCCGATTCTTCAATCCTTTAAAAAGGCGTATCCAGGGATCACGGTGGAGCTTTATTTCGACGACACCATGACGGATATTGTGGAGGGCGGTTTCGATGCGGGAATTAGATCTGAAGAGCTTTTAGCGAAAGATATGACGGCCGTTCGAGTTTCACACTCATATAATTTCGTAGTTGCAGGTTCTCCGGCATATTTTAAATCCAGCGGGCGACCTCAGACTCCTCAAGATCTGCTTTCCCATGATTGTATTCGCTATCGCTTTGAAAGCGGCCAATATTACGAACGCTGGGAGTTTGAAAAGGGAAAAAAGGAATTTAGCGTTGAGGTGAAGGGAACAACAATTGTCAATGATCCAACAAGTCTTATTCAAATGGCCGTTAGTGGTCTCGGTTTAATTTACAATACTGAGAATGACCTTGAGGCACTTATTAAAGCCGGAAAACTTGAGACAGTTTTGGATACTTATTGGCAGAAGTCCGAGGGATATTTTTTATATTACCCCAATCGGTCACAGGTCTTACCGAAGCTACGTGTGTTCATCGATTTCTTAAAAACAAGTTTAAAAAAATAAGCCAGATTGACTTTGAGATGTTGCCCCAATTTATCGAATTTAGGGGCTTTGCTACCGAATGAAAGCCATCCTTGTCGAAAACCAAGCTCGAGTCGCGCTACTGAAAAACGAGACTTCCCGTGCACCAATTTTTTCAATTTTTATTTGGCGAAAATCATGAAGCCATTGACCTTCGATGCAATTTTTTTATTCGTAACAAGAGTTTAAAAGCAGAGAAATTACCGTGCGGGTGGTAATACAATATTCTTTCCAGTTACTATGCAGTTCGTTGAATTGAAGATACCTACAACCGTCGTATTAACGCTCTTAGGATTAGTCTGCGTAGCCTGTAATGCCGTAAGAGTACCATCTTGAATTGAAATCATGTCAGCTGAGACGGTCGTCGTTACCCCGTCAGCATTAGTGCAAGTTACAGACAGATCGGGCGTAGCCGCATATACTGCTTGAGAAAGTCCAAGTGCAAGCAGTGCTACAACTGCAGAAAGCGCGATCATAAAAGAAACTAACAACTTCATTTTAAACTCCCATTTTTTGATTTTGAAAGGGCTCATTGTATCATAGTTGATGGTTCGAGATTCAAGAACTTCACCAGTTGAAATAGTTTCTCAGCAGTGACAAAGTTCGACGCTGTCAGGCTCTTTCAGAGCATATGAGCGCAAGCTTCGACCTTTAGATTTTCTCTCAAATTTTGTTGTTGAGCAGATAACTCCCGAAGTGATCGATAAGATGGCAACCTGTGATCAAGAAGCGACCGAAGAATGGTCATGCGCGGATTCTTTCGATTCCTGAGATTTTAAACGAAGAATTATTGAAGCTAAAATCGCAACGTGATCCGAATACACCATTGGTCTTTCATGCAGATGGGCGCCCTTTGATTCGTAAGAGCATTGGCCGGGCTTACAACCGCGCCATTGAGCTCTGCGAGATTCAGTATGTGAGTGGTACGCATCTCTTAAGAAAAACTTCTGCGACTCAAGCGAATCGAGTCACCAATGACTTCTACGCTGTTTCCAAAAATCTCGGTCATGCGAGTTTGGAGGAAACGCAGAAATATGTTGAGGAGTTGGATGGTGGAAAAATCAAAGTTGCGAATGCTTTGGATGAGGTTGCGAGGCAGGTTTTAGGTGGACATGGCCCGCAATGGCCCGCACGGACCTCTGCTTGAATTTTTTATTGAATAATTTCAGGTATTTACATCGAAAATGGCGGGGTGGACCCGAAATTTCGTAAGTCTTCGCAACCATTGGAAAACTTACTTTATCGAATACCGCGAGAAGCAAAAAGAAGCAAGGCCCCAAGAAGGGCCGTCATCTCAATTAGGTTCTCCCAACGATGGACAGGACCCGTCCTTCAGACTCTTGAGGAAGTTTATAACCCAGCTTATCGGTGCCCCCTTGGACATCCACTCCGGCTTTCCTAAGATAGCCATTTGTGGTTTTTAGCTCATTATGTCCGACGATGGACATGACTCGCGCCAAGGATTCTCCTCTGGATAAGAGGTTGGTTATAAACGTCGCTCTCAGGTCATGAAACTTGATGGAGGTGATCTTGATCGCCACACAAAAATCTCGGATGACCGAAGCCTGATCTCCGTGCGTCCATTCGGTCAAATGGGGGAGAACAAACTCACTTTCAGATCCTATCTGCAATTTTCTAGCTTTTAGAAAACTTAAAAGTTCATCTGAAATAGGTACGACTCGATTTAAGCGTGTCTTTGTAGGACCAAATCCATTTTTTGAAGTCCACTGTCTGGTGACCGATATGATTCGCGCATCCATATCAATATCAGTCCACTTCAGCGCATAGAGTTCACCGGATCGCATTCCTGTCAGGAGAGCTACGACCCAAATCGGATAAAATCTATGATTCACGGCCTTGGCCTCTTTCAGAAAAATTTCCGCCTCTGAGTTCGTGAAAACTTTCTGATCTGGCTCTGATACTTTGACCGAGATGCCCAAACATGGATTTCGCTGTAGAACCCCTTCCTCGATTGCCATTTGAAAAATTCGCTTCACGAATTTCAAAATGCATTTTTTTGTATAAGGCTTGAGATTCGAATCTACAGACTCAAAAAGAGCCTTATAGACTTTTTCACGACTGATGTCTCCGAGATCTAAATCCTTCCATAAGGGCGTGATCCATTTGTTCAACGTCGTTTGATAGTTGATGACTGTAGACGGTTGACACGTCATTTTCATTCTCTTCAAGCACACGTTGAGCCATTCGGACCAGCGAAATGGAACATTCTCTTCTTTGAGTTGAGCAAGTTCACGCATCAACTCAAACTCTATGGTTTCCGCTTTTCTAAGAGTTTCAATTCCTCTCCCTTTTGCGTTGGGTTCGAATTCCTCGGCTATCAGATCCATTAATGTAGACTTCAAAATATTTTTTTTCTTCTTCGATATAAGTTCGAATCGCCATTCTAGGCCCCTTTCTCAAGGACCTGAGATCGGCAGTCTTCTAACTTAAATCTTAAGCGTCTTCCAAATTTGAATACTTTAATCTGGCCACGATGGACCATAATTCTTAAAGCATTTTCGGAGATCGCTAAGAAAAGAGATGCCTCTTTTGTTGTAAGCCACTCGCGTTCTATTCGATTGTCAAAGAGCTCTGAGCTAGAAGGCCCAAGAATCCCGTTCTTGGTTTCCATAATACTCCTCAGCCATAGGCCACTCAAGGCCTACGAAAGAAGTTATGTGCCTCAGCAAGATTATTCATTCTTATTCCAGAAAACGTTTATGAGCGGGTAGAGATATCCACATTTTCTTCTGTGGATATCTCAGGATTGGCTTTAGGGGCGCGCTTTTTATTTGAGTCGGCAATGCCAAGGGCCATTCGCAGCGCCTCTGAACTTCCTCAGGCAGTTCGTTTGGACTTTTTAGCATTGTATTCAAAACTTTCTTTGGATCAAAATGTTGAGCCGTGACGGCTTTGATATCGGCCAAAGAAAGGAATTTTGACAAATTCTGAAATGTATAATTGGCGAGTTCAGAACGCGTAACCGATCCGCTTTCAAAACCGCTATTAATCATGTTCACCACTTCTTCGAGCGTCGCATTCGCATCCTTACTAATGACGACTCGATTATGATCTTTAATATCACCAACCATCTTCGCGCTTCCTGTTCCTGTCTTTTTTCTTTATCTAAATTTAAATTCTCCAATATTATTTCCTCCTGCATTTTGCCCCACCACCTCCCTCCGTTACAGACCCAGGCTCCTGACCCCTTTCAATCGTAGAGTGGGAGGGGTCAGGAGCCGATCAGGGTTGCCAACCGAGGGCGGTAGGTGGGGCATGCCTTTGATTTAATGTTGAAACTCGACTTTTTATTTGGGCCGAATTTCCCATTCATTAATGCCGCTTCGGCGTTTTTGCGGCATTAATGAATCCACGATCTTTGCATTCAAACTCTCTTATATCCTCTGCAAATAATCCGTCATTCGAAAGCCGTGCCTTTCCAGAGAACATGTATACCTCTTCGAATGGTGGGCATAGCGGCGCAACAAGAGGCAATATGCGAAAAATTGTTGAAATCTTGCTTTGCAGATCTTTATTTTCGCCGTCCAAAATTTCTGGTTTTTTTGTTTCTGTCCAAGTTGAAAGGATAAGTTTGTTCCCTGTTAGCCCCTCCCAAGTTAGAGATCCCAACCACTCTCCCCAATGCTTAGAGTCCT
>Ga0207070_1265_pt1 | contig 10734 bp, 9 predicted proteins | sample Alteio_BWMinHeat_92_FD_153591 | JGI IMG/M metagenome (GOLD analysis project Ga0207070, IMG submission 153591) | Enriched cells from forest soil in Barre Woods Harvard Forest LTER site, Petersham, Massachusetts, United States -... | ecosystem: Environmental > Terrestrial > Soil > Temperate forest >...
AAGCGAGCCGTCTGCTCCACTATGCAGACGTAATACTTGGAACCGACAAGAAGGAAAAATTCGTTTCGGCTAAACCCACGAAAGAGCGCAAAGACCTATAACACCTCGTGCACGTCTGGATGTGGCTTTCGGAATCCTCAAAGCAGAGACAAACGCGTGACCTGCGAGATTGTCGTTTTCAAAGCATTCTTGATTGCTCGTACTCAGCAACCAAAGCGTTTTCAACCGCTTCTGACCGTCTCTCCCCGCGTGCTACTCTGCTGACAAACGTGCGATGAACGCCTAGCCGATGCGCCACCCGGGTGTAGATTCCACAAATTGAGTCGACCAATCGATTTAACCTGGTAATCTTCGCCTTCTGTGTTTCTTCTTCTTTCATTTCCATGCCGCCGCTGAAATTGATTTCCTACAGCGCATTTGGATGCGCCATCGTGTGCTGGCAGAGAGTAGCAGCTCTCGATTGTGTCTCGGATGATGCCAACCCTGCGTGCGGATAAACGAATCCGAAATAAATCTACATGCTTTCTTCATGGGCAGAGCCTTCATGAACGCACCACGCTCACGTTCGGTGATTCTTTGCATTGACGATCAGGCGTCCGCCCTAACGCTCCGTAAGCTGGTACTGCAGAGAAAAGGGTACCAAGTGCTGACCGCCACGTGCGCACCTCAAGCTCTTGATGTCTTCCGTAAAAATCATGTCGATCTCGTGCTCATGGAGCGCGTTGATGCCCACCCTGACAGCTCCGCTCTGGCAGCGAGGATGAAGATGCTCAAACCCGAAATACCTCTCGCCATATATTCGGCGGACCGGGCCGAGTTTCAAGATATGCGCTTTGCCGACATATTCATCACCAAGCTGGTTCCGGTGGATGAGCTTCTGCGCACGATTGAAGGCTTGCTTAAGGATCAAACGAGAGCCGCCTAACTAACTGTCATCTCATCCATCGGGAAGCCGAATAGCTTCACGTCTTTGTGGATTCCAAACTAACCTATTGCCCCATTCTGGACCTGCTCTGCGCCCTCTCGTCTGTGCCGTCGTGCCCTTCGTGTTCGCTCTAGCAGTTGAGTTAGCTGGAAGCTGGAAGCCGGTAGCTGGTAGCTTAGTTTTATGAAATCCATCGCGCACTTGGCTCTCGACACCGCTACGCAGCGCGGAGCTACGTACTGCGACGTTCGCATCGTCAGCGACCGTCAACGGGCACTCGCCACCAAGAACGGCAAGATTGGACACGCGGCCGACTCAGAGTCGCTGGGCATCGGCATTCGCGCGTTAGTGAATAAAGCCTGGGGATTTGCTTCGACTGACGATATGTCCCGGCAGTCGGTCGAGGCGACAGCGGTGCGCGCGGTGGAGATAGCGCGGGCATCTTCGCGGGTGCAGCAACATCCCATCGAACTCGCTCCGGAGAAGCCCGTCACAACGGAGTGGACGAATCCATACAAGATCGATCCCTTCACTACGTCGATCGAGGAGAACCTCTCGCTGCTCATGGCCTGTGACAAAGAAATGCGCTCCGTGGAAGGCGTAACTCTGGCGGAAGCGCAGATGACGCTGCGCCGCTACGAGCAATGGTTTTATTCGAGCGAAGGATCAGACATCCATCAGACTCGCTTCCTCACCGGCGCCGGCTACGACGCATACGCATTCGCCGGCACGGAAATCCAAAAGCGTTCTTATCCCAACTCGTTTGGCGGACAATACCAAAACAAAGGCTACGAACTGATCGACGAGCTGCGCCTCGCGGAGAACGCGCGCCGCATCGGGGAAGAAGCCGTCGCTTTGCACAAGGCGGATCAATGTCCGGAGGGCCACTTCACTGTCATTCTCGGATCTTCGCAGCTTGGACTTCAGATTCATGAATCGGTCGGACATCCCATCGAACTGGACCGCGTGCTGGGCATGGAAGCGAATTTTGCCGGCACATCATTCCTCACGCTGGATAAGTTGCGCAACCTGCGTTATGGCACTTCGATCGTGAACGTCGTTGCCGACGCTACGCAGCAGCATGGTCCCGGATTGGGGACCTTCGCCTACGACGATGAAGGCGTGCCGGCGCAATGCACTCCGATCATCAGCAATGGAGAGTTCACCGGATATTTGTCGTCGCGCGAGACGGCAAAGACCATTGGCGAGCAGCGCTCGAACGGCACCATGCGCGCGGAAGGATGGAACCGCATTCCGCTGATCCGCATGACCAACGTAAGCATTCTGCCGGCAGAGAAACCGCTCACGCTCGATCAGCTCATCTCCGGTACCGACCATGGCATTTACATGGAGACCAACCGCTCCTGGTCGATCGACGACAAGCGCTACAACTTCCAGTTCGGCTGCGAAATCGGATGGGAGATCAAGAACGGTAAGCTCGGGCGAATGCTGAAGAATCCGTCGTACTCGGGAATCACCACCGAATTTTGGAATTCGATGGACGCTATCTGCTCCCGGGACCAGTGGCAGCTTTGGGGCACGCCCAACTGTGGCAAAGGCCAGCCCATGCAAACCATGGGCACCGGACATGGAGCCGCTCCAGCTCGCTTCCGCGATGTGATGGTGGGCAGCGCGTACAAAGGGACGTAATGCGGACTCAAGGGCGTCTTATGGCGATCGCGCCGCTTGCCTGACGGGCTACAATGATCGAAGTCGAAGCGAAGCCGCTTAGCGGGGTGTTTGGTAGTTATGTCTCTCCCTCGTCTGCTTCCGTGGTTCCGGGCAACACGCAGCCTGATTCTCGCGTTCTGCACTTCCCTGTTCTTTGGAATTGCAATTGGAATTGGAAATTCTGCCAGCGCGCAAACCGCGCCAGCGCGAACTGCTCCGGCGGCAATCACCGACATGGCGCTCGACGGCAGCTCAGATCTATTCAATTGGGCGACGCCTATTCGGCACAATCCGCTGCAGGCCGATCCTCGGCTTGTCGCCGCTTTTCTGCGTCCTTGGCTGTTCAGTCCTCGATTGCTTGATTTTGCGAGCATCTCATCCTCGGCGTCAGAAAAGAGCACGCGCACACTGCCCACGCCGAAGACGTACACGCTCACTCCCGATCCGCTGAACTGGCCGATCGCCAGCGACTCTCCCGATGAAGACGACTTCGCCTATCTTCCCGATCTGCCGCGCCCTGGACCGGTGACCACTGCCCAGCGACTTGCCCAAATCACTCCCAACCGGCGAGCGCCGGAGCATTTGGCGACGAAGTACGACGTTTCCCGAATTGGGGATCGCGAGATCGGCCAGGGAATCAACTTCTATTCGATCGAGAAGGAGATGGCACTGGGACGGCAGTTGTCGCTCGAGGTCGAGCAGAGCACGCGCCTCTTTGGCGATCCGGTAATTGGCGAATATATCAATCGCGTAGGGCAGGTGCTCGTCCAGCACTCTGACTGCAAGGTACCGTTCGTCATCAAGGTGGTCGATGACGACGAGGTGAATGCCTTTGCGCTGCCGGGCGGGTTCTTCTACGTCAACACTGGGCTGATTCTGGCCGCCGACGACGAAGCCGAACTCGCCGGCGTCATGGCGCACGAAATCGCTCACGTGTGCGCCCGGCACGCTACCCGCAACGCCACGCGGAGCGAGATCACGCAGTACGCTTCCCTCCCCCTCATTTTCTTCGGAGGTCCGGTCGGATACGCCGTGCGGCAAATCTCCAGCATCGCCATGCCACTGTCGTTCCTCAAATTCAGCCGCGATGCCGAACGCGAAGCTGACCTCCTCGGCATTCAGTATCAGTACGCGGCCGGATACGATCCCACGGCGTTTGTCGATTTCTTTGAAAAGCTCGAGAGTGAAGAGAAAGGTGCGCACAACTTCATTGCACGCGCTTTCATGACACATCCCATGACGGATGACCGCGTACGTCGCGCCGAAAACATGCTGGAGATGCTGCCGGACCGCGACACGTACATTACCGATACCAGCGAGTTCGATCAGATTCGTGACCGGCTTTCCCGGCTAACTCACGGACGCGCCTTTATCGGCGGTCAACGTCCGCATCCCACACTGCGGCGCAGAAACGGAACGCAATAAAGTAAAGTCTGCAGCTACGCACCAACAACAGCCCGGGCTGCGTCTCTAACGTCACGACAATTCAGCGTTCAACTACTCCTTCAAGCATCCGGAAGAACTCAGGAAAAGAGATCTGCGCCGCCTCGGCTCCGTGAATCACTGTTTCTCCTGTGGCTCTGAGCGCGGCGATGGAGAAGGCCATGGCGATACGGTGGTCGTGTTCGGAGTCAATCTCAGCTCCTTGCAACTGCTGTCCACCAGGAACGCTAAGGCCATCTTCGTACTCTTCGACCTTGGCTCCCATAGCCCGCAGATTTCTGGCAACCGCAGCAATGCGGTCCGATTCCTTCACGCGCAACTCGCGAGCGTCGCGCACCACCAGGCCATCGCGCGTGTAAGGCGCCATGGCGGCGAGCACAGGAATTTCGTCGATCAGGGCAGCAGACTGTGCTCCAGCCAGCTTGGCACCTTTGAGGGATCCAGCTTCCAATGTGATCGTGCCGGCGAGTTCGCCGTGCTGTTCTTCCACCTGGATCATCCGCACGCGCGCTCCAAGCGCTGCCAGCACGTCCAGCAAGACCGCGCGCGTTGGATTCAACAGCAGGCCGTCGATCACTAGATTACTTTCCGGAAACAACGCTGCCGCGCACAGAAAGAATGCCGCCGAGGAGATGTCGCCGGGAATGGCGGCTTCTATAGCCTTCAGACGTTGACCGCCCCGGATGGTCACGCGGTTCTTGTCGCGAGAGATCTCCGCTCCGAATGTACGCAGGGCCAGTTCTCCGTGGTCGCGCGTGCGCAACGGCTCTTCTACGTTGGTTTCCCCTTCGGCAAACAAGCCGGCGAACAGAAGCGAGGTCTTCACTTGCGCGCTGGGCACGCTGGGCTTGTATACCATCCCGCGCAGCTTGCCGCCTCGAACCCGAAGAGGAGCGTGGCCATCTTGCGAAGAAATGCTGGCGCCCATCTGGGTAAGCGGTTCGATAATGCGTCGCATCGGCCGGCGCGACAGCGATTGGTCTCCGACAAGCTCGCTTGTGAACTGCTGACCGGCAAGAATGCCGGAGAGCATCCGCATCGTCGATCCGGAGTTGCCGCAGTCCAGCGCTGCCGAAGGCTCATGCAACGCCCCGACAAGGCCTTCAATGGCGATTTCTCCATCTCGCGCTGTGATCTGCGCACCGAGAGATCGCAGGCAGCCCAGCGTGCTGGCACAATCCGCTCCGCTGGAAAAATTGCGCAGTCGTGTGGTTCCTTCTGCAATTGCAGCGAGCATCGCATAACGGTGCGAAATGCTCTTGTCGCCCGGCAGCCGGATCGATCCGACTATGTTTCGAGCAGGTTTGACGATCACATCACTCATTGATAAAGCGGCTCCGAAAGTGTCAGGCTCTTTGTTTTAGTTGCCTGACCTGCTGGATATAAATTTCTGAATTGAACCTGCAGCTTGGCCAACTAAGCGGGACCAATTTCCCCTCTCATTGCGTAGCACCGCGATTGTGCGATGCCGAGCGCTGTATGAGGTTCCCAACGGGTGACAAGGTTCCTCCTGATGCTCGTGAAGGACTCGAGGTACCAGGGCCATGTCAGGCCGCGTTGTATTGACTCTTCTTGCTACTTGTTTCTCTGCAGGCCTTTGCTCTGCTCAAAACTCCGATCCCTTCCAGGATATCGACGGACATCGCGGGCTCATGCAAAATACCCGCCTTGCCAACATCTCAGGAGTGGTGAGCGGATCCGATGGCGCTCCAATTCCAGACGCACGCATTGATATCCGCGAGGAACAAACCGGCCGCACCATTGCATCAGGTTACACGAACAACTCTGGAGGCTTTGCGTTCTCGAATCTGCCGGCAGCAGCTTATGACGTGGTGGCTTCCCGAGGGTTGTCGGAGTCCCGCGAACGCCTATCATTGAGCGACGTAGGCGCCAACCTTAGGATTCGCCTCAATACCAGCAACGCGGCGGCAGCTCAGGCTGATGGCAACGCGACTGTTTCTATTGCGGAGTACAAGGTTCCACAGAAAGCGCGCGACGCCCTGCATAGAGCCCAAATCGCGCTGACCAAAAGTCGCCGCGAAGAAGCCGAAAAGCAGTTAGCCAAAGCCCTGGAAATCTATCCTGAGTATGCGGCTGCGCTCACCTTGCATGGCGTTCTCTCGTTGGACCAGGACAAAACGCAAACTGCAGTCGATGATTTTGACAAGGCAATCCATTCCGATCCGAGTTTCGCATTGGCTTACACCGGCATGGCAGCCGCCATGAACCAGCTCAAGAAATTCGACGAGGCACTCCGTTCTGCCGATCGCGCGGTCGCTCTTGCGCCGCGGGCCTGGCAGACCTACTTTGAGATGGCAAAGGCATATGTGGGCAAGGCCGATTATCCCACCGCGTTAAAGCAGCTCATTAAGGCTCAGGAATTTGTGCCAACTGACTACGCTCCAATCCACCTGGTGCGGGCGCATGCTCTAATGGCCATACAGAACTACAACGACGCAGTGAATGAATTACAGGCTTTCCTGAGCCTCGCTCCTCAGGATCCCAATGCAGGACTTGCGCGCCAAGCGTTGGAGAAGGTTAAGGCCTTTACTGCCGCAGCCCCAAAACCACCAGTAGCAAGTGCCATCCGATGATCACGAGTTGAGCTGGAGACCATCAAGGAACTGCCGCAGTACGCGTGCAAATTCCTCAGGATTTTCCATAGCAGCGTAGTGACTCGCGAGCGGAATAACTGCCAGACTGGCCCCGGAAATTCGCTGCTGAATGAGCTGCGCATTGTGCAAGGGCGTGAGCGTGTCTTCTTCTCCGGTGATCACTAAGGTCTTTACATCGATTCCAGGCAGAGTTGAGACGGAATCGGGACGCTCCGCCAATCCCTGTTGAACGACAGCTAAGCCATCCACCGTCAGCGTCTGCATCATTTTCCGCACTGCGTCCACAATGTCTGGGCGATTGCGGCGGGTCGTCGCCCCAATGTAGTTCGGGATTTGCTCTTCGAGAAACGGTGTGGTTCCCCGCCGGCGCGCTTCATCAATAGACTTGAGACGGTTTGCGCGCGCGAGGTCCGCATCCGACTCGGCACGCGTGTTTGACAGCACTAAGCTCGCAACCCGCGCCCGATGCCGTCGCCAAAACTCAAACAGAATATATCCGCCAATGGAGACGCCGAGGAAAACCGCCTTGGTGATCTGTTCCGCCTCAATCAGGCGCAGGATATCTTCAGCATGTTTCGCCATTGTGGCGGTTCTACTTCCAACTTCAGAACGTCCATGCCCGCGCAGGTCTGGCATCACCAACCGATATCGAGTGGCTAAGCGGTCGGCGACGCCAGCCCAGAATTCGTGGTGGACGGTGAAAGGGTGAAGCAGAACAACTGGATAGCCAGTGCCTTTGGTCTCGTAATAGAGCTGGATATCGCCACTGCGGATTTGCATGCAAATTACGGTTTCAGCTCTCTTCGCCGCTCCTTGCGTGAAAGGATTGAAAACCTCAAACGCGGAGATACCTCTACAAGCAGCAAAGGCAGCCACGCGTGGCTGCCTCTGGTTCCCATCTTGAGATGCTCAATTGCCGGATGCTGTACGACGCTTGGTCGGAGCGTGGCGCACGGGCGGCTTATGAGTCGCAGTCGCGCCTTTTATGGTGCCTTCCGTCAGCGTAAGCATCACACCTCCACCGGTATTGGGCAAGCAGCCTGCGGGTTGATTTTGCGGCTGCGCGGGTGTTGCGCCTCCGCCCTGGTTCGCCGTCGGAGCTGGAGGAAGGGGAGTGTAGCTGGTTGCCTTACCGACCCACGTGCCCGGCAACGACGCCGTAGGCTTCGGCACTTGAGCCGCTTTCAAAGGAGTCGCCATCTTCAGAGTCACATCCGCTTTGCTCTCCTGAATATCGTCGTCGGTGGTCGCAAGCTGAAGCTCCTCGGGAGTCGCGCTAATCACCTTCGCCGGATGCTCCGGGCTGCTCACCGGAATGCCCTTCCCATTAAGGAAAGCCCATACCTGGTCTGCGTCCTTCTGATTCCCCGAGCCGAGCACGAACAGCCAATCTCCATAGGCCATCTGGGACACATCAGGATTCTGTTTCATGATGGTATCGGCAAACTCACACGGCGTCGGCGGAGGAGGCGCGGGGGTGATGTTCAGGGCACTGCACGATGTTGCGCTTTGCATTTGCTGCTTGACCTGGTCCCACCCGTCGAGACTCCCGTGATATTTCTTGTAGTAATACTGCGCAAATTTATCAATTTGCTGCTGCGCCTGCGCATTTCCTTGCGCCTGCGCCAAATCCACGGCCTTCGCGCTGTAACAAAGACCATTCTGATAATCGGGCGGATTGGCCTGGAGATAAGACGTCGCTAGTGGATATATGTCCTGAAGATTGGTAGCGTCTTCCGGCACCGACGCCGCAGCCGAGAATGCCTTTTGCGCCGTCTGGAAATCCTTGTTTTGCAGCGCGTACATACCAATGGCGCCGTTGAAGATTACCTTCAGGCCATTCTGCAGCTTTATATAGTCGGCATCCGACATTCCCTGGGGATGCGGCATGCTTTCTGCAGCCGGGAGTCCACGTTGGGCGAAGCTTGCTGCCTGGGAAAAATTGCCCTGCGCCCGAGCCCCATACGTCAGCAAAGCCAAAGCACGGACGTTGTTTGGATTCACTTGCAGCAGGCGATTGGCAGCGTCCGTCATTTTGGCGGCATTGTTGGCTGCCTGATAAGCGGCCATCAATTGCTCGAGTGTTTCTTCCTTTACGACAGTATTCGGATATGTCTGGAGAAACGCTTCCAGACCTTGCGCCTTGGCATTCGGATCTGTGGCACTGATTGCGCTCATGTACGCGTTGTATTCCGCAGGATCCTTGATCGTCTTTTGCTGCGGTTGAGCGCTGGTCGATTGACCGGTTGTGGTTTGCCCGGGTTGGGCACTCTGAGAGTCCTGGGCATAGCCATACGCGGCCAACGCCAGCATAGACGTCACGAGCAACTTCTTCATTCGAAGCTCCTTCATTAGCTGTCCGGCCAGAATACGAAGCGGCGGACGGCATCACTCGGCACAAAATTTTTCAAAGCAACCACAACCCGGCCGAAACCGGAAAATCCCCAACCTCGCACGCGTCCATTCCAAACTCATTCAGAAGCGCGCTCACAACTTGCGGTCCGTACATTGTCAGCAGCCGCGCGGAGAGGAGAAACGCTGATTATAAGAACGCACCAAGAACATGGCAAGCGCGCTGCCACATGCAGAGTTGCAGCTCTTGATTCTTGGATGCAGGTCCCCCAGTTTCATTCGCCTGACTGAGATTCGCCGAGCACACTACCAGCCTACTAATAATTGACACCGAGCATTGAAGGAAGTTCCGACCTCACAGAAGGCTCACTGGGAGTAGCTCGTAACTCACAGCTGGCGGAGCCTTGATTCACAGCACTTATCCCAAGGTTTGACCATGCTGCATGGCAATCACTTGAACGCCGCTGGATTCGACCAGTTTTTGCAATTGCGGAGGACGCCCGGTTAGCAAGGGAAATGTATCAAAATGCATCGGGATCACGAACTTGGGTTGCAACAACTTGCACGCATAAGCCGCTTCCCTTGGTGACATCGTGAAAAGATCCCCGATGGGCAGCATCGCCAGTTCAGGAGCGTAGAGCTCGCGAATAATCTGCATGTCGCCGAAAACATTTGTGTCGCCGGCGTGATAAATCTTGACGCCACCCTCAAGTTCGATGACATAGCCGCAGGGCTCACCTCCATAGACGATCTGGCCATTGTCGTCAATTCCGCACGAGTGGTCGGCATGAACCATGGTGACGCGAATGCCTTCGACGCTCTGCGATCCTCCCTTGTTCATTGGCTGAATCTGTTTCGCGCCTTTCTTCTGCAACCAAACGCAGAGTTCATAAACGCCGACGATCTTGGGATCGTGCTTCTTGGCCAGCTCGACGGCGTCGCCGATGTGGTCACCGTGACCATGCGTGCACAGCATCACATCGATTTTCTTGAAGCTCTTTTTATCCTTGGGGCAGACTGGATTGTTCATGACCCACGGATCGATGAGGATCGACTTACCCGATGGAGTTTCGATATGAAAAGTGGCATGGCCGAGCCAAGTGATCTTGTTTCCTTTGAGATTGATCAAGGGGGTCTCCTTAAAAGCTACCGGCTGCCGCTTCCGGCTACCGGCCAAATCGCGCTATGGAATCCATGGATAGGTGGCTTTTGGATTGTCGTTGAAGACGCTCGTTGTAGGTCTGCTTTTGTATTTCTGAGCCGGAAGGCGGTAGCCGACTGCCGGTAGCCTGACTTAGCTACTGTGACTTCCACGCTCCCCAGCCACCGATGAGCGAGTACACGTTGTTGAAGCCCATCTTCTTCAGCATCCACGCAGCTAGCGCAGAGCGGTTGCCTCCGCCGCAATAGAGCACCAACTTGCGGTTCTTATCGCTTGTAATCTTGTCGATATCGCGTTCGAGGATCCCTCGCGCGATATGCTTTGCTCCGGGAATGACGCCGCGCTGGACCTCGTCGGTCTCACGAACGTCAATCAAATCGAAATCGTCGCCGCGCTGCTGCATCGTCTTAAGCGCCCGGACATCGATCTCCTGGATCTCGCGCTTGGCCTCACTACAAAGCTGATTAAATTCCGGCATTGGCATACCACAGCTCCTCATTAAAAACAGACGATTCTAGCCGGGGCTTCTACGCCCTCGCAAACGGCGCTCAGTGGCGGAGGGTGGC
>Ga0207070_1268_pt1 | contig 10597 bp, 10 predicted proteins | sample Alteio_BWMinHeat_92_FD_153591 | JGI IMG/M metagenome (GOLD analysis project Ga0207070, IMG submission 153591) | Enriched cells from forest soil in Barre Woods Harvard Forest LTER site, Petersham, Massachusetts, United States -... | ecosystem: Environmental > Terrestrial > Soil > Temperate forest >...
CACCAAGATAATCTCCCCGACGCTCTTTGCTGATGACTTGTTCATAAACTTGACCCGTGGTCACTGAATTTGAACGTTGAACCGTAATGGACGTAAACCTCTCGTAATGTCCGAGATCAAGATCTGTCTCGGCCCCATCCTCAGTCACGTAAACTTCACCATGCTGAAGTGGTGACATGGTTCCTGGATCGACATTCAAATAGGGATCAAATTTCATCAAGCTAATTTTTAAACCGCGCGCTTCAAGGAGAGTCCCAAGACTTGCTGCTGTTAAACCTTTACCGATAGAAGAAACCACTCCGCCGGTCACAAAAATGAATTTCTGCTTCAACTCTGGAGTGCGACGAGTTTTTTTCAGAGGAGGATTTTTTTTTAAGTTTTTTATTTTGGACATCGAATACCTCTTTCTCGCATTATGTTCTCAACCTTTTGCAAATCTTCTGGCGTATCGACACCCCAGCTATCAGCATCCACACGCAGAACTTTAATCTTTGCACCTAAATAAAGTGCCCGTAATTGTTCTAATCCTTCAGCCTGCTCAATTGCCACGGGTGACTGCTTACAAAATTTTTCTAAAAAATCTCTTCTATAAGCATATAAGCCAATATGCTTGAGAGCAGCACTCAAACTCTGATCGGATTTGTCGCGCGAATAGGGAATCGGAAAACGACTAAAATAGACAGCTTCATCGTTCTGATTGACTATAATTTTCGCGGTCGTTTGCGAAAGCAGCGACTCCATGTCGAGCTTTCGACCAAGAGTTGCCATTTGTAAATGCGCTTCCTTCTCAAAGCAATGAACAAGCTGATCCAGCAAATTTGCTTGCAGGAGGGGTTCATCGCCTTGAATATTGACGACCACATCGAAATTTTTATTTTGTATTGTATGCCAAACGCGATCGGTGCCCGTTGCTAGGGAGCTCGGCGTTAGAATCGCTTCGACTCCTTCTTTCCGCGCAAGCTCTGCAATACGCTCGTCATCAGTCGCAACTAAAATTTGTTGGATTTTCTTGGTTTTTTTCGACGCCTGTATAACCCAGCTCAAAAGTGGCTGACCGTTGATCATTTTGAGCGGCTTACCTGGAAAGCGAGTCGAAGCAAAGCGCGCCGGAATAACTCCACAAACAATCATAGATGATCCAACTGAAGAAGAAATTTTTGCACGTTATAAGTACTCTGTGACATCAATTTGCAGTTACCAAGTCCTAGACTACTTGAAGGCTCATCGATTTGGCAAACACCCAGTCATGAAGTGATGTAAATTTTCAGGTTTTAAGAACGACCCAAGATTTGAAAATATAATCTTCCAGATCCTTACAGCCCATTCTATTAAGCGAGGAAACCACAAAAATCGCAGCTGAACTATAATTAACAATGGCCAAATCCTTAATGAGCTTGGCTTTTCTTTTTTGAATATCATTTTTTCCAAGCTTATCGGACTTCGTCAAAGCGATCGCAAGCGGCAAGTCCCTTGTCTGTAACCACTCAAGCAAATGAGTCTCATCAAGACTCCAATCCCGCCTGATATCCATAATTAAGAGCGCCCCGGTCAAATTTCCTCTCACTGAAAGAAAGTTTTCGACCATTTGACTCCACTCGGTTCGTTCCGCTTGGCTTCTTGCAGCGAAGCCGTATCCCGGTAAATCAACAATTCGATATTTGGCATCGACATCGAAAAAATTGAGCAATCTTGTTTTACCAGGCGAAGAACTCACTTGTGCAAGTTTTCGGCTATTAGAAAGCGCGTTGAGCAGACTTGACTTTCCCGCATTTGAACGCCCCAAAAAGGCGACCTCAGGTATAGAGTCTTGTGGGCATTGCCTTAAATTCGTTGCACTTTTTATGAACTTTACTTGCATATGTGTCGTCTACCACACTGCGTGAGTATGCCGCCATTTAAAACTTGAGTTTTGTAAGCTTTTATCCCCGCTGGCCGTCCATCACAGTAAAAATGTTAACTGGGCCCTTATAGTGTTGATGAAAAAGATCGCCTTTTCTTCAGTTCGATCGGTACGCCAGTTAAAACGGGATCGACAATAGGATTTTCCTGAGGCGAACACCGGGCAATATGAACGAATCTCGCCCGAGCTTTTACTATCAACACTATAAGGGCCCAGTTTCGTAAAAGTGAGCGGTACTTGCCCATAGTGATATTTCCTCATTTCTAAATTTCAGAATTTTTTTGTTGAATGGCCCCGCAAATCGGACGCGAGTCTGCCTTTAAACCCATTTAGAGCCTCAATGGGCTAGGCATAAGTCTTGAAATCATACTTACGACAATTAGGAGGACTCAATGGAAACAGAGAAAATATCCCTAGAAGAACAAGTTCAACAATTCGCATTTTTGCTCCCAGCCACGAAAGGACAGGGGGCTGCGATCGAACTTAAAGAGTATTTTAGTATCGGCAGAGATCCACAAAATCACCTTTGTTTAAGCGATTCGTACGTATCAAGTCGACACGCACGTATTGAAAAACGCGGCACTCAGTTCATCATTCGCGATTTACAAAGTCGAAATGGAAGCTATCTCAATGGATCAAAAGTTTTAGAGGCCAATTTAAAAATTAATGATCACTTGCAGTTCGGCGAGAGCTTCTTTATTTTCTCTGAGACTTCTGGAGACTCACCCGCTCTTACTTCGCGCAATAGCAAATGGAACCAGCAACTCTTAAGGGCTCCGGCTTTTGCAGCGACAGATTTTCCGGTTCTTGTTACAGGGCCTTCTGGTTCTGGCAAGGAAGTTCTCGCCCATTGGATCCATCAGGCATCGACCCGAAAAGCTGGCGCCTTCATCAGTATCAATTGTAGTGCTTTATCCGAAAGCCTTATCGAAAGTGAACTTTTTGGGCATAAAAAAGGCAGCTTCACGGGAGCCACCGACGATCGAAAAGGCGCATTTGAATCGGCACGCGGTGGAACACTCTTTCTGGACGAAATTGGCGACCTACCGATTTCTCTCCAACCTAAGCTCTTGAGAGCTCTTGAAAATCACGAGATCAAAAGTGTGGGATCAGATCGAACGATCAAAACAAATGTTCGTATTATCGCCGCGACTCACAAAAACTTAGTGCAAAATGTCCAACAAAAATTATTCCGAGAAGATCTCTATTTTCGACTCAATGTCTGTCACATTCAAGCCCCAGCCCTAATCGATCGCCTCGAAGATTTTGAAGATTTATTTTACGGATTTGCAAAACACTATCGAGTTCGCTTTTCTTTTAATGCCATCCAAAAGCTCAAAGAGCATTCTTGGCCCGGCAATGTCCGCGAACTTAAAAATACTGTGGCGAGAGCAGCCGCTTATTATCCTGGCGTTCACCTACAACCTGAGCATATCAATGAGCTTATTGATATGCCGATTCAAAATACCGAACAAGTTCATTCATCGCACATTACGGCAAAAACCCAAGGCTCAGTTATTAAGGAAATTGAGCGCGATATGATCCTTCAGCGCCTCATCGCAAATGCTGGAAACCAACGAAGGACGGCCGAAGACCTTGGGCTTCCAAAAAGCACCCTCAATGACCGTATTAAAGCTTACCAAATAGACATTGATGAATTGATCTCATCACGAAACTCCAAAAACTAATGGGCCTGAGCAGGCTGCGTGAGAAATCGTCAGAGTATTGGGACGCGACCGAGGGAGGCGAGGAGGCGTACTTCCTGTACGTCGATCGAGTTGACCGACGGCCATTCAACCAACCAGACGAAGCAGATGGCCGTTTTTCACCCAGCCTGCTAGGGTTTTAGGACAAATGTTTTGATATAAACTTGTCTTACGTGATGGGACTTCGTGAGAAATTCATTGAGTTCTTTGCGAACGATAAATTTTAATTTGTTTTTTCCTTGAGGCGAGACCAAGTCGCTATAGGGCATTTGCTCAATCACTCTTTCGATAATATGCCTGACTTCAGTTTTACGGTCGCCAATTTCAACAACCGCCTCTTGTGAATTTGTCTCAATATAAAATTCAAATAGCCCCATCGGAATGCGTTCTACATCTTCACCAGCCTTGAGATTCACGATCACCCGTTCAACCTCAAACATATGTTCAGGATGTCTAACTTCGCTGTCAAAACTCTCCTTGCTATCGTCGTCCTTATAATCAAATACCTCATCTGCGTGTTCGCCAAAGCCGGTCAAATATTCTTTATTAAAACGAGGCAAGAAATGACCTTTCCAACTCATGTAGATGCTAAAGCTAGAGGCCACCGCCAACAAAATCACAGAAATTGAAAGCAGTTTCACTTGCCTCGGAAGATTTTTAAGCTTTGAAAAGGACTGCCCAATGATACGAATAATGAGTTTAATTAGATTTTTGACCAACCCCAGTGCGATTCGACCGCTACCCTTGACAATATGAATTGAAAAATTTTGTGCATTATCGATGATTCGAGAAATCATCGCATGTGTCGATGAATAGATGAGCGCAGCCCGTTCTTTGAACTTTAATTTTTTCAAAGCTTCTTTTTTTATTTTTATTTTTTCACCTTCTTTTAAGAAGGCTTCGATATCGACGGCTTCGATCGCAACACTTGTAGAGAATTCTGAATTTTGGATTTCTTTTATTTTGGCCGCGAATTCAGGGTCCCTTTCGGCCAAAAGTCTATCCACTTCAGCTGGATCAATGTCTGTACTCTCATCATCGCGCAAATTCGATGTAAAATCCGTTGAAGCTAACTCGGCTTTACCAGGAGGCTGAATTTTTGAATTTTCGGTGGTCATCGAGTTTAAGTATTGCAGATCTTTTTCAAAAAAGCATTTTATTGATCGCAAGATTTTACCGATATCAGACCTATAAAAGCATCGTTTGCATAATAAAAAAGGAGTTTTTTATGCAGAAAAATCTCATTTTATTTTTGATCTCGACTATGGTCGTAGCTCTGGGTTCCGCTTGTGGTACTCTCACGCGATCTGAGCACAGCGGTTATTACTCTCTGAGCAATGATTATGATACGGACATTGCAAGAGATAATCTTGAACGTGGCACCATCACCAGAGATGAGACCGCACGCGAGCTCGGGTACTCATCCAGCCGGTCACTGACTGATCCAGAACGTCGTGCTCTTGAAGAGCGTCTCCTGTTAGTTAAAGCCGAAAAAACCCTGACGAGCAAAATAGAGAAAGAACAATACTATCAATACAAACCAGTTATGAAGTCTGACCGTGAGAGAATTAAATTTCTTGAGATTTCAAGTATCGAAGGCCGTGAACGCTGGCTTGCCTCACATGGATTCTTAGACGGTGAAAAGTTTTCGCCTGAAATGCAAGACATTATCGATTCTGAAGATATCGCCGTCGGAATGACAACGGGGGCGGTAAGGAAGAGCTGGGGAGATCCCATGATGGTTGAAATTGCCGGCGACCCACTTTACGGAAACGAAAGGTGGAAATACAGCAAACATGTTTCCACTCCCGAAGGTTATCAGGCTGAAACCAAAATAATTTATTTTGAGGCTGGTCGGGTCGCCGGTTGGGAAAAATTTTAGCCGCTACTGCGTTTTTTTGGCGCCTACTAATGAAGTTCATCCCAGTTATCGCCCTTGGCGACATCGGCCCGCAATGGAACCTTCAAACTCACTGCTGACTCCATTTGCTTTTTACACTCTCCTTCAAGCGCAGTTGCCTGCTCACTTCGGACCTCAAATAATAGCTCATCATGAACTTGCAGAAGCATCTGGGCCGATAATTCGGCTACAGATTTGCTCGCGTGCAATTTAATCATCGCCTTTTTCACTAAATCACTGACCGAACCTTGCATGGGGGCATTAATGGCAGCCCGCTCTCCAAATTTTCGAATCATCCCATTGCTAGATTTAAGCTCGTCAAGATATCTCCTGCGTCCAAAAATACTCTCAACATAACCTTGAGCTTTTGCCTGCTCGACAATCTCGTGCATATAAGATTTTACTTTTGGAAAACGCTGAAAATACCTGGCAACTATTTCAGAAGCCTCTTTTCTTGGAATTTTCAAGCTCTCTGCAAGACCTACGGCTCCCTGACCATAAGCCAGGCCAAAATTGACCGCCTTTGCTTTTCGGCGCATGTCTGAATTGACCTGATCGAGTGAGACCGAAAAAATCTCGCTGGCAGTAGCAGTGTGAATATCTAAATCTTTTTCAAAAGCGGAGATCAGACCTTCATCCCCTGAAATGTGCGCCAAAACCCTCAGTTCGACTTGGCTATAGTCCGCAGAAACAAGTTGATGATTTTTTTCGGCGATGAAAGCCTTACGGATGATTTGTCCGCGCTCTGTACGAATTGGAATATTTTGCAAGTTTGGGTTCGTGCTGGATAATCTGCCAGTCGTCGTCAGAGCTTGATTGAATGTGGTGTGAACCCGATGAGTATTTTTGTCTGCAATGGCCGGTAGAGCATCGACATAAGTCGATTTTAACTTACTAAATTCTCGATATGCTAAAATGTACTCTGCAATCGGATATTCGAGAGCTAACTTTTCAAGAACGTCGTTGTCTGTTGAAAATCCCGTTTTTGTTTTTTTGCCGGCGGGCAGCTTCAGCTTTTCAAATAAAACCTGCGCCAGTTGCTTTGGGCTTGCCACATTAAATTCAGTGCCCGAAAGTTCTTGGATTTTTTTATCGAGCTGCTTGATTTCCTTTGCCAGTTGCTGACTCTCAACTCGCAAAATTTCGAAATCGAGTTTGATACCGACTTTTTCCATTTTCAGCAAAATCGCAATGAGAGGCAACTCCATCTCTTTCAAGACGTTTTCACCATTTTGCTCCTTTAATTTTTTCTTGAGGAGCCGTTCAAGTTGGAGATGGGCATCAAAATATTGTATCGGATCTGGCAGTTCCGACAAAGGGATATCATAGAGTTTAAAAAGTTTTTGTCCATCTTCAGTTGGCCCAGCACGTACAACATAAGCGGCGAGCTGTTGATCCCAAATCACATCAGGATCTAAGATAAAAAGCTGCTTAAAGAAGTTTTTAAGATCACTCCCTTTCCATTTGAGGTTTTTGGAAGTGAGCATTTCTCCAAGCTTTCGTGGATCCCCAGCTAACTCAATTATATTTTGATCTTGTACGAGATAAAGCCCGCGCTCGTTTTTCAGTCCCCAAGTTTCGACGTGAGATCTGAGAGCTCGGTCGAGCTCAGAAAGTTCCATACGCGCAAATTGCAAGTTTAATTCTGAGCTTTGCGGATAGTGCTGGGTCGACACCAAAGACGACGTCGAAGTCGCTGCTTCCGTCGCCGCGACCGCGACCACCTCCGAAATTGCGGATCCTGATCCACCTTTTCCATCTGCGGATCCTGATCCACCTTTTCCATCTGCGGATCCTGATCCGCCTTTTCCATCTGCGGATCCTGACCCGCCCTCACCAAGAAGAGTCTTAAGATAGGTTTTAAAATCCAACTCCAACAGCAAACTCCTTAACGAGTCGCGTTCAATTGGTTTTAGAGTCAATTCTTCAGGCGAGAGATCGAGAGGGACATCGACAACCACGTGAACCAATTTCTTACTTAAGAAGGCTTCGTCTTTCGATGCGATCAATTTTGCACGAATATTTTTATTTGCGATATCATCGAGATGCTCATAAATGTCTTCAAGAGAATCGAACTGCGCTAATAATTTCTCGGCACCCTTTGGACCGATTCCCGCGACCCCCTTAATATTGTCGCTGGAGTCACCAACTAGTGCTAAGTAATCAACAAATTTTTTAGGATGAACTCCCCATTTGCTGATGACCGCGTTTTCGTCGTAGTGAACCTCTTTCATGGTGTCGTATAAACTCACGTGTGGCTCAACCAATTGACAAAAATCTTTGTCGCCACTGACGATTTCAACCTCAATATTTTTTCTTCTTGCCCACTTCGTAATGGTACCGATTAAGTCGTCAGCTTCATACCCCACTTTTTCAAAACATGGGATTCCCAAAGCGAGAGCCAGGCTCTTAATATATGGAATTTGCGGGACGAGGTCAGAAGGCATTTCAGTTCGATTAGCTTTATATCTTGGATCAATTTCTTTACGAAATGAGGGCTCCGGGCGATCATAACAAAATGCCATATAATCCGGCTTCTTCTCTCGCATCAATTTGATCGTCATCGACAGTAAGCCATAGATGGCGTTCGTGGGCATTCCTTCTTGATTGGTAAGCGAACGTATCGCGTAGAAGGCGCGAAAAAACATGGAACTGACATCGACAAGATAGATCTTCTTCATAGGAAGTCGAGATTGGCTCGAGCTCAGCCTAAAATCAAGGGCTCGCGCCGCGAGTTATCGCAAATGAGGCGCCCTAGTCATGCGCACAGCCACACTTTCCACAGCTTTTAGATATCTGACGCCTCGTCAGAGAATACGAAAACCAGGTCGCCCTCACGAACGAGATCGAGCTGATCCCTCGCTTGGCGTTCAATGAATTCGGTTTGATACGCTTGATGGATACGATACTCAAGCTGTTTCGACCTGCTCTTTGCTTGATCAATTCTGGTGATGAGAATCTGCCGATCGTGCTGTAAGCGCCAAAGCTTTATAAAGGTTCCGTCAACAAGCAGACTGGTAAAAACAATGATGAGGCATGTCCAAAAAACTTGTACGGGATGATAGAGAAAATCATGGAGTCCTGAAAGAATTTGGCTCATAAGCTATTTTGACATTCAAAACAGAAAAAATAAAGATCCAATATCCATACGATGCCTTGCCAACGACAAAGGACCAGTGTGATACCGGCAATTAAGGGTCTCGACTCATTTTTTTGCGGTTCTTTGTCTGCGCTGGTTTTCTCTTTAAAAAGATCTGTTGTGAATTTTTTTGAATTCGATCCAATTGGCTTTTCATTTTTGACCACGTCATTGTCCCTGAACTGAGGGCTGGATTAGCCTGCTCATAATTCTGAGCTATCAGAAACTTGTCAGACAAAGCCTGTAGCCGGTTTTGATTATGTACAGATTCTTGTAAATCAAAAGAAGGCTCTGACAAAATGAGCTCCTGCTTCAGCATCGCTAGTTTTTGTCTCGTCGTAAAGAATTCGCCATCATCGTGAATCGACTCAGTATCAGAATTGATCAAATCCACGGTGGCGGCTGCGGTTTCAGTCTTAGTCGCAGGACGAGATACAATTTGGCTTTGCTGATATTGCTGGATCTCCTCGGTGTAACCTCGGTTAGCCATTTTTCGAATTTGATCGGCGTTCAATAATTGTTTTGCCTGATTACAGAGTTTAAGTTCAAGGGCTATTTTGACATAAGAGACGAATCTGTCCCCTGACTTCTCCTTAATTTTTGTGTCATATCGAGCTTCAAAATGCGTCCCTTTTGAAATAAAGGAACATTCATTTGCAAGGTCCTCAAGCCCCTTTGCTTCGGCATTAAACCGTGCATTAGCTGCAGTTGATTCCTCTGCAGAACTCACGATGACCAAATTGAGATTTTCAATAGTTCGAGCCGGTTGATCAATCCATGCATTTTGACTATTTTGATAATTTAAAATTGAAACCGAAAGCGACTGACACGCTGAAATACTCGCCAAGACGAGCAATAAAAGCCCGCACGTAAGAAATGAGGCGACAAGGCTATAAGGCCGCATAATGCGTAATCCGTGCATGATTATAGTCTAAATCAAAACCCTCAAAGTGCCAGCCAAGAAAACGACGGACCGAATCATTCGCTAAAAATAAAATAATTTGACCGGCTCTTGTTCTAGTCACGATACTTTAGGCCTATGCAAAACAAATCAAAATTTATCTCCGTTGGGTTGCGGCCCTTTGCGATCCTTGTTATTTTAAGTCTAAGCCATTTTTTAAGTGTCCCATTATTGGCGGGGCAATATCGACCAGAAGATTTCAACAAGCTTTCTCTGGAGTGCCAGAGAAAATTTCAAACTTACTTCCAAGAAAAAATTGGTTTAGGTGTACGCGATAGACATTTACCTAAGATCTATTTTGCAGATAATCCTAACCCGAATTATGCCATCGTTTATACTCATGGACTCTTTGAGTCTCCCAATTTTTCTCAAGGGATCAGTCAAAATCTTGCGAAAAGTGGTTATCATACTCTTAGTATTTTACTTCCGGGTCATTGGCAGCAAAATCTAAGGGCGCTAGACGAAGTTCGAAACACTGAGTGGGTTACTGAGCTTGATCGAGCAGTCGAAATGGCTCATTGCTTTGCGCCGCACGTGATTTTAGCGGGCTTCTCCCTTGGAGCTTTATTGGACGTCAATAAAGCGCTCAAGGATTCGGACGAGATTTCTGGCTTGGTTCTATTTGCACCGGCATTGAAAATGACATGGCTTGCGACTCTTGGAGAAAAGCTTGGGACCTTTTTAGGGCTCGACGGCAATCTGTTTTTAAGAATGCAAGCCGATCACGATAATATTCCATACATATCGGCCCGAGCGGCCGATCAACTTTATGATTTAATAGATTCGATATCGAAAGCTCATGCCGGAGTAAATTTTAACTTTGCTTACAAAGCCAAGAATAATGATTACTCGTTATCACAATATCAAATTTATAAAAAAATCCATATTCCGGTCTTTGTGGCTTATGCAGAAAATGATCCCGCAGTTTCGGATTTCGAGATCAGGAGTTTTCTTCATCAGGTCCAAGGGCCATCAGAGTCTTTCTTCTTGA
>Ga0207070_1269_pt1 | contig 10573 bp, 9 predicted proteins | sample Alteio_BWMinHeat_92_FD_153591 | JGI IMG/M metagenome (GOLD analysis project Ga0207070, IMG submission 153591) | Enriched cells from forest soil in Barre Woods Harvard Forest LTER site, Petersham, Massachusetts, United States -... | ecosystem: Environmental > Terrestrial > Soil > Temperate forest >...
GTGATTCCAGCTTCTAAAGCGTGAAGACTTAAAAGTGTTTTTAAGTCTTCAAGAATTTCAGAGAGTAAGACATCATGAACATCGATTTCCATTTTGCCGGCTTCAATCTTTGAAAGATCTAAAATATCATTGATGATTCCAGAAAGCAGTTCGCTATTGCGTTTGATGGCGGCGATATAGCTTGCCTTTTCGCCGGGTGCGATATTAGGATCGGCAACGAGTTCTGAGAACCCCACCACCGCCCCCAGCGGAGTGCGAATTTCGTGTGACATATTTGCCAAAAATGCAGTCTTGGCGCGATTTGCGGATTCGGCCTCTTCTTTAAGTAAGGCCAATTCTGAAACGCGTTTTTTTACCATGTTACGCAGAACTAAAACGGCAATACCCGAAATGAGAATCAATAATCCAGCCACATTGAGTGCAAGAAATAAAACTTTGCGATAATGAATCCATGGATCACCAGCACTAAACCATTTTGCATAAATTCGATCATAGACGCCATTTGTTTTGATGATCATCAATCCCTGATTGACGAGTTCGCGCAAATCGTATGAGCCCTTTTTTATTCCAAATGAGAAGACGCGTTTGTAATCAGGGATAGGTTTTCCGATCGAAATATTTTTAAGGCGAGCATTTTTAACAGCGATTGAGCCCTCAAGCTTCGGCCCCAAAAAGGCATCTCCTTGCCCTGAAGACAAAAGCCTTAGTGCCACAGGAACGCTCTCAACCGCCATGATGTGGCCTTTAAATTTTCGATCGCGTAAAATTTGTTGGGCGGCATCCGACTTTACAACCAAGATGCTTTTGCCAGTGGCGCTTTTGATGTCAGTGAAAGCGAGACTATTTTTTCTGACAAAAAATGCGTCGAAGGATTCTGTATGAGGAAGACTAAAATCCACCAACCTGCTTCTGGATTCAAATTTTGCAACAACTGGCAAAATGTCGAGGCGACCATCAACAAGAGCGTTCCAATTTTCATCCCACGAGCCAACGCTTATTTGCAGGGTTAGACCCATGGTATCTGCGATCGCCTCAATAAGATCGACGGAGAAGCCGGTAGGCTTGCCTTTTTGGTCCAAAAAAGAAAACGGCGGGAGATTGCTTTCAACTCCAATTTTCACTGGGACAGGTGCTTTAACATCTGTTTCAGCCTGTAGATGCTCAAAACCCACAGACTGAATGGCCACGCCCACCATAATTCTAATGAATATGAGGCGGAGCGCGGGGCAAAACGACATAAAGAAAATCCTCGTACGCGCATGATTTGCAGCGCAAAAAAATGAGCATCAGTATTGAGCAGCTATGCAAATTGTATAGCCAAGTTTTGAGCGCAGGGATGAGCGCACACACGCCCTAAAGATTTTCAAGAAAATTTTCAATCTTATGTTCGACGAAGTCAGTTGTTGAGGCCTCGATCATTTGTCCAGTGAGAATATGGTCGGTGGCACCAGGAACTTCCACCAAAAATTTTTGACTCGAGCCGAACTCATTAAATCGACGCTTTATGGCGTCGACGCTGACAACTTTGTCATTCTCGGTATAAAAGAGAAGGAGCGGGGTTTTGATTTTTGAAAATTTAACAGTCTTGATATAGTTTACGCAGTCCATGAGCTGAGGGATCACTTTTGTTGGATAATGGGAGGTCGTCAGCCGCCGATGCGTCTCATTTTTCGTCGCATAGTCATGGTACGGCCCTAATATGAATTGCGCCCAAATCCTGCCAAGTGGTCCCGATATAAATTGAGCTCGCGGATCTGGAAGCTCAAAAAGCGGGGATATGAGGATCAGGGCCTTGACTTGTTCGGGGTGTTCGAGTGCAGCAAAAGTGGCAAGCAAGCCACCGAACGACATTCCAACTAAGACCAAGTCGTGGCCAGGAACCAGAGCCTTTTCGATCGCCCGGTCTGCATCATTCATCCAATCCAGTGACTGAGATTTTGCAAAAGTTTCTCCGTTATCAGCAACACCATGACCTGTTAGTCGAATAAAAAAGGCGGGTGCAGAAAAATATTTTGCAACGTCTTCGATGACTGGAGATATTTCTTGTCTGGAAGCTGAAAATCCATGGATATAACTAAATGAAAACTTCTTATTTTTCGTGGAAGCTGTAGCATTTACGCTGCCAGCAGCTAAGTCTGCTGGCACTTTGGCTTCGAAAAATTTTTCTTCGGTTCCAGGAACAAGAGCGGGAGTTTCATGAGTTGTCGAAACAAAAGATTTTCGTTTTGATGGATCTGCCGGAAACAAAGGTCCCATGAGAAGCACGAAAACGAAAATCACAAAGAAGCTTATCGCAATGGCCTTTCTCGAAAAAAAAGGCATAGCTTACAAAATCCTTATAAATCTGAGTCGGCGGACTTTTTACCCGACTTTGTTGCTTGTGGAGCCACTTTCGGTGGGCCTGCCTTTGAAGCACCAGCAGGGGCCTCTTTAGCGGCCTTATCTGTCTTTGTTGTTGTTAATTTGAGAGCAGCTTCTTTAGTAGCATCCATCATGACCGGAGATTCATCATCAACTAAAGACGTAGGTGAGATCACCCCGATTTTATTGAGCTCTAAAATCTTCTTGCGTAAGTCTTCTTGAATATTTTTATTTTCTTTCAAAAAGACTTTGGCTTGGTCTCTGCCTTGGCCCATGCGTTCGCCATTATGTGAATACCAGGCTCCTGACTTTTCTACGAGCTCGTATTTGACTGCAAGGTCAATAAGATCACCTTCGGCAGAAATGCCTTCTCCATACATCAGGTCGAATTCAACTTTTCCGAAAGGGGGCGCCATTTTATTCTTCACAACCTTCACAGACGTACGACTACCGATGACATCTTCACCATTTTTGATCGCACCGACACGTCTGACATCTAAGCGCACTGAAGCATAGAATTTAAGAGCATTGCCGCCAGTTGTTGTTTCAGGGTTACCAAACATCACTCCAATTTTCATACGTATTTGGTTGATGAAGATGACCAGAGTTTGACTGCGACTGATGGCGGCAGTTAATTTTCTTAAAGCTTGTGACATGAGACGAGCTTGCAAACCCATATGACTATCGCCCATATCACCTTCGATTTCAGCTCGCGGAACGAGAGCCGCCACTGAATCGACGACAAGGACGTCGATAGCACCCGAACGCACTAAGGTCTCAGTAATCTCGAGAGCTTGTTCACCGGTATCGGGTTGCGAAACCAAAAGATCTTCGGTATTTACGCCGAGCTTACGTGCATAGCCGATATCCAGAGCATGTTCTGCGTCTACGAAAGCAACGACGCCTCCTAATTTTTGAGCTTGCGCGATTGCCGATAAGGCGAGTGTGGTTTTACCAGAACTCTCTGGGCCATAGATTTCAACGATTCGCCCCCGTGGAAGACCGCCAATACCAAGGGCAATATCTAAACTTAAAGAGCCTGTGCTGATCGCCTGCATATCCTTGTAAAGATTCTCATTGCTTCCTAGGCGCATGATCGAACCCTTACCGAACTGTTTTTCGATTGCAGAAACGGCGAGATCAAGGGCTTTTACTTTTTCACTACTAGATCCACCTGATTTAGTTTCTTTTGCATCACTTTTGGTTTTTTCGAATGACATGGCCTCTCCTTTTGTAAACTAAAAAATAAATTAGTTTATTTTAAAAATTTTGTTAAAAACTCGACTGCAAACTTTGCAGAAGAGTTTTGGATTTCTTTGCGTGCTCCAGAAAAGAATTGAGTTGAGGTCTCTTCAATTCCAGGGCCGCATATAGCAAAACAGACAGTGCCTACTGGTTTCTGTGGGCTGCCGCCATTCGGACCCGCTATTCCCGTGATGCTGATTGACCAAGATGAGTTGAAGCGTTCACGAACTCCGCGCGCCATTGCAAGAGCAACGGGAGTACTGACTGCCCCAACAGCTTTGATGAGAGAGCCGGGAACATCAAGCAAATTTTGCTTTGATTCATTCGAATAACTCACCAGGCCGCCAAAAAAAATGCTCGAGATGCCGGCATGACTTGTCAGCTGAGCAGAAAGTAAGCCGCCCGTACAGCTTTCAGCGATGCTTAAAGTTTGAGCGCGTTCATTGAGCTTTTTTATGAGCACAAGTAATTGAGCGTCACCTTTGTTTGAGTTGTCTTTATCCGCTTTATCCGTTTTGGTCTTACCCAACAAATTGCGCTCCTAACCAAGAGGTTTTTTCAAAAATAATTTGTAAGCAGATGTTGGCCATGATGCCCGCTGCGACATCATCAAGTACTGTTCCTAAGCCACCTTTGATGTTGCGATCAATGTAGTTGATTGGCCAGGGTTTGAGAATATCAAAAAATCTGAAAAGCAAAAAGGCGCCGCAGAAGCTCTGCCAGGTCAGCGGCAGCCAGGTAAAGGCGACAAGATAGCCAACAACTTCATCAATGACGATTTCGCCAGGGTCGTGGCTATGAGTAAAATTTTCGTGAAGTTCAGCAATAACTGACGCCACTAGAATCAAAATCACCGTGGCAAACATATAAACAAATGCGCCGAGATGACCGAGCCCAAATGCGAGGGGAATTCCCCAGAGTGTTCCGAAAGTCCCTGGCATTTTTTTGGCTTTGCCAAAATAAAAGCCAGTCGCCAGGAGCTCTACAACTTTTTTTTTCATGACCTATACTTATAAAAAAACGCCGTTAAAACAAGTGGATTTTGGGCGAGCCCAGCCCTTTGCGCTTCTGCCATCAAAAAAGTCCTGATTTGAAGCCTTATATGGACACACTTACCTAGGCAAAATAGAATATGTGAGGCAATAGCGCATGCTTAAGGGCTAATAGCTAAAAACCTCAATTTTGAACTGAAAGCAAATGAAGAGAAATATTATGACTTTATCTGAGATTTTAACGATCGCCATAAAAAAACAAGCAAGTGACGTTCACCTTAAGGCGGGGATCGTGCCAGTGATCCGAAAACACGGCCGTCTCAGACCACTGCAGCAAGACCTTACTCCCATTTTATCTGCAGAAATTGAGCGCATGGCTCTGGAAATCATGGATGCATCTCAGAAAAAGTTTTTTGAAGAAAACAAAGAGCTCGACTTTAGTTATGGCATTAGCGGTGTCGGCAGATTCAGAATCAATGTCTTTAGACAACGTGGTTCGGTGCGTATGGTGATTCGTAATATTCCTTTTGAAGTGCCAACGATTGACGGATTAAATCTGCCTTCTATTGTAAAAAAAATTGCCGATTTCGAACGTGGTTTAATTTTGGTCACCGGAATCACCGGTTCCGGAAAGTCTTCAACCATGGCGGCACTCATCGATCATATTAACAATCATCATCACAATCACATTTTAACGATTGAAGATCCAATCGAGTTTCTGATTAAGGATCGCAAGAGCATTATTTCACAGCGCGAACTCGGTATCGACACACATAGCTTTTCGAAGGCCTTGAGATCTGCGCTGAGGCAAGATCCTGATGTGATTTTAATTGGCGAGATGCGAGATCGTGAGACCATTGATATTGCGCTGACGGCCGCGGAAACCGGCCATCTGGTTCTTTCGACGCTACATACAGTGGATGCTCAAGAGTCAGTTAATCGCATACTTTCGGCCTATGAACCTCATCAACATTTACAAATTCGTATTCAGCTAGCTTCTGTTCTGAATGCCATTATTTCGCAACGTTTGGCCGCGCGTAAAGATGGAACGGGATTTGTTCCTGCGGTTGAGGTTTTGATTAATAATCAACGCATACGTGGGATGATTGAAGATCCGGCGCGCACGAAAGAGTTAAACGTGGCAATTGATCAAAGTCGGGACAGTGTCGGAATGCAAACTTTCGATCAGAGCCTGATGGATCTCCTTGCTGCAGATCTCATTAGCTATGAGGAGTGTTTAAAACTCTCCAGCAATCCCGAGGATTTTGCTTTGCGATATTCTGGGGTAAGTTCAGGAAAAGATCAGTGGGGTACAAATAAATTCAAAGACATCCATCAAGCTCAGTGGCAGAATGCCGAAGGAACAAGGCTAGAAATTGAAAGAGGCAAAGAATATAAAGAGTATGATGACGAAGATGATGAATAAAACGATGAATAAAAAGAGGTTTAAACCCAAGGCAGCGCATGCCAAAACCTCTGCCTCAGTTTCTGCCTTAGATAAACTTATATTTTTTTTAAGCCGTCGCGATCATACCGAGCTTGAGTTGAAGAGAAAATTAGCTAAAGATTTTTCGTTAATTGAAGTCGATGCAGCCCTTGCATCGGCGCGCGAGTTGAATTTGATGAAGACTCCCGAGCAGTTATCAGAACAGCTCTATCACGAGCTTAGCCGAAAAAATAAGGGTTATCTCTATATCATAAAATATTTGCGGGCGAAGGGACTTCCAAGGCATGAAATGGATCACGAACAAGAACTTGAAAAAGCTCGCAAGTTGGTGATGACTAAGCTTAGGCTCGCTGGTTTTGTTGGGTATGAAGAAAAGATCAAAATCCACCGATTACTTACGAGTCGTGGGTTTGCTCATGAAACGATAAGAGAAATGACCAGAGAAGCAACCAGAGAAGCAACCAGAGAAACAATGAGGACCGTGTCGCATGAAGAGTCGTGATATTCGAGAGGCCTTTTTAAAATATTTCGAAAAAAATGCTCACAGCCGGGTGGCGAGTTCAAGTCTGATTCCTGAAAATGATGCGACTTTATTATTCGCCAACGCAGGCATGAACCAATTTAAAAATTCTTTTTTAGGCCTTGAGCAGCGGTCTTATAAGCGCGCCACCACCTCGCAAAAATGCGTACGCGCCGGTGGTAAACATAATGACCTTGAAAATGTTGGCTTTACTGCCAGACACCATACGTTTTTTGAAATGCTCGGCAATTTTTCTTTTGGTGACTACTTTAAAAAAGATGCGATCCATTTTGCTTGGGATCTTCTCACCCGAGAACTGCAGATCCCAAAAGAACGGCTCTACGTCACGGTTTTTGAGACTGATGATGAGGCCGCAGACATTTGGCATAAGCAAGAAGGTGTTGCACGCGATCGCATCTATCGTTTTGGCGAGAAAGATAATTTTTGGAGAATGGGTGATACCGGTCCATGCGGCCCCTGTTCTGAGATATTTTATGATCATGGCGAGAAGGCTGACCTCCCAGGTGTTAAGTCGGTCATGGGTGGGGATGGCGATCGCTATGTTGAGATTTGGAACCTCGTATTCATGCAATACAATGAAGACGGGACGGGTCGGCATCCACTGCCAAAACCAAGTGTGGATACTGGCGGAGGATTAGAGCGTTGGGCCGCAGCTTTGCAAGGAAAACTTAATAATTTTGATACCGATTTATTTCTGCCAATTATCAGTGAAGCCTCACGTATTTCAAAACGAGAATATATCAGCGATGAAAATAGGCTTGTTAAAAAAGATGCCGGGCTTCTCGAGAATACGGCCGCACTCAGGGTTGTGGCCGATCATTCGCGTGCGATTTCTTTTTTGCTTGCTGATGGCGTGATTCCCTCAAACGAGGGCCGTGGATATGTGCTCAGACGAATCATGCGACGAGCAATTAGATATGCTCGTAAATTGACAGATGATTCATCCCTCTTAGAAAAAACTGCAGCAGTGGTCATTTCAGAGATGTCCCCTTTTTATCCTGAACTCAATAATAAAAAATCGATCATTTTAAAAACCATTGAAGATGAGGTTTCAAGATTTTTGCAGACTCTTGATCAAGGGACTGAAATCCTCAATTCTGCACTTATGAAACTGAGTTCTCGTGGGCAAAAAATTGTCGATGGCGAAACGGTTTTTAAACTCTACGACACTTTCGGTTTTCCACCTGATCTGACTCGGCTGATGGCCGTTGAAAAAGGCTTTCAAACGGACGAAACAAAATTTGAAAAACTAATGGAGGACTCCCGCCAGAAAGCCAAAGCTTCTTGGAAAGGAAAGGCGATCACAGCTGATGCGGCTCACCTCTTGCAGTTGGTGCAAAAAGCGCGGGATCAATTTGGACCCACAAAATTTTTAGGATACGAAACTCTTCGTGCCAGTCAAAAGCTTGTGATGATTTCAGATGGACAGAACATCGTAAAGTCTCTTGGTAGTGACCCCAATAGCGATCAAAGTGGGATTTTGATTTTCAAAGAGACGCCCTTTTATGCCGAAGGTGGTGGTCAAGTTGGTGATCACGGCACAATTTCGTCTGAAAACTTTGTTGCCGACGTGCTCGACGTAAAAAAGCAAAATGAAGTGTTTCTACATTTTGTGCAGGTGACCAGTGGCCATGTCAAAGAAGGAGCCCTTTGCGAGCTCAAAGTGACCAATGCCAAACGCCGAAATACAGCAGCTCATCATTCGGCAACTCATCTGCTGCACGCGGCCCTGCGAAAAGTGTTGGGGACGCATGTCACTCAAGCGGGGAGTTTAGTCAGTCACGAACGCCTTCGCTTTGATTTCACTCATAACAAACCACTGACAGAAGACGAAATTCAAAAAATCGAAGAGCTTGTAAACTACCAAATTTCGCTTGCTCAAGATGTCGTGAACGAAGAGATGCCCTATCCGACTGCGATTGAAAAAGGAGCGCTTGCGCTTTTTGGTGAAAAATATGGTGAACGGGTGCGGGTTTTGCAAATCGGTGATTTTTCGACCGAACTTTGTGGCGGTACGCACGTGACCAATACGGCGCAAATTCGTCTCTTTAAAATTGTCGGTGAAAGTGGCGTCAGTGCGGGTGTGCTTTGAATTTTGATGGAATCACATTTTATTTAATTAACACCCTAATTTTAGGTAAAAATGAGCGTATAATTTTTTGACACATCAAGTGGATCCAAATGCCATAAATTGGCCTCTAAAAGTAGCTCTCCTACTTTAAGCGGGGTGCGCCCAAGCAAAGAAAAATTTATCAGTATTTGTTGATAGATGATTGAGATAGCCATAGCTCTGAACGACTTTCTACAGAATGAGGTGGGTTAAAGTAACCGTAAGCCGTGTGTTTAAGAAGCGTGCATGAGTCGACTACTGATGGCCTTCCACGGGAGCAGGGGCAGGCCCACCCTGCCCATTCCCATTCCCATTCCCATAGACACGAGCAGCCCCGAAGAGTCCAAGCTTTGTGTCCGACTTCTGATCCCCGGTTGCCATCTTCTCACATTTGCTGGCACCGCCCCTGATCGCCATCTCTTGCATCGCCCATTCCGGTATGAAAAAGCAAAAGCAACTTAGTCTCTTTAATGATATTCCCAATGCCCTCAAAGAGGCAGCTTCACGCAAAGAACACGGCGGCACTCTGCTACTCGGAAAGCGACGATCCCGTCGACCGCTGTCGATCAAATCGCCGCTACATTTGGTCCTACGCTCTGATTTTGCAATGGGCGCACGATGCTTATTGAGGCACCGCCCGCTCATAAATGCGATCATTGATAAAGCTGTAAAGAAATTCGGCGTGAGCATTTATGAGAGAGCGATCGTTTCCAATCATATCCATTTATTAATCAGAGCGAAAAACCGCACCCAGCTGCAAAATTTCTTTCGCGTCGTGGCCGGTCATATCGCGCAAGAGATTTTGCGAAAAATTCCTATCGCTTTCGGAGAAAAGCCAAGTGCTGCGGGCGGTGCCTCAAGCTCCCAGACTCTGCCACCAAAAAAATTGCGTGAAAAAGAAAATAAATTTTGGCAAACCCGAATCTATTCGCGCATTTTGAGTTGGGGTAGAGAGTTTAAAACAGTCAAAGCCTATGTGATTCAAAATACTCTCGAAGCCCTCGGCATCATGACTTATAAAACACGAAAAACACGGCAGATAAAACACTTAAAAAAATCTCAGGAGAATACGTCATAATCTTACGCCCGTTCTCTGAGCTGGAGCTAATTCTTGGCTTGGGCCACAGCTAGCAACACGCCACGCTCCACTGGTCTAAGGACAATTTTTGTTACGCCTAGTCAGCTAGCGCCCCGTTATAATTCGGAGAACCTCTAAAAGTTAAAAAAGCATATGCTCTTAGACTCAGATTTGGGTCAGATTCAAACGCGCCCTCAGACTGAGCGCTTTGAGAGTCGACTGAAAAGACCGAGCGAAAAGATAAGCTTCGGGTGATCGCCGAACTAGGTCGAGAAAGCGCGAAAGAGGAGCGTTTGAAGACCGCCCGAAGATGAGCGCCGCTATGAAATGCCGACGAGGTGTTCGGCTTTACGAAAAGCCCCTTGCAGATTACCGAGATCTTCGCAAGCACCTTGAGCAAAATCAGGACGACCTCCGCCCTTGCCGCCTTTAAGTTCCTTGGCGATTTCGCCGAGCATTTTACCTGCGTTGTACTTTGGAGTCAGATCTTTACTGACCGTGAGTACCATCGGATGAGAATGATCGGCGCCTCGACCCACGAGTACAACGACAGACGAGCCAAGCTTATCTTTAAGGCGATCGCTGATGTCACTTAAAGCGCTGCGATCATCGACATCTAATTGCGCGCTCACAAATTTACCGCCCGCAATTGGTTTCGCGGTTTGAACGATTTGATCAATATTTATTTTGCTGCCCTTTAAATTTTTAATTTCTTTTTCAAGTTCGCGTACCCTACGCCCGTTTTGTTCAATCCAGCTTAGTACACTCGCCGAACTCACATTCGAGTCTAAATATTTAT
>Ga0207070_1270_pt1 | contig 10515 bp, 10 predicted proteins | sample Alteio_BWMinHeat_92_FD_153591 | JGI IMG/M metagenome (GOLD analysis project Ga0207070, IMG submission 153591) | Enriched cells from forest soil in Barre Woods Harvard Forest LTER site, Petersham, Massachusetts, United States -... | ecosystem: Environmental > Terrestrial > Soil > Temperate forest >...
ATGATAAAGAGAAAAAAGACTTTGGAGGCTGGGATTTTAAAGATAGCGACTTTTGCGCTTGGTTTTGCGTTGCTATCGGGCTGTGCAACTCAACAAAAAAAATTTGAAACTGAGCTCGCAAAAGGAGCCTGTGATCAGGCGCTCTTGGATATTCCTGAGAAGACCACCGGTGCAAAATTTATTTCAAGTACTCATCAGGCTGGTGGCACTTTACTGTCATATGCATTTACGGGCGCAAGCTATACGGCAGAGATTTTGTGGGATATCACGGGCGGGACGGTCATGTTTCTTGGATTGTGTGGGCCGATCATCGCCGTTGAAGCCCTTGCCATCAACAACGGTGGTGGAGCCTCTGGGCAAGTGGTTTGTTTGTCAGGATTTCCTGAGAAAATAGATCGTCTCGGAGCTCCCCCGCTGGGTCGGAAGGCCTATAGAAGCACGGCAAATTTGCGTTGCCCGCCTCTCGAAGGTCTGAGCCAATCGATCAGACAAGTTGCAAGTTGTTTTGCAGGTCAAAAGACGTCGCAGAGTCAAGCTCGAGCCCGCAAGACACTCGAGTCGATTCGCAATTCAGGCGAGTTTTATAATTGCCTTAATTCCGAGGAGCAGAAGTCCGTCGATCAAGCTTTGGCAGAGCTCCCGTCAATCAATTGACAGTTACGCTCAGGGGAACTGCAAAGGAACACCACTATGATTTTTCACCAGCTTTTTGAACGCGAATCATCCACATATACTTACCTTTTGGCAGACGCTAAAACAGGTGAAGCCATCTTGATTGATCCGGTTTTTGAAATGCTTGAAAGAGATCTCAAACTCATTCTAGAACTTGATTTAAAACTCGTCGCTGTTTTTGAGACCCATATTCACGCAGATCATATGACGGCGGCTAGTGAAATCCGCAAGCGAACACAAGCAAAAACATTCATTGGCAAAGCTTCCAAAGTGAAATGTGCGGACGAGCTGCTTGATGATGGGCAACTGATCACATTTGGCAATTTGACAATCAAAGCTCTGGCCACACCTGGGCACACCGAAAGCTGTATGAGCTACTATGTCGCAGATCGGGTTTTTACTGGCGATGCACTCCTGATTCGCGGCACGGGTCGAACTGATTTTCAGCAAGGTTCAAGTCACAAGCTTTACGAGAGTATTACCACCAAGCTCTTTAAACTCCCGCCAGAGACCATCGTTTATCCCGCGCATGATTATCGGGGCTATGATGCTTCTACGATTGGCGATGAAATGCGGTATAATCCACGCATTAAAATAGGCACGACAGAAGAACAATTTGTCAAAACCATGTCTGAACTCAAACTTTCGCGACCACCAAAGCTCGATGAGGTTCTTGCGGCAAATTTGGCATGTGGCCAACGCCAAGAGACCTTGGCACGATAAGGTGTCGGATCTCTAAGACGTCAATTTATCAAAGATCGCCAGGGCGAGTTTGCGCGCGGCAGTCGCTTCGAGTTGCAGAAAAAGATCGGGCTCAATAAGTTCAATTTCGGCTACGAGAGGACGAGTTCGCCAATCGATCACGTCGACACGCGCGAATGTCCAATCTCCGGCAATTCTCCTCAGCGCCAAATCTGCGAATTTGATCAGGGCTTCAGTTGCGTGATATGAAACTGCCGCTCCTCCGAAGTCTGATTGCACGCGAAAGTCACCTTGTCTTGGAGCTTTAAGAATGGCATGCGAATACTCCTGGGCTTTGCCATTAATAAAGATGAGAGATATTTCTCCATCTGTTTCGATCGACTTAAAATAGGCTTGAATTAAGACTTCAGAATGTTGTTGAATCTTCTCAATTTTCTTCGAGAGCTCTTGATCGAGGAGAGAAGATTTGAAGGTGAGGTAAGACGTCGCCGAGATCGTTGGCTTTACAACAATTTCGTCCCAATTCTCACGCCGGATCAGTTCTAAAACTCTAGCAATCGCGGTCCCCTTGTTGATAAAGAGTGAGGGAACGCAGTCAATCCCGTTTCGCGAAAGCTCTAACAGATATGATTTATCCAAATTCCAGTTGATGATTTGCAGGCTATTGAACAGCTTTTTCGCAGATCGATCGGCCTGTTCGATCCATTTTAAAAAAGCTTGAGAGTGTAGGTGGTAATCCCATACGGAGCGAATAAGGATAGCATCCCAGGACTGCTGCAGCGACGCTGGATTGGTCCAAATGAGTGGCGAAACTTGAGCTCCGAGGTTTGCAAGTTCTATTGCGAGGGCGCGGTCTCCAACGCTGAGTTCGGACTTCTCTGCACAGGTTGCGATTGCTATTTTCATGAGTCGATTTTAGGTTCGCCTTCGGCGAGCTGTCAATTCGCCGACGGGATGATTTGATCTCGTTAGGGATCAGTTCGTCTGATTGACGCCTGCTCGTGCCGCGGCGGCAGCGCTTTCAGCGGATGTCTGCCATCTTCTGGGACAAAGCGCGCTGAGCGGCGTGGTATCCACACATGCCATGAACTCCGGGCCCGGGAGGCGTCGATGATGAGCAAATCCACAGCTGGCGGCGGTCATCTTCACTAAGATCATCGGGGCCCGTCAGACGATAGGGATTGAGGCTAAGCCTCGGCCGAAAAAAGATTTGTCTGGCATTGACTAAGCCTCCAGAAATATCTCCGCCAATTAAATTGGGATTTCTGCTCTCTAAGTCTTTTGGAAACAAACAACTGCTTTTGAGAATGGTCTTTTTAAATCCGGGAGCAAAACGCTCAATTTGGTTTTCGATGGTATCGCGCATATCGTGATTTGAGCCGTGTGGGACATGACAATAGGCCCACGCGATATGAAGGTCAGAAGGTGCTCGCGTTGGATCAAAAAGCGTTGGCTGTGATAATATAACAAAAGGCCGCGCATTTAGAATTCCAGCATTGACGGCATTTTCGGAGTGGATGATTTCTTGTGAGCTTCCGCCGAGGTGGACTGTACCTGCAAGGGCACAGTCGGGATTTTTCCAGGGTATGGGAGAGTTTAGTGCCCAATCCATTTTAAAAACCCCGGGGCCGTATTGGAATTTTTGTAAACTCTGGGCGATGTGTTTTGGAAGCGAGGCTCCCGCAATCTTTAAGATCTGCCTCGGCGTAAGATCAAAAAAAATGCCATGACTTTTGGGCAACTCAACCAAACTTTGGATCTCGCGATTGATCACGAGCTCGCCACCTAAGCTTTTAAAATAAGAGGCTAGGGCCAGGCTGATATTTTTTGCTCCACCTTCGGGGATGGGCCAGCCTGAACCATGTCCAGCGATGTGAAGTGCTAGACCTGCTGCAGATGAAGCAAAGTGAGTTAGGGGAGCCGCGGAATGAGCCGCTATGCCCATGAACAAAGCGCGGGTGTTTTCTTCGCGAAAATGCAGGCGCGCAAAAGAGTTCGCAGAAAGGAGAGCATTGAGACCAAACTTTGCCAGTAAACTAAGATGCTTTGGTGCGTGAAGAGGGGGGGCTAATATTTCAGTCATGAGATCGTCGAATTGCGCCACGAGCGGCTCAAAAAAACTTTTATAGCTGCTCTGATCGCGACCAAAAGATTTTGCGGTGTCGACGATTGATCTTTTCAGAAGTGTGACGCCGCCATCGTCTCTAGGATGAGCGACTTCGGCTTGAGGGTATAGCCATTTTAAACCGTACTCATGAAGCGGAAGGCTTTTAAAAAAAGGCGAAGCAACAGCGAGCGGATGAACGGCCGAGCAGACATCGTGTAAAAATCCGGGCAGTGTCAACTCTTGAGTTCTGGTGCCGCCTCCGACGGTCGCAAACTTTTCGACGACTGCGACAGATAAGCCCTTTTGTGCAAGGGCGATGGCGCATGATAGACCGTTTGGACCCGAGCCAATCACAATCGCATCGTAGTATTTGTTTGTAAACTCCATGCTTCACTTATCTCATTCGACACTCAGCCAGCCCTGGCGTCTCAGGATTTGCAGAAAGTCCGGATTATCGAGCGACAGTGGTGGCAGATATTCACTCTTATAACTACGTTGCCACCAGTTTTTTTCGCCAGGCAAAACATAATGATATTCATACAAAGAGGCCCGTATATATTTTGGAGGATGATCGGGAAATGGATTTGTGTCCATAAGGCTTAAGACTTGAGAGTTGCCTTGGAGAAGTTGGGCAACCAGATTTAAAATCCAAGGGTGATAGTAATAAGGGGTCATCGCTGCAAACCACATTTGCCAATCGAGTTTATAATGATAGGGTGACACCAAGGGCGGCAGGCGCGAAATGTTGCCTGGCTTTGCTTTAAATTCGTATTCTTTCCATGGTCCGGTGGGCTCATAGGCTCCCTCAATAATCACTTCATTACGAATGCGAGTAATCGAGCCAAAGGCGCCATAGGTGTTGACGATGTGCAGGGGCTCGAAGCTCGTGTTCATGATTTGCTCACGAGATAGAAGGTTAAGAACGGGATTGATGCTGAGTAGAATCACGATCAAGGTCAGTAAATAGATGGCAGGATCAGGAACTCCTGCAAGACTTGCTGTTGCTGTCGAGACGGCACTTGTGCCCACTGCTCCTGCCCCCTCAAGGCTGACACCCATGGCTTTTGCCCATGATAAAAGCCATGGTCCGATCTTTGATCCAAGGCTTATAAAAAAACTGTCATCAAAGCAGGCCAGAGCGATGACAATGCTGACATGATTCAGCCAAGAAAAGTTTCCGCTTAAGATGATGATGCCTTGAAAAACGATGGTGAGAATACCAGCCGTGTGGCGAAAAGGCCTGGGGGCAAAATAAAAAAACGGCACCACGAGTTCGACAAAGTGATTGAAGAGGACCGAAGCTTTTTGAATCCACATTGGGAATTGGTGAAAGAACCAGCTGGTGGGACCTGGAAGAGGCATGGTTTCGTAGTGGTATTTCATGCAGGTGAGATCGCGCCAACATTCATCGCCTCGAATTTTGATCAGGCCGGCGCCAAACATGAGACGAAACAAGAGCCAACGTAAAAGAAAAATCAGAAGAACAGATGCTGTTGATGAAGATGGCCCCATAAAAATCGCTAAAAAACCAGTTTCGAGCAGCAAGACTTCCCAGCCAAACCCATAGAAAGTTTGTCCGACATTCACAAAGGACGAATAAATAAGCCACAGCAAAAACCAGGTTGCAATTGAGACAACAGTCCCGAAGGCATCAGAAAATCCAATGGTGGCAAAAATTGAGAGGGCAAGGCCAAGTAAGGCGAGCGCTATAACGAAATGATCGGATTGATTGATCCAAAAGAGGCTAGGTGCATCCCAGAATTTGACGCTCTTAATGAACAGAGGCATGGGCAGGATGCCCTTTGTGCCACAAAGGCCTCTGAATTGGTTGAGCGCAATCAAGAATCCAACACAATAAATTGCGCCAAGTGTGCGTTGAAAATAAAAGCGTGTCAGCAAATAGGTCTCAGGGCGCATAGTGAATCCATCAGCATGCAAATATCATGGCGAGGCCGCGTGCTAATTGCCGGGAATTAGATCCTTGGAGTCGCCATAAACGGCGCAAACGACTTTGTCAGTATAGCTTCCAAGCATGCACTGATGATCACCATCCCCACCAAAGACATCGCCTTCGCAATGTTGCAAGAGCCCGTTGAGAATGCGCGCCTCTACCCCGTTGACGACAAGACGTTGCTGATGTCTAAAATCAATCGCAAGATTTGCATAGTTGCCGTAACGCTCTTTTGGAAAAAAAGTAATTCCCGGCGACTTATTCTGCAAATTTTTCTTATAGCTGGCTGGTTCAGGCAAGCCGGGCCAACCGGCGCTGATATAAAGATCAGTTTCCACATTTTTTCTATAACTTATTTGGACCACGGGTTTTTGATTGATTTGCTCTAGTTGCATTGCACACGTGAGTAAATCCGTGAATTGCTTGGCGTCAGCAGCAATGCTCGGTACGGCGTATGAGTTAAAAACAATAAATAGGAAGCTGAGGATTGATTTGAAACCGATCATGAATAGCCTTTCTTTTTAAAAAATGGAGTCGCTTGAAGTGCACATCTGAAGCAGGACTCGTGCCAGAGTCAAATATTTAGAGTTGTTTCTCCTAGGTTGACAAAATTTTTTACATATGTAAGTTGACCTCCGAGCTATTTTGAATTGGTCAAAGTAGGCTCTGAAAATTGAATCGAAAGAATTCTCAGGAGGGATTTTTATGAAAAAGGTATTTTTAAGTATTCTTGTTCTTGGATCCGCCACGCTTATGAGTCAGGTTTTGAACGCTGGTGACTTACGTCCTCCTCCGCCAAAGTGTGTATGGCCCTATCATCTTGTCCCTGGCCCTGGTGGAAAACTAATTTGCGTTCGCGCCATCCACAATTAAAATTACTTCTAGTAATTCCTAATTTATAGTTAATCTGCTGGGCTAAAAATTAAAAATTCGCTCCCGCTTCATTTCTAGCTCATGTTGATCTAAGCGTGGTTTGAGAAGGTCGCTTCGGGAGATGATCCCAATCATCTCCCTGCTGTTTTGAGCTGAGACGACGGGTAAACGACCGATTCCAAAAGCAGCCATTCGCTCAGCAGCCTCTCGACAAGATTCATGCGGTAAAACACTAACGACCTGATCATTGGCGAGATCGCCTGCGGACTTTCCAGTAAATTCACCAACGGATGATCCTTGAAGCCGATTTGTCAAAACGTCCGAGGCGGTAATGATGCCTCTAAGAGAGCCGGAACCATCTATTACGGGGTATCCGCGGAACTTCAGATATCCATTGAAATAATTCGATTTCACCTCCTCTAACGAAAGTTCTGAAGAGATCGAAATTACAGTTTTTGTCATCACTTCGTCTACCCTTGTGGTTTCAAGAGGATCGACGCCATACTCTCGAAAGATGTCGTATCCACGTCTGGCAACTTTTTCGGTCAGGATCGAACGTTTCATGAGAACGACCGTGGTCGCATACGAAAAAATCGTCGCTGTCAGTAAGGGAACAAGTGCATCTACATTGTGGGTGAGTTCGAGCGCAAAGATTACGGCCGTAAAGGGGGCTCTCATCATTCCTCCCATGACGGCAGCCATGCTCACAAGTGGGTAGAGGAGTCTAAACGACTCAGGCAAAAATTGAGCTTCAACCACGCCAAGACCGCAACCCATCATCAGCAAAGGCGCGAGCACTCCCCCCGAAGTTCCTGATGCGAGAGAAATCACCCAGATTAAACTCTTGACTGCGAGTAGGGCTAAGGCGGCCTGAAGCAAGACATGGCCACTCAACAATTCTTCGATGACATCATATCCGACTCCTAGAGCTCGCGGCTGAAAATATCCACCGAGGCCGACGAAAAGCCCGCCGAGAACACACCACCACATCCAGTGAATCGGTAAGCGATGAAAGGCGTCTTCCATTTTATAAAGGAGTGAGCTAGTAGCGGCAGAAAAAACTCCGGCGATGAGGCCAACGCCACAGCAGGCGAGAAGTCCAGATATTTGCATAGCATCGATTTGCATCTGTAGCGGGAAAACTGGTCCAGCTGAACCAAGAAGCCATGGTCGCAGAGCCGCAGCCACGATACTTGCGAGCGCCACCGGGACAAGACTTCGGGGCCTCCACTCAAAAAGAAGAAGTTCGACTGCCAAAAGGACCGCCGCAATCGGCGAGGCAAAGATCGCCGACATGCCTGCGGCTGCTCCTGACACGAGCAAAGTTTTTCGCTCTGAAGCTGTCAGATGAAACAACTGCGCGATCAATGAACCAATCGCTCCGCCTGTCATAATAATGGGACCTTCAGCGCCGAAGGGGCCGCCTGAGCCAATGGAAATCGCTGAAGACAGAGGTTTGAGAACTGCGACCTTGGGTTGCATGATACTCTTGCCAAATAGGATCGCCTCGAGTGCCTCGGGAATCCCGTGTCCCCGAATGCGTTCCGAGCCAAAACGGGCCATCAGCCCGATGATTAGTCCGCCGAGAGCCGGGATCAAAATAACCCATGCGCCCAAGAGATGAGTTGCCGGACTCGCTGCCGCAATCGAGAATTTTCCAAAGAAAAACAGATTGGTGAAAAAATTAATGAGTTTAATGAGGACAAGCGCTACGAAAGACGCCATGACCCCAATTCCTAAACTGATCGTCGCAAGATAAAAAAGTCGGGAGTTTGCAGAAAAGTCACCACGTTTCATTATTGCTCTCCTTTAGGTTCGGCTCGCCGCTTATGTGCATGGGATGGTTTGTCGCTGTCCTCGAAAAACAAGGATGGCTGTTCATCTTGAATGCCTGATTTTTCAATTAAAGATTGAAGTCCAATAACTAAGCCTCTCCTGATCTGTGGAGAAAGCTTCGAGATCCCACTCAGTAAACGCTCTTGAACGGGCTGGGGAGTCCGGCGCGAAAGCTCCGCCCCCTTTTTACTCAAATGAAGCTCAACAACTCGCGCGTCGAGTTTTGAAGCCATTCGTTTGACGAGTTTGCCCTTCACGAGTTTGGCAACGACAACTGAGACTGAGCTTTGGTGGGTCAAAGTTCTCACCGCTAAATCGTTAATCGACAAAGGTGTTTCGCTTTCTGCGATCTTTTGCAGCACGAAGAGCTGCGCCGCACTCAAGCCAAGGTCTTTCTCGGTGAGCTTCGAAGATTTTCTCAGTGTTTTGACAATTTTTCTGATCGCATCCAAGACCTTTTGGCTGTCGCTGTGAATGCTCGTTTCGTGAATATGTGATTTTTCACGAGGTGATTTTGAGTTTCTAGCCATTTTAAACTTTCTTTGTTCTTAATTATATGGGATACCATACATTATGGTGGATTTACAAACTTCAATTGACAAAAATATCAAAGAGCCGTCTACAATTTCTGAAAAACATCGCGAGATGATGGGGCGAGGGCAAGGGGTCAAGGTTTGTATTTATGGGGATCGCGGGAGCGATAGCTCAAACGGCGAAATTCGCGTTCAGTTTTGGAATAAGAAGGAGCGAATCCTGCGAGCCCTAAAATTTGCAGGCATATGTTGGGGGGGCGCAGTTGTTTCTGTTTTTTTTCCGGTTCTGCACTTTGTTTTGGTGCCAGGTTTTCTTATCGCTGGGCCTATCGTCGGGATCTTTATGCTCAAGCAAGAAAGCGTAGTTTTAGGCGGTGAAGGAGTTTGCCCATCTTGCCACGCCTTTCTCCCGATCGTTCGCTCGTCCTATAAATTTCCGATCTCTGAACTCTGCACTCATTGTCATTGCGGCATTAAAATTGAGCTTGCTGATAAAATGGCCCTAAGCTAATGACCTGGTCCTTACGCGAGTTCTGTGCTTTGAAGGCGGCAAGAATGACAATTCTGATACCTTTAATCGCCGCATCTATGTCAAGCTGAACATGGCGTTTAAAAAATTATCTTAATTAGTCTTTGAGCATAAATTTACGGAGTTAAAATGAATAAAAGACAAAACTCTTTCATCTCTATTCTCTGTGGTGTTTTTCTATTAGCCGGATGCGCGACCCAAAGCGATGTACGTCCTTCGAACGGTAATTCTTCTGAGAGAAGGCCGCAGTCGGTCAGTGCAAATCCTGGGGTCATCGATATTCAAGATCCTTCAGTGTATTCTCAAGTTGTCGTGATCAGCGATGTCCACGGCATGTACGATCAGTTACTGACACTTTTGCGTGCTGGTCAAATCATCGACAGCAACAATAATTGGATTGCTAAAAACTCACTTTTAATCGTGACCGGAGATTCCATCGACAAAGGGCCAAAGAGTATAGCGGTCTTGAATTTGTGGATTAAGTTGCAAAGTGATGCGGCGAAATACGGTAGCAGGCTCATTCACGTTTTGGGAAATCACGAAGCTGAGTTTTTGGCCGATCCTCAAAATGATGCGAAGGCGGCGGCACTTATTCAAGATATGCAGAATCAAACGCCCGCTGTTCTCCTTAGTGACCTCACGGGCACGCAGAACCCCCTAGGAGTTTTCATACACAATGAGCCACTCGCGGCGCGAGTGGGTTTATGGTTGTTTTGCCACTCTGGTTTTTATCCCGACGCTAACCCGACCCCGGACTCAACCAACACGATTCTCAGTACGAGTCCTAACCCTATGAGTTGGATTGATTTTTCTGCCAAAGCACAACATGTCCTTGCATCGGACCAAACTCAAGGCGATTCCAAAACCTATCGCGATCCGTTTTTAACTGGACTGACTTCTATTCTCGAGGCGAAAGCTTGGGAAAAAAATAATGCTACTTTAGATCCTCTTCTGGCTCGAATATCCGCCATTGGGCTTTATGGAATCGTTTTCGGGCATCAACCCACCGCTTTTGGAATTGCGGGGCGCTCAGCAGCTAAGGCCGATGGACATCTGATTAAGATTGATAACGGTATGCCCCCGGAAGGGGGAGGATATCCTGGGTCGTTGTTGGTATTCACCACTCCATCGCAAATGACGACGCCTGCATATCCGCAAATCAAAATTATTTTGCCTGATGGCTCATCTCATATCTTGCAGCCCGAATAAACCTGCTGGAGGTTCCGAATAAATGAAACACGAATGGTTGTTAAGTCCCCACTCCTGTCCAGGCTTTCTCAAGCATGAGGTGGTCGCAAATGTTCAGGCCAAT
>Ga0207070_1271_pt1 | contig 10502 bp, 15 predicted proteins | sample Alteio_BWMinHeat_92_FD_153591 | JGI IMG/M metagenome (GOLD analysis project Ga0207070, IMG submission 153591) | Enriched cells from forest soil in Barre Woods Harvard Forest LTER site, Petersham, Massachusetts, United States -... | ecosystem: Environmental > Terrestrial > Soil > Temperate forest >...
GACTGTATCGCTGCCAGTAGAAGCGACCAAATATTATTGGCAAATTGCGGGGGTGAATGCGCAGGGAAACGGGCCTTGGTCGCAGTTGTGGTATTTCACCAGCGCCGGGACGGAAGGGATCGCCGAACTTCGCGCGGTTCCAGCATCGCCAGTCACGGTCTTTCCCAATCCGTTCAACGAGGCAACTACCCTGTACTGCGCGGCGCCCTGTGAGAGGATTGTCATTGAGGACATGCTGGGACGAGTGGTGGAGGACTTCACAGATCAATTGTTGGGAAGAATGGACATTCGATTTTCATCACCGTTGCCGTCCGGGGTGTATGTGTGTCAGGCAACAGCAAGAGAGGGAACACGATGCACACTGCTCATCAAACAACGATAAGCGATTTGGAGTGTTCCGAGTCGGCAGGGCGCGGAGCGATGGATGGGGTGCGCCATCGGTTTTCGCCGCTATGCGCCCACGTAGCTCCGACGTCCTGGCGGAGTTGTCCCCACCGCTCACCCAGCAGTCGTATATTTGTTCATGCTCTCCGTTTCTCAACCCATCGTCAACGCGTTCCGACTGCAACGCTCCCACTTGATTGATTCCACGTCCGCTGTTTCTCCTGCAAGGATCGCATCCGCATTGTGCGGCGCACAGGCACAGGTTCTCTCCAGTGGAATGCTCTCGCTGGGAATTCGATCTTCTTCAACGGAAAAGAACATCGCACAGGCACAGGCCCGTCATGGATCGCTGGTGAAAACGTGGGCGATGCGGGGGACGCTGCATCTTGTGGCATCGAAGGATCTGTCGATCTTCACTTCTGCCCTGGGAGCTCGGGCCTGGGAAGGTCGGATCGGATGGATGATGCAGGATGGGTTGAAACGTAGTGATGCGGAACGCATGCTTGCGCTCTTGGCCGACACGGTGTGTGCTGAACCGATGACGCGGAAGGAACTGTCGGCAATTGCCGCAGAGTCCCTTGGCGATTGGGTGAAGCCGTGGATCGAAAGCGGGTGGGGAGGAGCGATGAACACGCTCTGCAGGGTTGGCGTCGCGGTCTTCGGTCCACCGAAAGGCGCCCATACAACCTTCGTCCGGCGCAATGCATGGGTACGAACGTGGAAAACATATGGCGACTATATACGTGAGTAACCCAGAAAAATCAGAACTACCAATTGCCTGTAATTCTTGCTCGAATCAATGCCAATGTTAGGGCGACACAACCCGATAATGCCGCAACCCGAAGCATCATAATAGACTCACGCATCAAATCGCCATTGTTCGGGTCTTCCTTTAGACGTTTGCCAATTGAACGATCTACAAGCAAGCAAACAACGGAAACAATAAGTCCAACAGGCCACACAAGGCAAAGCTCAAGAAACCAAGAAGTGAATCCATCAAGCATTGCACTTAGATTGATTTCTTGGTCGGGCGTTTCTTCTTTTTCGTTTCTTCGGGTTTCGGCGCAGGGGTATTTGCAAGCCGTCCGATAATCTCGTCAAAACTAAGCGTCGTGGAGACTTTCGCGTCGTAGTTTTCGGCGCGTTCTCTTTTCGGCGCGTCTTTATTCCGACCTTTCGGCCAATGCGGGCGCGTCATGGCTGCTGGGTGAGATTGTTGTATGTCAAACGACCTTCCATCATTGTAAGCGTCTCTTCAAACCGCACGCCGTCTTTTGCGTTGCGCGTGTTGTAACGATACGAAAATTCATCGACATACGCGTCCATGTGCTTCGCGCTGACTTGGTGATAAATGCCGTAGATACCGCGCTTCATCACCGACCAAAACGCCTCAATGTTGTTCGTAGTGACGTTGCCGCGAACATATTCTTCCTCGCTGTGATTGACGGTTTCGTGTTTGTATTCACCACGCAACGATTTGTAAACGGGGTATTCATCGGTGTGCAAGGTGGAACCAACTTCAACATCACGGCGAATAATTCCGGCGATTTCAATGTTTGCGCGTTCAACGCTTTGCGCTTTGACTTTTCCACCACGCTCGTGCATTCCCATTACGATAATTTTTCCGTTTGCTCCGCGTCCACGTTTTCCAGCGCGACGCGCTCCCACATACGTTTCATCCGCTTCAACGATTCCCGTTAATTGCTCCGTTGCATCGTTCATGTTCGTTCCTAATCCGTAACGAATGCGATGCAAGAGGAACCATGCCGTTTTCTGCGTAACTCCCATATCCTTTGCAAGCTGAACGCTGGAGATACCTTTCTTGTGTGCGGCCAAAATGTACGATGCCATGAACCACGTCTTAAGATCAATCTTGCTGGACTCCATCACGGTTCCCTTTGTCACGCTGAATTGCTTGCGGCACACATAGCACTTGTAAACTTTTCCGCCTTTGAGCAGTCCGATTTTTTCATCGGAGCCGCAATGCTGACACACGGGGCGACCGTTCCAGCGTTTCACGGCAAGGTATTCGCGGCAAGATTCTTCGGTCGGGAATTGTTCGTTGAAGGTTCGGAGATTCATTGTGTTGTTTTGTATCGTTTGACTGATACAAATATACACAATCTAGGTGGGTTTGTCAAGTGCCTAAGTCAAATATTATTGCACAATTTTAGTCCTAATTCCCAATTTTTGGCCGCTTCCGACTCATATAAACGGTTGCTTCTCCGTATTCATTGCAATTCATAAGTTCGGGTGTTCTGTGTTCTATATCTTCCCATTTCTTACCAAGCTTACTTGTCCACTTGCCTGAACTTAATTGCCTAGCAGCGTGCCAAACGCAATTTTCATTTCCCAAAAAAAGTACAATGCGCTCAACTTCTTCACAATTGCCGTCCCTGTCTTTACAAACTCTAAACCCTTCCGATTCAAACGCTTGAATATAAAAAGGGAGATATGGTTGTCGCTCTACATCTTTGGGCCAATAGAACCCATCAGGGTCCCAAATTCTATTCATCTTACAACTCTCACCCTCGGCGGCCCAAGCAATACAATTATACTTGATGGATTCTGGACTTGTGATTGAGTAATCACTTTTTGACCTAAGTTGCTGAAGGCCCAAAGCCATCAATTTACGTAGCTCTAATTCCTCACTCGGCGATGTATCCATTATCCTTCCCCCATTGAATCCAAGCAGCAGCCATTGCACCAATATCTCCGCGCTCATTTTCTTGAATTGGGTCTGACGCGGGACGCGCAATACATTTCAATGCCCAGAATAAATAATCGGGATGTTTTGCTAATTCTTGAAGAATAATTGGAATCGCCTTTGGGCCTAAGCCAACAATACACTGATAATGTTCGTTCATCGAAATTTGTCGAACGCTAGAAAGGCCATCTGTTTCTGCCTTCCATTTTTCAAGCAGTTCATAAAAATCTTTTTCTGTCTGTGGGTCAATAAAAGATTTAGAAATCCCGACAAACGCCACATAATCACCCTTCGGGGGAAGTTGGCTTGAGAGAGGATATCTAGTGGTTCCGCCCAACGATATTGCAGTCTTGTCAAATTCCCAAGGATCATTGCTTGGTTCATTACCGAGCCCGCGCCTTTTGGGAGGGGTCCAGATCATCCCAGAGGATTGTCTTTGTGGTCTTCCCGGTGATGTTATTGGCATTACTTGATCAGAGAATTTGGTACATAAAAATATTTCTCGCCAATTGTCTTTATTTTCTGCTCTAATCCCTCAACCCTGTCTGCCGCATTTTGCAGATTACGAATAAGAATATTTACATCATTCGTATCAAGAGCCAAATACAGCATTCTGTCAGTTTCCCCATCTTCGACATATTTAATCCCAAGGTTATGAACAATTACAATCCCCGCAATTTCTTTTGCGTTTTCCCCTGAATAAATTGGCCTCATATCTGTTTGAATGTGCGCCGACTTAAATGCTCGTTCGTAATTTGTCAATTGATCGTAAGCATTTGTCCATTTGTCGATTGATTCCAGAGTCAACAATTGTCTAGTCCTCTCATACATCAATTTCTTATCATCTCTTTTAGCTTTTGATCCTTTGCGGTATCCGGACATTGCGCTCACGACATCAGAACAAAGAGTATCTAGCGATAATTCGTGTTGATGTCGTATTGCATACAATTCAACAATGCCATTAGCTAATCCATTTCTTAAATCAGTAGACAGAATCTTAATATTTTTTTCCAAGTCAGTCACAAGGTCAGCCCTCGTTCCTAGCTTGCCTGAAATTTCCGAAAGACCTTGAATTAATTTGTCAAAATCTGGCTTTTTGAGCGCGAAGACGTTGTATAAGGACTTGCGCCCTGATTCTGGGATTTGAAGATTTGATGCCATGTGCAATGCAGTCTTAGAAATTTCTGTGGTAGACACCAAACTAACCATCCCATTAAGATAAAGCAACATATTACCCATTATTCCGCCTCCCCAAAGAATGCGAAATTGAGGTGTTTAGGTTGGGCGCATTGGGTTGCCCATGTATATAGTCGCCAAACATATTCCGCCGAAGAAGCCCAGGATGAACTGGCGCGAAGATATTTTTCCGCATTCGGCCCGGCAACGGCTTCTGATTTCACGTTCTGGCTGGGAGCGCACGCTTCGTTTGTGAAGGCAATCGTAGAGCGCATCAAGACGGAACTTGTGGAGATCCGCGCTGATGATTCTTCGGCGTTCCTTCTGCGGAGGGATCTTCGCGCCCTTCGCGACACCGAGCCTGTGATCGGCCACGTTCGACTCCTTCCCCACTTCGATGTATTTCTCCTTGCCCATCGTCGCAAGGAACACCTCATTGCGAAGCAGCACTACAAAAAAGTGTATCGCAACGCAGGGTGGATTTCACCAACGATACTCATGGACGGGAAAATTGCAGGGACCTGGAAACTGGAAAAGAGGGCGAAGGGAATGATCGTGCGATTTGCGAAGCATGCGTCCTTTGATGCAAAACAGAAGACCATGTTGCAGGAAGAGGGGGAGAGGATCGGGAATTATCTTGGAGAGAAGGTAGTGGTGAGGGGGTGAGATTTGACATTTCCATCCGTGGCATAAATGCCACGGCAACCTTCGAATGTCGCTGCGCGACTTGGTTTACGTGATCTGGTACGTGGTGTTTCAAACGAAAGTCGGGGCGACAGGATTTGAACCTGCGACCTTTTGGTCCCGAACCAAACGCGCTACCGAGCTGCGCTACGCCCCGAAAATCCAGCGTGTTTCAGATACAAGGGGACAAAAATACGGAGAGTGGCTCGAACCTGCAATTGAGGGTCGCGCGGGGTAATCGTACAGTTTCACCGTGTCATTGCGAGCGAAGCGAAGCAATCCCGCGATTTTCGTCACGCATGGCGGGGTTGCTTTGCTTCGCTCGCAATGACAATTCCAAGCCACGCCATTACCTCACGCAGCGAAATCCGTATGTAGCCGTGGCATTCATGCCACGGGAATCTCGGGTGATGTGCTATTCATGCCGTGTGAATTTGCATCACCCCATTTTCTCCTTCAACGCGATCACCTGTTCCGGTGAGCCCATGATGATGACACCGCTTCCGGCGGTGATGATCTGATCGTGCGGCGGATTGAAGTGGATGTCTTCGCCGTTCACCGACGCCATTAGGAGTGTTCCCGTTTGTTCGAAAATTTTCAAGTCGCCCAATCGCTGTCCGACGAATTTTGAATCGGCGGCGAAGATCGCTTCTTCAACGCGCAAGTCGCCGTGGCTGCGCAACATCTTGTCGAGAAAGGTCACCGCGGTCGGCCGGATCAATTCCGACGCCATGCGCATGCCGCCGATGAAGTGGGTGGAGACGCCGGAGTCGGCGCCGCTGTGAATGAATTTTTGTCGTGCTTCGATGTGTTCGATGCGCGAGACGATGCGAAGTTTTTTGTTGAGGGCGCGGGCGGAGATTACGACGAACATGTTGTCGCGGTCGCTCGGCAGCGAACTCATCAATCCCGCCGCCCGCTCGATGCCGGCCGCGACAAGGATCTCGTCGTTCGTTGCGTCGCCGACGATGGCGCGAATGCCCTGGTCGATCAGCACCTTGGCCTTGTCTTCGTGGTCTTCGATCACAACGACTTCGCGTTTTGTTTTCAGAAGTTCCTGGAGGACGTAGTTGCCTGTCCGGCCCATGCCGCACAGGATAAAATGTCCGTGAAGATGTTCGATCTGTTTCATCAGTTTCCTCTTTCGTAACGCTCCGGTCATTTCGCCTTCAACAATAAAGGCGGTTACCTCCGCGGCTGCAACGATCGTGACGATCGTTCCGCCGAGGATCAGGACGATGGTAAACGCCCGACCCGCTGTCGACAAATCATGCGTCTCGCTGTATCCGACGGTTCCAAACGTGATCACCGTCATGTACAGCGCGTCGAAAAAGTTCCATCCTTCGATCAACGTATAGCCAAGCACGCCAACGACGAACACGCTTCCCACGACAAGGCCGAGGATCAATCCTCGGCGAAGTGTCTGGTCCATATTCGGGAAAAACATCATCACGTAATTCGCGGGAACTTCGGGTGTGCGTGATACAGCGTTACAATTTCAACGTCGATCGGGGAGCGTGTCACCACGATGAATCTCTTGGCTTCGCACCCGAATATTCCAAGTGGGGAACACCCGGGGGCTGACGGGATACGAATGTCAAATTGCCGACATGGAATGCCATAAAATACGAGATGCGGGGGAGAATGCAATAGCTACTTTTTTGTGAAGCGCACGTTGCCTCGCGACGCATTGACGAGAGAGGATCGCAGATGTTCCGCCGCGCTGCGTCGCACCGCGATGGTAAGGCGCGGGATCTCGCCGAATTCTTCATTCAACACACTTCCATCTTTGTAGATCAACGCTTTCACACGAGGAAGAAATTCATACGGGACTTCGATCTCAACGTGCTCAAGAATAATTTTCGTTTCGAACTTGCTTTGACGGAGCGCCTGGTCCGCGGTATCAGCGTACGCCCGCGCCAGGCCGCCGGTGCCGAGTTTTGTGCCGCCGAAATATCGGGTGACAACGACAAGGACGTTGGTGAGGTCGTGCCGTTCGATGGTCGTGAGGATCGGTTTGCCGGCGGTGCCGGAAGGCTCGCCGTCATCGTTGAACCGCGACGCAGGGCTGTCGGTCCCCATCCGCAGCGCCCAGCAGTGATGCGCGGCGGCGTGAAATTCCTTGCGGATTCTGTCGAGGAGCGACGCGACCAGTTCGCTGTCGGTCAACGGGACCGCGTCCGCGATGAATCGTGAGCCAAGCACCATGGTTTCGGCGCGCGTTGGGGAGCGGAGCGTTTTGTACGTATCAGCGGATTCCATGTTATGATAAAATACGGAATGCGGATGATCGTTACATGAAAAGGGCTTGCGACAATACACATCGCACGTGCAGCCGCGACGGCTGCACTCATTTGCGTCTGGTGAGAATGTAACTCTCTCAATGTCTTCTGTCGGCCACAACGCATAATTCGTAACTTGCGCACAAAATTTGGAACCTGTGAACCCGTGAAAAAATAAATGAACATCGGTATCGTCTGTTATCCCACATACGGCGGCAGCGGAGTGCTGGCAACGGAATTGGGGAAGGAACTTGCGGCGCGGGGACACACCGTGCATTTCATTACCTACGATGTCCCGATGCGGCTTGATGGGTTTGTGGATAACACGTTCTATCATGAAGTCGAAACCACGTCGTATCCCCTCTTTGAATTTCCGATGTATCCGCTGGCACTCACCAGCAAGATCGTGGAAGTGGTGAAGTATCATAATCTCGACGTGATCCATGCCCACTATGCCATCCCCCACGCCACCAGCGCCATCATGGCGAAACAGATCCTTGGTGAGCACCACGTGAAGGTGGTCACGACGCTTCATGGAACGGATATTACGCTCGTCGGTCTCGAGCCGACATTCCTTCCATTGATGCGATACTCCATTGAGCAAAGCGACGCCGTCACCGCCGTCTCGCGGTTCCTTCGTGAAAAAACCGTGTCGCAGTATGGAGTGAAGAAGGACATCAATGTGATCTACAATTTCGTCGACACCGAGAAATACAAACGGATCAGCGTCGGAAAGTGGCGCAATCACATCGCAAAGGACAGCGAGAAAATCCTCATTCATGTTTCGAATTTCAGAAATCTCAAACGCGTTCCCGACGTGATCAGAATTTTTGCGGAAGTGCAAAAACAACTCCCGTCCAAATTGCTGTTGGTCGGCGACGGACCGGACCGCAGCGAGTGTGAAATGCTTGTGCGCGATCTTCATATCGCGGAGCACGTCCACTTTCTCGGCAAGCAGCAGGCGATAGTCGAAATACTTTCGTCGGCGGACCTCATGTTGATGCCGAGCCAGTCGGAGAGTTTCGGTCTCTCCGCGCTCGAGGCGATGTGCTGCGAAGTGCCGGTGGTCTCAACGAGTGTCGGCGGGCTCCCCGAGTTGATCGTGCACGGCGAAACGGGATTCATTGCGGAAATCGGCGATATTCATCGCATGGCGAAGTACACATTGGACCTGTTATCCAACGATCAGAAGCGGGCGATCTTCGCGGCCAATTCAAGGGCACGGGCGGTGGAGTGTTTCGATTCGAAGAAGATCATTCCGCAATATGAAGCGCTGTACGCCTCGGTTGTTGGCTGATACGTCATGCGTGCAATCACCACATCATGTTCCGCAGCGATCACCCGGCTGTGTGATCTCCTCTGCCGCCATCCTTTTCTCGCCGTGATTCCTGCCGTCATATGGTACGGCATCTCCAGTGTGGACTTCATCAATTGTTATGTCGATGATGTTTTTATTCCCATGCGCTATGCCGAGCATGCCGCACAGGGATACGGACTGGTGTTCAACATCGGCGAACGCGTTGAGGGGTACTCGAATTTTCTTTGGACTGCATTGCTGACCGCGGCCGCGTCAGCAGGCATCAATCAGGACCGCAGCCCATATGCCCTGCTATCGTTTGCAAAGATCGCCGGCTTCCTTTGCGGACTGGCGACGATCCTGGTCGCAACATGGCTTGCCGTGCGCATTTCACGGGAGTCGACGCATCGAAGCACGAAAGCCATGATGGTTGCCGCCATCATTTCCATTCCCGCAGCATCGTCGTTCACGCTGTGGAGTGTTTCCGGTATGGAAACGCCCCTCTGCGCATTGTTCCTGATTCTGGGCGCTTCATTGCATTGGATCGGGTTTGGCCGTGAACCTGCACACAAGAGCCGTCCATATTTTCTGCTCGGTGGTATTGCTTCAGCTCTTGCATGTCTTACTCGGCCGGAGCAAATGTTTGCGTGGGGCTTGATGATGGTTGTGCTCATGATGTTCGTCAATCCGCAGCAGCGCCGCTCCCTGATACCGGGAGCAATCATGACGACACTTGTGATCATCGCGTTCGAAGTGTGGCGCTGGAATTATTATGGTGAGTTTCTTCCAAACTCAGTCATGGCAAAATCCGGCGGAGGAATCTGGACACATCTCGACGGCCTTCGCTACGGCCTTGCGGCACTTGCCGGTTCTCTCGGCATTGCCGGACTTGGACTCATGCGAGCCGTTCGACTTGCGCGCAGATCGTCGCAGTGGGCCAGTCTCGTTCTCGCCGCCGGTGCCCAATTGTGTTTTGTTGCCGCCAGCAGCGGCGACTGGATGCCCGGATTTCGTTTTCTTGTTCCTGCGATTCCCTTGATGTGTGTCGTTGCCTATGCCGGATTGGCGGACCTGCTCGGTGAAGAGAGACAGGCACTTCATGCGCCGGCATTGCTCGGCATTGCAATTTTGTTTTCCGTTGGTGTGTATTTCAACGGGAGGATGTTGATTCGTGCGCAGGCGAATTACCAATCGGGCCTTCGAGGTATTGAGTTGCCGCAATCGAAGGAGCCGTTGGTTATCGCAAAGGATCTGAACGTCATCGTTCCCCACGGTGCCACGGTTTCCATGGTTGAGTGTGGGGAAATAGCGTACTTCGCCCCAACGATCCATGTGCTCGATGTACTTGGGTTGATGGACAAGGAAATCGCGCGACTTCCCGGCAGACACATGCATGGGCTGACACTTGAATACTTTCTCAGCAGAAACGCCGATTACGATCTGCGCACCACCCATGAGGATCCTTCGCTTGATATTGTTCTTGCGGATGCGGAGTACGGGGCCCACTATCAGGCCCTCAAGTCCTTTTCCCATCTGATGCTTTTCAAACGCGTCAAGTAGCCGGTGCAATGTCTTATTGTGCCGGCGTTATGCTGAACATCTCGTATTAAGCAGCTATGGAAACGATTGACCAATTCCTCCAGTTTGCTCTTGAAGTGTTGATTAAATTGTGCATCACCGTAGTATGTGGTGGTGCGTTTGGCGCTGAACGCGAATGGCATGGCAAAGCGGCGGGATTGCGGACGAATGTGTTGATCTGCGCAGGGTCAATGTTATACACGTTGATGTCGCTCTATATCGGAGGGCATGTGTCAAAGGGGATTGGAACGGTGTGGAATATAGCGGGGACCTGACGCGCATTGCTTCACAGATCGTCGTCGGCATCGGATTCATCGGCGCGCCGGATCGATTTTGCGAGAGCGGGGTTCTGTGGTGGGGCTGACGACTGCGGCAATGGTGTGGACGATAGCGA
>Ga0207070_1273_pt1 | contig 10451 bp, 6 predicted proteins | sample Alteio_BWMinHeat_92_FD_153591 | JGI IMG/M metagenome (GOLD analysis project Ga0207070, IMG submission 153591) | Enriched cells from forest soil in Barre Woods Harvard Forest LTER site, Petersham, Massachusetts, United States -... | ecosystem: Environmental > Terrestrial > Soil > Temperate forest >...
GATCGGTCGGAATTCAATCTCGTAATCGCTTGCAAGGTTCTCGAATGGAAAACATGCTCGGCAATCTTCGCTACAGCCTGCGGCAGTTTCGCATGTCCCCGGTTTTCACTACCGCAGCGATACTCACGCTTGCCCTCGGCATCGGCGGAACAACCGCGATTTTCACCCTCATCGATGCCGTCATGTTGCGCTCGCTGCCTGTTTCCGATCCTGCCAGCCTGTATCGAGTCGGAGAAGGCGATGAGTGCTGTGTGGAGAGCGGCCTCCAGGATCGTTGGGGCATGTTCTCTTATCCGTTTTACGAGCGGCTGAAAACCGAAACTCCTGAATTTCAGCAGCTAGCCGCCTTCCAGGCCGGCGGTGCGCGTCTGGGCGTCAGGAGCGAACGTGTTGAAACCGCTGCACGCCCACTACGCTCGGAGTACGTGACCGGAAATTATTTTTCGACATTAGGCGTGGAGGCGTTTGGCGGCAGACTGTTTACCGCAGACGACGACCGGCCTTCGTCTGCTCCCGTGGCCGTGCTCAGTCACCATGTTTGGCAGGGAACCTATGGTGCCGACGCTTCGCTTGTGGGCTCGACTTTTTTTATTGAAGGTCATCCGTTCACTGTTATCGGAGTCGCGCCTCCAGGATTCTTTGGCGAAACCCTGCGTGGCGACCCTCCAGACGTCTGGATTCCGATGCAGCAGGAAGCTGTGATCGACGGCGATGGCGCCCTGCTGAATCAAGCTCCTTCCGCCTGGCTGCGAGTCATTGGCCGCTTACGTCCTGGAGCTTCGACTGCGGGAATGGGTCCGCGGCTGACCGCAGTGCTGCGGCAATGGATGCAAAATGACGCCGGCTATCCTGCGAATTGGATGCCCGATGTAATCCACGCTCTTCCCAAGCAGGTGATCAACATCACTCCGGCTGGTGCAGGGGTTGCGGTGATGAAAGAAGAGTACAGTCGCAGCCTGCAAATTCTTCTCGCAGTGTGCGGTCTTGTCCTGCTGATTGCCTGCGCCAACGTGGCCAATCTGTTGCTGGCGCGAGCAGTAGCTCGTCGCGGACAAACCGCTGTGCGGCTGGCGGTCGGGGCAACACGGCGGCAAATGATTGCCCAGGCTTTGACCGAGAGCGTGCTGCTTGCGGTCGGAGGAGGTATCGCGGGACTGATAGTCGCAATGGCCGCCGCGCGACTCCTGCTGGCACTGGCTTTCAGCAGTTCACATTTCCTTCCCATCGACACCCGACCCTCGTTGCTGGTATTGACCTTCGCTTTTGTTCTGGCGTTGCTCACGGGCATCATCTTCGGAGCGGCTCCGGCCTGGTTTGCTACGCGCACTGATCCGGCTGAGGCATTGCGCGGCTCAAGCCGAAGCACCAGCGATCATTCTTCCTTTGCCCGCAGAGCGCTGTTGATCGTGCAGGCCACGCTGTCGATTGTCCTCGTTGCCGGCGCGACGATGTTGGCGCGAAGTCTGAACAAACTGCAGCATCAGGACTTCGGGTTTCAGGTCCAGGGACGGATCGTGGTCTCGCTGCACCATCCTCCGGCAACTTATACGATTCCCAAATTGAACCTCATCTATCGGGAGTTGGAAGCACGACTCAATCGCCTGCCCGGAGTGCAGGGCTCAGGCTTGGCGCTCTACAACCCGCTCACTGACAACTGGGGTGAGTTGATTCTGGTCGCAGGTCATCCCGCGCCTAAAGTTGATGAGGATGCAGGCGCGTCATGGGATCGTGTAAGCGCGAATTACCTTCAGAATCTGGGTGTGACTCTGCTGCGCGGACGAGCCTTCACCGTCGCCGATAACGAGACCACGGCGCCGGTCGCGATCGTGAACGAGGCCTTCGTGAAGCGCTTCTTCAAGGGCAACGAAGATCCGCTCGATCAGCACTTCGGCCTCGATCTTCCGCAAAATGCCGGGACCTTCCGCATTGTGGGGGTCGTGCGCAACGCCAGGTTTGCCGGTTGGGGCTGGAATAAGCCCCCAAACCCAATGTTTTACGTTCCGCTGGCCCAGAACGTTGATTACAAGGATTCGCTGATGACGAGGGTCGAGCTGCAATCGCACTTTATCGGGGCCATCATGCTCGTCACCAACGCCTCTCCTGGGGTACTTGAGCCGCTGCTCACGCGGATCTTGTCTGAAGTCGATCCCAATCTGACCATCAATAGCGTGCGAACCATGCAGCAACAGGTCGAACTCACGTTCGACCAGGAGCGCGCCGTGGCCAGTCTCGCCGGCTTGTTCGGCATCGTAGCTCTTTTGCTCGCCGCCATCGGCCTTTACGGCGTGACTGCCTACACGGTTGCTCAACGCACTAATGAGATCGGCATCCGCATGGCGCTGGGCGCAGATCGCACCAACGTGGTCGAACTGGTGCTGCGAGGTGCGTTCCGGCGCGTCCTGGTTGGACTAGTCCTGGGATTACCTTTGGCAGTCGCAGCGGGACGTCTGATCTCGACACAGCTCTACGGGGTTTCATTTTGGGACCCACTCGCGCTGAGTGTGGCCGCGATTTCACTCGCGATCTGCGCGTTTTTCGCCGCCATCATTCCAGCCGGCCGAGCAGCGTCTATCTCGCCAATGAGTGCCCTGAGGACGGAATAGCCATGTAGAGACCCAGCATGCTGCGTCTCTACAACCAAACCAGTTTCATTCTTGTTTTCCACAGTAACGCACAGGAAAGCGGGCTTTCCCACGTCTTTTCCGCAGGCATCTATGTGGAACCGGTTGTGCGAGAAAGAAGAAGGATGTAAAAGCTTTTCACACTCGGGTCTAGGAGGCATCCCCCATGCTGACGCAATCTGACCAGGGAAGTAACGGCCAACGGCTGCTGAAGCAGCTTCGTGACGAGTACAAGAAGACTCCACCTAAAGCAATGAGAAATCCTGAGAAGAACATTCCGCCCGCAAGAGCCTCTTTCCAGGACAAGAGCCGTCCAGTCAAGTCCCGCCATCAGTAGATTCGGTTCGCGAGCGGCCCGGCCGACGCTACAGGCGCAGAAATCCTCCAACTAAATAATTAGTTACTTTTGGCCTCCTTCCGCGTCTAAAGAAAACAGGAGGACGAATGCCACCGCGGAGGTCGGAAACCCTCACCGAGGCTGAGCTTCGGGTGATGAATGTGCTCTGGAATCTCGGACCGGGTACGGTCCAACAGGTTCTCGAGCATCTTCCAGAGAAGCTGGATCTGGCCTACAACTCCGTCCTCACCACCATCCGTGTGCTCGAACGAAAAGGATATCTGAAACACACGAAAGATGGCCGGGCGCATGTCTATAAGCCGCTGATCGCCCGCGAGGAAGCGAGCCGCTCAGAGGTGCGCCATCTTGTGAGCCGGTTTTTCGGGAATTCTCACGAACTGCTGCTGCTGAATTTACTGGAAGCCCAGAACATCGACTCAAGCGAACTAAAAAAGTTGCGTGAGATGCTGCAGGGCAGGGAGGAGAAGTAATCATGCTCTCCTTTCACCATGTAACTCAATTTACTGGAGCCCACGCCATCAACGGCTTGCTTGAAGGGGTGGCGCTCACTGCATTTGCGTCAGCCTTTCTTTGGATAATTTCTTGCCGAAACTCAGGTACTCGCTTCGCGGTGTGGTTTTCCACGCTGCTGGCAGTTGCCGGGCTCTCGCTTACAGCACTCATTCCGGCTGAAACTGGTGCGATCGCTGCGAAGACACCTCATCTCATCTTGCCGGCTGTTTGGGCCGATTATGCTCTTGGAGCTTGGGCGGTAATCGCTCTCATAGGATTGCTCAGGATTGCAATCGGCCTGGCTCAAGTTTGGAGGCTGAGACGGAATTGCCAGGATGTACCGGATTCTACCCTTGATCCCAACTTGCGAAAGATCTTGGAGGATTTTCGTTCAGTCCGCCGGGTAAAGCTGTGCGCTTCTAACCGGCTTCGTGTTCCGGCCGCAGTGGGATTCCTTAACCCGGCAGTGGTTCTTCCGCGCTGGGCGATCGACGATCTTTCGCCGGCCGAACTGAAGGCAGTCGTGCTGCATGAACTTGGGCACCTGCGACGACGGGACGATTGGACCAATTTGGCGCAACAAATACTGCGCGCTATGTTGTTCTTTCATCCGGGAGTCTGGTGGATCGACTCGCGTCTGAATCTGGAGCGCGAGATGGCTTGCGACGATCTGGTGCTGGCCGGCATCGGCAATGCTCACAGCTATGCGGAGTGCCTGGTTTCGGTAGCGGAAAAGAGCGCTGTTCGCACCAGGATGGCATTAGCGTTGGCTGCGGTTAGTCGCATGCGACAGACGGCACTGCGCCTGGCGAGAATTCTCGACGGCAACCGGTTGATTGATACCCGTATGTCGAGGGCAGCCGTCTCTACCGTTGCGGCTGTGAGTGCATTGGCTCTGTTTGTACTGCCCTATACGCCTGCATTGGTCACATTCCAGACTTCGGCCCAGATCGCGCAATCAGGCAGCGCCCATACAGTAGCTGCGCCGGGGTGGACAGCGACTCCGGCTCAATACACTGGCGGGCGTCTCTCTCCACAAATTGTTCAGGCTGCGATGCACTACAGCAGTATTCGCGCAGACAATCATTCGCTAACGAAAAAACTGCGGCATCGCCAGAGACAAATCCATGTAGCCCCGAAACGTAGCCTTTCACCCCAGGTGATTCGCACAGCGTTCCGCCGGGAAGAGATGAATCCGTCTCCTACGCTGCTGCTGGTGGTGCAGATGCAAGAATATTTTTCGGACGATTCGCCAAGCTGGACCGTTTGCGTTTGGCGCGTGACAGTTGTTCCAAACGCCTCAGTGCAAATGCCAGTTCAGATTCAAAATGGGACAGTTTCAAAATCGATATAGGAAACAAAATTTTTTGGCACTAACAACTAATTATTTAGTTACTAAAGGAGAAAGTAAGAAAATGAGTATCGACAGCCCGAAAGCGAAGTTGACGCGACGACTGCTTGCGCCGGCTCTTGCCTTAGCAACCATAGTGTCGTTCGGAACGTATGAGGTGATGAAGCCTGCAGCCGCCAGCGCGGCGGTGGCAACACCGGCTCCGGCTCCGCTCGACGACAACAGCGTGGGCGCTTTGCTCTCGCTCGATCAGGCCATGGAGACATTGGCGGCGCGGGTTACGCCTGCCATCGTCAACGTGACCGTAACTTCCAAAACAAAAGTAGATCTGTCCGACCAAAATCTGCCTGAGGGATTCCAGGACATGCCCGGTTTCGGTCAGTTCTTCGGACAACAATTCGGCCAGCGCATGCAGCCCCAGAACCGTATTGAACATGGTCTCGGCAGCGGCGTGATCATTTCCCCCGACGGCTACATCGTGACGAACAATCACGTAGTCGATGGAGCGGTGGACATCAACGTCACCATGAGTGACCGCAGAATTTTTCCGGCAAAGCTGATCGGGAGAGATCCGATGACCGATCTGGCGGTGCTCAAGATCAAAGGTTCGGATTTCCCCAGCATTCCGTTGGGCGATTCGACCAAGCTGCTTCCTGGACAAACCGTGCTGGCATTCGGCAATCCCTTTGGGTTCCGTTTCACCGTGACTCGCGGCATTGTGAGCGCGCTGAACCGGCCCAATCCCGACCCAAGCGATGCCCGTAAACCGGGCGAGTTCATCCAAACCGATGCGGCCATCAATCCCGGCAACTCGGGGGGACCGCTGGTGGATGCGCGCGGCGAAGTGGTCGGGATCAACACGTTCCTGATCTCGCCATCAGGTTCCTTTTCGGGAATGGGATTCGCGATTCCCACCCAGATCGTGCGGCCGACCGTCGATGCGATCCTGCGCTACGGGAAAGTGACTCATGCCTATATGGGAATTGGCATTACCGATGTGACGCCGGAGAACTCGAAGTTCTTCCAGGTATCGAAGGCCCAGGGCGCGGTTGTCAGCGAAGTGCAGCCTGATTCTCCAGGCGCAAAGGCCGGTCTCAAAGTTGGCGACGTCATCACCAGGATCGACGGTCGCGAAGTGAACGATGCCGGTCAGTTGCAGGTGGAAGTTGGCCAGCAGCAGCCAGGCACAACCGTTCATCTGGAGGTGATGAGAGAAGGAAAGACCGTGACCCTGCCAGTGACGGTTGAAGAACTTAATAGCGGCAAGCACAGCGAAGAGGGCGCCAGCAATCCGGAAGGAAAAGCCCGCTGGGGCATCGGACTCGCCGATCTCGATTCTGACACCCGTCAGCAGATCCAGGTTCCGGACAACGTTCATGGAGCAGTGATCGCTAAGGTTCAGCCTGGAAGTCCTGCGGATAACGCCGGCCTGGCCAGCGGCGAGATCATCGAGCAGGTGAACCACAAGGACGTGAAGTCGGCACAAGACGTTCAGCAGGCGTTGTCCTCGATCCCAAAAGGTGAAGATGCACTGGTGCTGATTTGGGCCAACGGAGGCAGCACGTTCCGCGTAATGCACTCCGGAAACAACTCATAACAACGAGAATGCTTGGTGAGACGCAGCATACTGCGTCTCTCTTTTTTTGTCTGAGTGCCCCATTCATGAGCAGCAGTCTTCTCTCTCCACGTTTTTCCACTGCGACCGACGGTATAGCTATTGACAGCGACGGTCGATCGTCGTAGCAAAGAAGATGGTGGTTCGAATATGTATCGTTTTGGGAAGATGGTGATTGCAGAAGCTGAATCCGAGGTTCGGGGTAACACTGCCGAGCGCAGGTTAACCCTCCGGAAATCTCTGGGTAACCCTGAGGAAAATTTCCGGGAGGAACTGGAATCGAGAAGGAAAGAATCCGTTGTTAAGTGTCAGATTTTGATGGAGCAAATACAACATCTTGGTATTTTGAATCTGGAATTACAAGATGTGGTATTTCAAAATGGGAAAACCGCCCGATTTTGCGTTATAACTCCTGTGTTTTCGAGATTTTGCCCGTAAAAAGGGGAGGGGTGGGTTATCGGATTATCATGTGAAGCCGCGATTTAAGAGCTTTGGCCAGAGCGTGAGAAAGCTATGAAACGAAAACTAAGCTTCGCTAGCTGTATCGTTATCTCCTATTCGTTCCTGACGTCGCAGAATGCCCCCAGCGGTCCGCCGCCGGCAGCGCAGTACGTGCCGCCCAATTCGGCGCTGATCGCACAAGGCGTTCCGCAAATCCCTGTTGCCATCGCGCAGCAGGCCGATCGTTATACGCAGGTCCGCTCCGCCGGCTTTTTGGACTGGCACCCGACGCGGCGCGAAATGCTGATCTCCACCCGCTTTGGCGACGTGCCCCAGGTGCATCGCGTGCTAGCTCCCGGAGCTGCGCGTACCCAGCTCACGTTCTATCCCGACCGAGTAACCTCGGCGCATTACGAGCCGGTGAACGGCAGCTATTTCATCTTTTCCAAGGACATCGGTGGCGGCGAGTGGTTCCAGTACTACCGTTACGACGTCGATACCGGTGATGTGACGCTGCTGACCGACGGCAAGTCGCGCAACCTGGGCGCGGTGTTTGCGAATCATAGCGGTCGCTTTGCTTATACTTCCACCCGCCGCAACGGGGAGGACACCGATCTTTGGATTATGGACGCCAAAGACCCCAAATCGGACCACATGCTGCTGCAGCTTCAAGGCGGAGGATGGCAGCCTACCGACTGGTCCCCAGACGACAAACAGATTCTTCTTCTGCAGGAAATCTCGGCTAACGAAACTTATGTGTGGCTGGTGGATGCCGTTTCCGGCGAGAAGAGACTACTTACTGCTAAAGGTTCCGAGCAAGTTGCATACGGCGAGTCAAAGTTCAGCAAAGACGGAAAAGGATTTTATACAACCAGCGATCGCGACTCGGAATTTCAACGGCTCGCGTATGTAGATCTTGCAACTTTGCAGCCGAAGTATCTAACCAGCGACATCAACTGGGATGTCGATGCCTTCGATGTCAGTCCCGATGGCCGAACTATTGCGCTTGTCACCAACGAGGATGGCGCAGCAGTGATTCGCCTGCTCGATACCGCCTCTGGTCGGGTGACCCCCGGCCCGAAGCTGCCACTCGGTGTCGTCGGCGCGGTTAAGTGGCACAAGAATGGGAGGGATGTGGCCTTTAGCCTCAGTTCTGCTAAGTCTCCGCTTGACACTTATTCCTTTGACGCGCAGAGCGGCAAACTTGATCGCTGGACGGCAAGCGAAACGGGCGGATTGAATCCGGCGAACTTTGTCACTCCGGAGCTGGTGCACTGGAAGAGCTTCGATGGCCGGACCATTTCGGGATTTCTTTACAAACCTGCGCCAGGCAAATTCAGCGGAAAGCGGCCGGTGATTATCAACATCCACGGTGGACCGGAAGGGCAGGCGCGTCCCGGGTTCAGTGCCGGAACGAACTACTACGTAAACGAATTGGGCGTAGCGGTCATTTTTCCTAACGTACGCGGCTCGACGGGATACGGAAAGAGTTTCCTCAAATTGGATAACGGATTCTTGCGCGAAGGTTCATACAAGGATATCGGTTCGCTGATTGATTGGATCAAGCAGAATCCGGAACTCGATAGCAACGCCATTATGGTCACTGGAGGAAGTTACGGCGGCAACATGACGTGGGCGGTTGCAACGTTGTACGAAGACGAGCTCTGCTGCCAGTTGCCGGTCGTTGGCCCTACGAATCTAGTCACGTTGCTCGAGCATACCGAACCCTATCGCCGCGACCTGCGCCGCGTGGAGTACGGCGATGAGCGCGATCCCAAAATGCGCGAGTTCCTCGAGCGCATCGCGCCCATGAACAACTCGCAGAAGATCACTAAACCGACCTTCGTCGTCGCCGGGCAGAACGATCCCCGCGTGCCGGTCAGCGAATCGCGCCAGATGGCGGAAAAGCTGCGTGGCAACGGCGTCCCACTTTGGTATCTCGAAGCCAAGGACGAAGGCCACGGCTTTTCCAAAAAGAAGAACCAGGATTTTCAGTTCTACGCGACCATCATGTTTGTGAAGACTTATCTGCTGAAGCAGCCTGTGGAGTCTTCTTCTTATGTCATTCCGACCGAAGGGAGGAATCCCTTTCGATACCAACCAGCATGGGGTCAGTAGGGATTCCTCCCGCCAAAAAACGGCGGTTCGGAATGACAGACACACCTCGTTTCGGAATGACCAACTTGCGCTTTCGGAGTGACATAATATGGACATGCTCCTCACCGGCATCTTCCCCGCACTCACAACGCCGTTCTATCCCGACGGTCGTCTTTATCTGAAGAAGCTTGAGCACAACGTTGACCGCTATTCGCGAACTCCCGTGGCTGGCATGGCGATCCTCGGATCGACGGGAGAGGTCGTGATGCTCTCGGAAGAAGAGCAGCGCGCGGTGCTGCGCATCGCGGTTGAGACCGCCACGCCTGAGAAGGTTCTGCTGGCGGGCGTCGGCCAGGAGTCGGCAATCAGGACGGTCGAGGCCGCTGAATACGCAGCTCAACTCAATTACGATGTCGCCCTGGTGCGGACGCCGCATTACTACCGCCCACAGATGAAGCCCGAGAACCTGCTGGCCTATTACCGCTTCGTCGCCGACCGCTCGCCTTTGCCGGTGCTTTTGTACAGCGTGCCTCCATTCACCGCCTACGATCTGCCTACTGAAGTAATCGCCGAACTTGCGGAGCATCCGAACATCATCGGCATCAAGGAATCGAGCGGCGTAATCGAAAAGATCGCGGATGTCGTCGCCCGTACGAAGCACGTCAAGCGAACAGCCAATGCAACCGAAGTCTTCAGCGCGTTCACCGGACGCATGATGCTTGGCGCCATCCCGCCTGCGGAGGAATTGGTCAGCGTTGCGGCATTAGCAGGGTCGGGAACGCAAAAGGCATCCTCGAGCTCGCAGGCTCCCGCAAAGCCGATTGCGAAAGTCATGCGAAAAAAGGAAGTCGGCTTCCAGCTCCTGGCGGGATCGGCGCAGAAGCTGCTTGCTTCGCTCGAAGCTGGAGCCGCAGGCGCGGTGCTGGCTTTCGGCGCGGCCGCTCCGACGGCGTGCTTCGAGATCTATGTCGCATGGAAAGACGGAGATAAGGAACTAGCGCAACTGAAGCAGCAGCGAATCGTTGAGGCGGCAACGCGTGTTACCAGTCAGATGGGAATTCCCGCTTTGAAATACGCGCAGGATCTGAACGGATACTACGGTGGACCGCCACGCCTTCCACTGCTGCCCCTCACCGGCGAGCAACGGGCAGAGGTCGACCGGCTGATGGGCGACGTGCGGAATTAGGACGAAAGGTCTCGGATGCGATCTTCTCAACGAACATCGAACCGTTCTCGTTCGCCTGTCGTTCCCGCGTCAGAAGAACTGGAGTCGTTGGTTGCGGCAATCGAGCAGGAGGTTTCGTCCCGGCCTCAAGTCGAGCTCAAGCGCATGTTTGGCATGAAATCGGTCTATCGTTCCGGGACAATCTTTGGATTGCTGCCAAAAACACGAAGCCTGAGGACTGGCGACTCAATATGGATAAAATTCGCGAAGCTCACTCCACGAATCAAGCAGAAGATTTCCGCCGAGGCGAG
>Ga0207070_1274_pt1 | contig 10432 bp, 9 predicted proteins | sample Alteio_BWMinHeat_92_FD_153591 | JGI IMG/M metagenome (GOLD analysis project Ga0207070, IMG submission 153591) | Enriched cells from forest soil in Barre Woods Harvard Forest LTER site, Petersham, Massachusetts, United States -... | ecosystem: Environmental > Terrestrial > Soil > Temperate forest >...
TGAGAGTTCCGAGCACACCGTCAAGAGGATTTGCCACAATCATGTTCCGGACCCGCTCAACCACAGAAGGCTGCTCGGAAAATGTGGAGGGTGCGAAGGCCTTTTTCAAAAATTTGTCAGCGAAGGCGCCAAGCCCTTCTTTTTGAATAAGTCGCGCGTCGGCAGCACGGTTTAATTTGGCCGCGTCCGAATCCGCTTCGCTGCGAGTATCACAAAGAATGAGTCCTTGAATACGGCCTGGATGACGTTCCGCCGTTCTTAAGGCGACATAGCCTCCCATCGAAAGACCGCAAAGAACGGCTTTCTCGATCTTTAACGTATCCATCAAGTCGACGAGATCATCCACGAAGAACTCAAAAAGGTAATGTCCTTTTCCCGCTTCACTTTGGCCATGTCCGCGTTGATCGTACGTGATGACTCGCCAGCCAGGCTTGCAAAGTTCCGCTTGTTCTTCCCAAGTCGATTGATTAAAAGGAAATCCGTGCAGGAAAATGATCGCGGGTTTTGAGCTTGGCCCAAAATCTGTGAAATGCAGTTTTAAGCGAGGGACGAAAGTTTCCACATGCAAGATTTTATCATGTGGGGGCGATGGGCAAAGAGTTTTCGCAGGTAGGCTGCTTCGTGATGTATATAGGTAGCCAAGAAACAGGCCAAAGAGAAACACAACCCAAAGAGGCAGAACCACTTCAAGAAAGGGTTCATGGAATAGGTCAAATCGGCTACGCGATAGATCACTCCAAGGCTTGATGCTGAAAGAAGACAAATTCCAGTTCTAAGCATACGCCCTCCCTTCGCTCTCTTTCTCATGCGATTGTGACCCGGCAGAGGTAAGTCAGCAATAGGGACTTTGGTTTGTTAATGTTTAGAAAAGAGTCTGAAGTATTGCAAAGAACATTTTCACGACAACCCATTTCGATGCGTTATTAAGAGCGGATTATCACGAGATGTTAATAATGAATTAGGTCAATCATGAGTTGAAGTTCGTTTTCATTCAGGTGTGTCGGGAATGTCATTCGGTCAGCGGAACCTTTAAGAGTTTAGCTGGGTGGTCGTTTATTCCGAGATAAAGTGTTTTATGGAGGGAATCCATAGTGGCTGCGCTAACAGGATAAGCTTCCCTCGGAAGTACCTTGGTGTCCAGTTTCTCAAATTGACTTAAACGGACCTGGATGAGCTGCGATGGCTTAGATCCTGTGACAAAATAGGCGATATTTCCGGTGTAGTCGATAAATGCCGCGAGGATTGGTCCCTCACTCTCTTCAAGAACCAATGTTCCTTGAGGTGTGAAGTCGGTCAGAGAAAGCCGAAGGATTTTGGCTGGTGTTCCCTCCGTGGCAAAATAGGCGTAGCGTCCCTGCAAATCCATGACGGCAGAACGGAACCCTTTTTCTCCTCGAAAGACTGTGAGATTCCCAATGGGATTAAAATCGGAAAGCCGAATTTTCATAATATTGCCGCTTGAGGTCCCAAAATAGCCAAATTGGCCATGCGGATCGATAAGGGCGCATAGGAAGGCGTTTTCTTGGGATTGAAGTCCGAGGATGCCGATCACGCTTGTAGTTGTGAGCGCTATGCTCGTGATACTGCCGTATAGCGTCCCAAAATATCCAATGTTATTCTTGTGATCTAAAATAGCTGAACTTAAGCCATATTCATCCTTTCCTAAAGCTAATACTTTCTCATACTTAAAGTCGGGCAAGCTTATCTTGACGACTTTAGCAGGGACGGACCGATTGGGGTCGCCATATAAGCCGAAGAAAAGAGAGTGGTGTTGATTATCAAAAATTCCAGCAGTTAGAGGGTTTATCCCGGCTGGAAGAATCAGGGTGTTATGCCGACTAAAGTTCGAAAGACGAACACGCACGACATGTGCCGATCGTTGATCCATCGTGTAACGGAAATTATCTTCGCTGGTAGCGGCATAAAGTTGTCCGCCTTTCTCATCTATCACCAATGTTGTGATCGCATTTTCTTCGGACTTCAATGTAAGAACCTTGCCTCGGCCATCGGAGCTTGCGGGCCTTTGACAGAATGCCAAAAACAGAAAGATGTAACGTAGAGCGCTTTTATTTTTTGGACTCATAATAAGGATTACACTGATTTTTATAGCGCTTTTATGGGTGATTGTCTAGGTGTTGTTAACTCATGTTAAATTTTACTTTACAAACTAGGCAATCCAGGATATCTCTATAGGGATATCCAATTTTCCTCGGAGGTAGAGCCATGGGTTCAGTGTTGCGTCAATGGGGCAAACGCGTAGACGATTTTGTGTATCGGCATGCGATAGAAATTCTGGGAGGCGGTGCGGACGCGTATATTCAATTAGCCACTCGCTATGAATCCCTGGGATGGATACCGGAGGCCGTAACAGCCTATCAAAAGGCCATTGATCTTAGGCCGCATCAACCCGATGCGCGATTTAAATTGACGGTGCTGCAGGGGACATTGTGTCAAAAGGCAGGGGATCGTGTGAAGGCGTTGGAATTGTACCGACAGGCCATGACCCATTCGGTGAATGACGCAGGAGCTTATAGCACAATGGCTAAAGCGTTTGCCGATGCCGGACTCTATGAGGAAGCGGTTCATGCCTATCGCGAGGTGATCCGGATCTCCCCGCGCAATGTGTCTGCCTACGGCATCATGGCGGAAACCTATGCGAAGCTCAAACAATTTCCGGAAGCTCTTGAAGCCTATCGCAAAGCGGTCGAACTTAAACCGACCGCCGATGCTTACGGTATTTTGGCCTCTGCCTATGCACGGATGGGACGGTACCATGAAGCTGTACAGGCCTATCAAAAAGCGATGAAACTTGAACCCGGTTTTTCTCAGACGTGGAACCGGTTGTCGGAAGTCTACATCAAGCTTGAAGATTTTGAAAAGAAAGTGTCTTCCGGAAAAGCCGATGAGCCGATGCAAAAAGCCTATTCCAAATTACAGAAGGAACAGCAGGCCTTGGAAGATTTCAAGGAGGCCATCCGTCAAAAACCCAATGATCCGCAGTCTTATCTGCGTATGGGACAGCTCTATCTGGATTTGAATTTGCCCGCAAAGGCGTTAGATTTCATCAAGCATGCGGTGCGTCTCAAGGCTCCGGGCGCTTTCGTGCATCGCGCTCTGGGGTTGGCTTATATGAATCTTTCCGAGCCAGATAAATCTCGTCGTGCTTTTGAGAGTGCGATTCGCATTGAGAAAAACGATGCCGAGAGTTGGTTGGCATTGGGCCAGTTATGCGCCAAAATGAACAAACACAATGAGGCGATAAAAGCGTTTCAGGAAGCGTTGCGCTGGAAGCCCCAGGACGGGAATTTCCATAGGCATTTGGGAGATGTATACCGTCGGGCGGGACGTTTTTCAGAGGCCACCCGCGTCTATTGGCAGGCCATCCATCTTAATCCGCAAGATGCGCTTGCGCGCTATGGGTTAGGAGTGACCTATGTTCGCTTAGGACAGCGCCCTTATGCCATTGAACAAAAGGCCGTCCTACGGACAATTGATGCCAAGATGGCGGCCAATTTGGATCATGTGATTTGGCGATTGAACCGAGACACGAGCGAGACGGATGCTACGGCATGAGCCCAACGGTACAAATACCTAAGAGAAAGAAGACCAAGCAATAACGATCATGCGATTCATGCAGACGCGGCAGGAGGTCAGCCGCGCCGACATATAAGAAAGAACCCGCCGCGATGCCCAAAACGCCCGCGATCGCCTTGGGCGCCAGAGGCCCTGCGCATTGAAAACTTAAGAAAGCACCCACCGGCGTCGCCAAGGCCAGAACCGCTGAAAGAACCCATTCCCGCCTTTGTGAATAATTTGCCGCACGCAAGAGACTCATGAGTGTCATGCCATCCGAAAATTTATGGAGAATCACGCCAAAAGAAATGACGCTGCCTAAAATCATATTCTGACGAAGCCCGACGCCGATAGCCATTCCGTCAACGCCCGCATGGAGCGCTAGAGCGATAATGGCGCCGACCGGCCGGACGTGAGAGCTTGGCGGTTTTAAAAAATCTTCGCAGGCATGCACCATCGTCACGTTTTCGGCGGCGAAGAGAAACGCAAAGGTTCCCAAGAGCGCCAACCCAGCCATGCGGCTGCTTAAGGTGAAAGCCTCGGGAAGCAAGTGCAGGAAAGCAATTCCTAAAAGAACTCCCGAGCTAAAAGCCAAAAGCTGCCATAAGTGACGCTGCGTCCAGGCCTTCTTATAAAACGGCAAGAAGCTCCCAAAAACGGTGGTTAAAAAGGCGATCAAACAATAGATGAATAGCGGTTTCATGAATGAAGAAGTTGAAGATTATGCAATTTATAGTAGGTCCCTTGTTTGGAAAGCAATGAGGAATGATCACCTTCCTCAATAATGCGGCCATGGTCGAGCACGATAATACGGTCGGCACGGCGCACGGTAGAAAGACGATGGGCAATGACGATTGCCGTACGATGTTCCATCAGTCGTTCCAAGGCTTCCTGGACCAGCCGTTCGGATTCCGCATCGAGGGCGGACGTGGCCTCATCCAAAAGCATGATGGGAGGATTTTTAAGAACGGCACGGGCGATGGATAACCGCTGGCGTTCTCCCCCTGACAGCCGTACGCCGCGTTCGCCAATCATCGTCTCATAACCTTGCGGCAAACGCTGGATAAAGGCATGCGCGTTGGCTGCTTCTGCCGCGGCTTGAACGTCGTCCAAAGAAGCGCCGGGCCGCCCGTAAGCAATGTTGTACCGAATGGTTTCATTAAAGAGCAGTACGTCTTGTGTTACCAAACCGATTTGGCTGCGCAGCGAAGCGAGCGTAACCGTTCGGATGTCCGTTCCATCAATTAAAATACGCCCCGACATAGGATCATAAAAGCGCGGCAGAAGAAGTGCGAGAGAGGATTTTCCCGAACCCGAGGATCCGACAAGAGCAACGATTTCACCGGTTCTGACCTTCAGTTGGATCGAGTGCAAGGCGGGACGTTCCTGCGTCGCATATTGGAATGTTACGTTCTCGTAGGTGATCTCGTGGGAAAAAGATGAAAGGGCCATCGCATTCGCGGATTCCTTCACCGACGGTTGGTGATCGAGCAGTTCGAAAATGCGTTCGGACGAGGCCAGTCCTAACTGGAGCTGTGCATTGAGTTCGGCGAAATTTTTGAGCGGGCGGTACGTCATCACGGCGTAAACCATAAAAGCGAGAAAAGAGCCTGGAGTCCACACCTTATTGACGACATCCGCTCCACCTTTCCATAAGAGCAAGGAAAGGATTAGTGCGCCTACCATCTCCATTAACGGACTCGATAACGTATCGGCTTGGGCAAAGCGCAGTCCCAGCTCCAGAAAACGCTGATTGGATTTCCCAAAACGTTCGATTTCTTTCTGTTCCGCATTGTAGGCTTTGACGACTGGTGCGGCTTGGATATTTTCCTGCAGGACCGTATAAAGGTCTCCCATTTGTTCTTGTCCCTTACGACCGACCCGCCTCAGCGTTTTCCCCAGGACAATGATAATGATCCCGGAAACGGGCATTACCGCAAGGGTTAAGAGCGCGAAATGCCAGTTGAGATAAAAGATAAGGCCGATATTACAAATGGCGGTAAGTCCATCGCGGATGAAATAAATGGGTGTTCGGGCAATGACCGTTTGAAGTGCCGAAAGATCATTCGTGAAACGCGCTAACACCTTGCCCGTCGAGGTGGCTGTAAAGTAATCCAAAGAAAGCTCTTGCACATGCCCAAACATTTTTTTCCGCAGATCACTCGTGGCATGCTGCCCGATGTAAGCCATCAAGTAATTCTGCGCATAAGAAAAAAATCCAAGTAAAAGAGAGATGAGAGGAACTTCCCAAAGCAATTGTTTAAGCATCGCCATGTTCCCCTTGAGAAAGACCTCATCCTGCAGGGGTTTTACAAGATAAATGCGCCACGCATTTAAGCCCGCCACCATTCCCATGCAAAGCGCGGCAATGACAAGACGAGCCAGATAGGGGTCCAAATAAACCGATAGGCGTTTATAAAGTTTCACTTGATCAAAGCCAGAATTTCTTGCGCGGCAAGAGAACTGCCACCTTCTTGCAAGGTGCTGCGCAGCGCGAGGAGAATCGAACGGGTTTCTTTCCGTTTGGATGGGTCTCGAAGCCAGGGTCCAGCCTTTTCAGCGATACGATCAGGTGTCGCTTCCGTCTGTATAAGTTCCGGCACCACCGGCTTGCCGGCTAAAATATTCGGTATTCCGATGTAAGGGATGCGGACGAGCGTCTTGGCGATCCAAAAGGTCAATGCAGAGAGTTTATACATAATGATCATGGGGATTCCCAACAGCATATTCTCCAAGGACGCCGTTCCAGAAACGCCGATGGCGAGCCATAATTTTTTACGTATGTCATAAGTCGGGTCCGCCGTTAATTGAATCCAGGGCGCTTGCGTAAGAAAAGGTTTATAGAATTCTTCCTCTATCTCATCGGGCCGAAAAAGAACGCAGCGGGCGTTAGGAAATTGAGCGCGTAGTAAGGCGGCTGTTTGAATCAAAATCGGCAGATGCCGCGCGGTTGTTCCACGCCGAGAGCCGGGAAGCAGGCCGATCGTAGGGTCGGTCGATTCCTCGTCGGGCACGGGCAGTCGCTCGATCAGCGGATGTCCGACAAAGGTGACCGGCACGCCCGCTTTTTTATAGAGGGCTTCTTCGAATGGAAAGATCACAAGCATCTTGCTTATGGCCGCGGCCAGTTTCCGGATACGTCCGGGCCGGCTCGCCCATACTTGCGGACTTACATAATACGCCACTGGAATTCCCGCCTTGTGAGCCTGTCGCGCGACATGGATGTTAAAGCCATAATAATCGATCGGCACGACGATGTCGGGACGATCCTGTGTTAAAAGCGCTTTCACGGCAGAATAGGCCGACCACAATTGAGGTATTTTCATGAGCGGCTCCCAAAAGCCGAATCCCCCCACTCCCACGAGCGGGTAAATGAAATGATCCGCGCTTCCTCGCAGATGAACCCCTCCCAGGGCACTGATGCGTAAATGAGGTTCGCGCTCGCGCAGCGCCTTCACCAATGCCGCGCCGTGCCGATCCGCCGAAGCGTCACCCGCGACGATTAAAAGATGCCTGTTTTCTTTAGGCATGAATTTTGAGTTGGCGCAGCACGTCTTGAGCGAGCCGTAAAGCGTCACGGCCATGTTCTCCGGCCACGAGCGGCTTTCGCTTTTCTTCGACGCATTGAATGTAATGCTCCAACTCGAGCGTGAGCGGATCTTTCTTCGAGAGCTTGGGGGAAAGAATGGAAATGTCGGTCAAACTCGTCACGATATCTTTCTTTTTCCTATAGACCTGGAGTTTGGAAGCCGCGTAATCCAGCGACAGATAGGCGTTCTTTTGAAAAATGCGGATGCGGCGGTATTTTTTAAGAGAAATGCGTGAGGCGGACAAATCGGCGATGCACCCACCCTCAAAATGCAGCCGCACTTTGGCGATATCTTCGTGGGCAGAGAGGACTTTGGCGCCGAAGGCTTCCACGCGGGTGATCGGACGTCCCACCAAAAAGAGAACGATGTCCAAATCATGGATCATAAGATCCATGACCACCCCGATATGCGCGACGCGCGGGTCGTAAGGACCGAGGCGATTGACTTCGATAAATTGGGGTTCCTGGATATGACGCGCGGCTTCAATCACCGCTGGGTTGAAGCGTTCGATATGGCCCACCTGCAGAACACAGTTCTTTTTCTTGGCGAGGTCAATTAACTCTTCTGCTTGCTCGAGCGTCTCGGTGAAAGGTTTTTCAATAAGACAAGAGATACCGGCTTGCAGCAGGGTTTTGCCGATGGTGTGATGAGCCGGTGTCGGCGCAGCGATAATCGCGGCATCGATTGTGGGGAGGAGCGTCTTTAGATCCACGACCGCTTGAACGCGATGCTTGCGGGCAAGAGCATCGATCCGATCTCCGGAAACGTCCGCAATGGCCACGAGCTCGGTGGAAGCCATTCTCGAGAGCGCCTTGATATGGAACTGCCCCATGCGTCCGGCGCCAATGACGGCGACACGGGTGCGATGCGCCGGGGCTGGCGTCTTAGACTTGAAGGCCTGAAATAGTGAGTTGAGCGGCATTGGCTTCCTTGAGAAGATTGTCTTTATCAAGCAGAAGAGTTTTTCCCATTTCCAGCGCCAGAACACGCGATTTGGCGGCGATTAGGGATTCGATTGTTCGACGACCGATGACCGGCACATCGAAACGCAAATCTTGCCGCGGGCGGGCGACTTTAATGACGACGCATCCGGGGCCGGCAATGTCACCCGCGCGACGGATACAAGCATCGGTGCCTTCCATGGCTTCCACCGCCACCACGGTTTTATCTTTGACGACGATGGTTTGGCCGATATCTTCCCGCGCGAGACTGCGCGTTAAGGGAAGGCCGAATGCGATGTCTTCCTCTTCAGTGGAGCTCGGGCGCTGTGTGGTTAGAACGCCCAAAGGGCACATCCAATGTTCTAGGTAACTCGTGGAGGGAAGAAATTGAATTCCTTCCCCTTCAAATTCTTGAATGACCATGGAAAGGACTGATTCGGCCTTTTTGTTGATGACTTTGGCCAACACTTTGGCGGCGCGCAAATCGGGGATGATATTTTTAAACAACTGCGTATGTTTCACTTGCCCGGCCATGATGGCCTGTGTGACCCCATGCTCTTTAAAGAAGTGAATGATTTTTCCAAGCTGTCCAATGGACAACCATGTGAACTGCTCGCTATGCGGCTCGATCGCCGGGTCCGCTTCTTCTTTGAGTGCCACCACAATCATGTGGTCTCCCTGGCGTTTGGCTTCTTCAGCCAAGAGAAGTGGAAAGGTTCCGTTTCCCGCAATCAGGCCGAGCGTTTTACTCATTCCCGGAGGAGTCGTCTTTGGATGAAGGACGGCAAATGCCGCGAGTGCTGGCTTGAATGAAACTTAGGAATTCTTTGACGGGGGCTGTACGTTCTTCCTTGGCAAGGCGCGCGAGGTGCTCTTTGATGGGGGCGGAAGAATCATACACTTCCGCATACACTTTTTTTAAATCTTTAATCATCTCAGGACTTAAACCGCGACGCCTCATTCCGATGAGATTTAACCCGGAGAGTCGCGCGCGGTCTCCCCAGGCCAGCGCATAAGGTGGAATATCCAGGGGCACCATGGCGCCGGCTCCGATCATTGCCAGTTTTCCCACACGGACAAATTGATGAAGGCCGACCATGCCGCCGATGACGCACCAGTCTCCCACCTCGCAATGGCCGGCCACCGCGACGGAATTGGCCAGGATGACTTCGTTTCCAATAAGGCAATCGTGCGCAACGTGAGAGTAGGCCATGAATAAACAACGTGCGCCGATGCGTGTCACGCCGGTGGCGGCCGTACCGCGGTTAAGGGTCACGGCTTCCCGCACGACGCAACCGGGTCCTAGAACCAAATGAGTGCGTTCGCCGCGGTATTTCAAATCTTGGGGCGCCGTTCCGACAAAAGCACCTGCATGAATCCGACATCCTTCCCCGACGTCAGCGAATTCCACCACCGCATGCGCCCCCACAGTCACTCGGGGACCAAGAACAACCTCTTCCCCAAGGATGGCATAAGGCCCCACTTGCGCCGTCGGGTCGATGCGCGCTGACGCATGGACGACAGCAGTGGGATGAATGAGCGGATTTTCGGGAGCGCCCACGTTCATCCCTGTGCGGCCTCTTTGTCCACGATGGCAAAGCTAAAGGTCGCTTCGGTCACCAGCGTTCCCTCCACAAAGGCTTCCCCCTTGGCTTTTCCGAACCGGCCGACGATTTGAAATTGACGACGGTGCTCATGTACAAGCACCCGCTGATCAAGCAGCAAGAAATTACGGTGACCATCGAACCCGACAAGTATCGTCAAGAGATCGCCTCCGCAAGAACGTTTTGCTTTGACTACGAAGTGGAAGCGCTCAAAAAGCAAGGATTGGCCAAGGGAGGCTCCCTCGATAATGCCGTGGTCATTGGGTTGGATCGCATCCATAACAAAGAAAAGAGCCTGCGCTATCCGGATGAATTTGCGCGCCATAAAGCGCTCGATCTCTTGGGGGATCTGTTTTTGCTCGGCGTTCGACTCCAAGGCCACGTGCGCGCTGTTCGTCCCGGGCATGGCCACAACGTCAATTTTGTAAAGCACCTGGCTGAGAAGTTTTTGCATGCCGATCCCGTCGCCACCCAAAGGAGTTTCTATGCCTGAGACTGTTCTCAATTATGATGCACTGAAGAAGGTCATTCCACATCGGTATCCTTTTCTTCTGATCGACAAAGTCACCGTGACACAGCCGGATAAATCGGCAACCGGTATCAAATGTGTCTCAGGAAACGAGCCCTTCTTCCAAGGCCACTTCCCGGAGCATGCCATCATGCCCGGCGTTTTGATCGTTGAAGCCATGGCGCAGGTCGCTTGCGCCCTTTTTCTTTCCAAACC
>Ga0207070_1266_pt1 | contig 10393 bp, 10 predicted proteins | sample Alteio_BWMinHeat_92_FD_153591 | JGI IMG/M metagenome (GOLD analysis project Ga0207070, IMG submission 153591) | Enriched cells from forest soil in Barre Woods Harvard Forest LTER site, Petersham, Massachusetts, United States -... | ecosystem: Environmental > Terrestrial > Soil > Temperate forest >...
CCACATATTACCGACTCTGCTGGCGCGAAGTGGACCGTGATGAACGGTATGATTTCTAAAGACGGCGCGACAGTTGGGTCCGACGCATTTACAATACAGCTCATGTATTATGGGCACAAAATCCATCAAGAAAACACGAGTCATTTGTGGTCGTATTGGGATGGCAGTACATGGGTGAGTGAGTTAGACCCAAAGGGACCTCCTGGCTCGCCAGCGCCAACACCGGTTGGACCGACGGCCACGCCAACACCGGCGCCATCGCCAATTCCTCCAGGTGCAACACCGATTCCAACGCCGGCAGCAACTCCTTTGCCCACTCCCGTACCGACACCAATGCCAACGCCAGCTCCGACTCCGGCCCCGACTCCTGCACCAACGCCTGCGCCAACTCCGGCTCCAACTCCCGTGCCCACTCCCGTACCAACACCGCGACCGACACCGGCTCCAACTCCGGCTCCAACTCCCGTGCCCACTCCCGTACCGACACCGCGACCGACACCAGCGCCAACGCCGGCTCCAACTCCTGTGCCCACTCCCGTACCGACTCCAATTCCAACACCGACGCCAACTCCCACTCCTGCGCCATCATCTGACATCTGTAGCGTTGCTCAAGAGTATGCCAGCACCAATGTCATTTGCCCGCCAGGAAAAGTGGTTTCAAAAATTGTGTTTGCAAGTTATGGATCAGTGCCGACGGGATCCTGCGGCTCTTTCACTGCGGGTTCGTGCAACGCGAGCAACACCATGAGCGTCGTCCAATCAAGTTGCATTGGACAAAACGTTTGCGTGGTCAATGCCAACAATGGAAATTTCGGTGATCCCTGCCCCGGGACAGCCAAAAATCTCGCGGTCGACGTGATCTGTTCGGGCCCGGGAATAACGCCGCCGACACCACCAACTCCGCCGACAATCGCTTCACCAAATGGTACAACGGTTCCGTCGGCCACACAGATCACCGATTCTGCGGGTTCGACCTGGACACTCGTCAATGGAGTCGTTTACAAAAACGGATCACCGGCTGGCTTCACCAGTCAGACTATTTTGCTTGCGTACTATGGTGGCCAGGTTCACCAAGAAAATGCAGCACAAGGATGGTGGTATTGGGATGGCAACACTTGGATAGCCGAGGCGGATCCTACTCCGACGCCACCTCCAGTATCAGCAAACGGCACCAAAATTCCGTCGGCCACGCGAATTTTCGACGCGACAGGTTCGGAATGGACGATACTTGTGACGGCCAACAATGGAGGCGTCGTATATCAGAACGCCGCTCCGGCTGGCTCTTCTTCTCAGGTGATCGAGCTCGCATATTATGGCGGCAAGATCCACTACGAAGATGCGAGCTCGACGTGGTACTATTGGAATGGCTTTGGCTGGGTGAGCGAGCCGAATCCGAACATCCCATAACTGGCCAATTTTCAGCCAATTTTACCATTTAGAAACAGTTTAAGTTTTAAAATGAGAATTCACTCACGCGGATTTAGGTCCGAGAAAAAAAACGCCGAAAGATAGGGGGTCGGTTAACGACTTACATTTTATTTTTGAGGATCAAGACTATAATGGACGTATCTTGCAATAAAGTCTTAGAGAAGCTTTTCCTATTTTTACTGCTCGCCTTGCTGTTCGTCAGCGTGGGCATGCAAGTCGCATGTTCAAGGAGCGGTGGTGGCACCCAATCCACAGTGGCCTTGCAGTTACCTAAAACTCTGAAGAGTTCAGGTCCCTCGGCTCAAGCAGTCACTTTAGTGGCTCAACATGTGGTGGTCAATATCACCGCAAGTGATATCACTCCGGCGATCCAAGTTTTAGACTCCAATCACTCAAGCGGTAAAGACTGTGACCCTAATAATCCTGCGCCCACATCCATTAGCATGTCGGTGAACCAAGGTCTGTCTCGGCTCGTGCAAGTCTTAGTTGCTTATTGTGACCCCTCATCTTCGGGTGGCGGATTTACAATTTATTATGGTGACGTCACCCAGGACTTTACTTCTGCCGCCGTAAATGTCGCGCTTTCGATCGGTCAGATCGGTGGGACCACGGGCGGACAAGGTGGCTTCATCGGCCGCTATTTAAATGCTGCAGGCACGGGACCTACAGGCAAAGTCAATATGATGTATCAACCGCCTGGCAAGCCTGCGATGATCATCCAACAACAAGAGATTTTTGGTGGATGGTTTAATTTCTTTGGACTCCAATCCCAACCCTTCAATTTCGTCTTACAGGATGGAACTCCGATCTTAATGAATGCGACTCTCGATTCGAGTTTTCCGTCGCCGCAAACCGCAGTGATTCACATACCAGCTGCGTATAAAAATCAAAGCTACGGAAGTAGCACTCCTAACTACCAACTGCAGTCACCCTATGAGTATGTCATTGGTTTCTTTGGCAGTAGCCCGGCGACAAAAAATATGTGTGTCAATGTCGGAACTCAACCCACGAATTCAGGCTACTATAAAGACGCAAGTGGAACTCCACTTCCGTGGACAGGTACGACAGCAGGCAGCGGCGCCTATGTGAGTGGCGGAAATCAATCCGCGAGCTGCTCGAATACCGGTACTGCCTTTCAAGATTTCATTGCTCTTACCCCTGCAAGTATCACTTCAAATGACTCTTTACTTGGCTTCAAAGGCCCCTTTCTTCTCCAAGCCCAAACTTGTCAAACTTGTGGTGGCAGCGGTCCAGCGATCACCGGGCAATTCAACCCTCCTGCAGCTGTCGGTGGCACGGCGACCGCTGTACTAAATTGGACTTATTTACCTGGAGCGACCCAAGGCATAGATGGTTTTGAAGTTTTCTATCTCTGGAGGCAGAACCCCGCCAGCGGCGCGAGCCCAAGTTCAAGCTACAACGCCGTTTATAGAGTCAACAACGGCATCGATTGTACCTTGCTCTTGCTCAACGGCTTTTCAGACTATGGCCCCGCTCCTGCGGCGACGGCCTCAAAAGTCCAAATGACCCTCAACTTGCCAGCTTATCCAGGAAATGCCACACCTGACGTTTTTGTTTGTCCATTCACCAATGGAAGTGGCAGCGCTGCAGCTGGAGGAACCAGCAGAACATATTTTAACAGTGCTGCCGAATGGACGAGTTACAGCGCTGGCCCGCAACCTGCGACGATAGTTGCGCTCCAAACACCTCCTGGTCTTTCGAGCAGCTTTATCGTGCAAAACACTTGTACTCCGCTGCAAGTGGTGGGGCTCACGTCAGCCAACTCTCCTGCAAGTCTACCGATGGGATTGCAAATTCCGTTTACTTCGACGGCTGGATTTCATGCGACGTCAAACTGTAGTGACACGCTCACATCAGCAACTCCGCAAATAATGAATTCATTTGGAAATACAATTTATTTCTCAACCGGAGCAACTGCCGGAAGCCCAGTCTCGGTGAATATACCAAGTGCAACGAATTCTCTAACTTTGGGTCCGGCTTTGAATTTGAACGTGATAGCGGCGCCATCGCCATCATCAATTTTTGTAAGCCCGCAGGTGAGCACGGCAACACCTATGACTCCTGGTGGATGTTATCCAGTTAGCTATCTGACAACCTACCAAAAAGACGCGCAGAACTTAGTGGTCGCCGCTTTTAGTTCAGGATCGATCATCCTTCCGAGCGTTTCTGGCCTTACTTTCTTTATAGACTCAAGCTGCAATACTGCTTCTTCAACGGCTCTCACGACGGGTTCGAGCCCTATCTCGGCTTCATTTTCTCTCTACTTTAAGTACACAGGCAGCGCCCCCACCTCCTTTGATATCCGTAACACCAGCGGTATTGCAGCCGCGCCGAGCAGTGTGATGGTGCCGATTTCAGCACCAGGCGCAGCCACGAGCATCCAAGCCAATTTGTCATCGATGATTCCAGCTCTGTCTTGTCTTCCGTTGCCGGTGACGACGGTTGATAGCAACAATAATCCTGCACCTACAACAGCTGCAACTGCTGTGAGTCTGGCAGCAAGCACAAACTTGCAATTTTATACCGCCAGCAATTGTCAGTCGGGCCTCACAACAAGTCTAACTTTTGCAGCAAGTTCGTACACACCGAGTACACCGATCTATGTTGCCGCTCCTGCGCAGGGGCCTGCGACTCTGGCAATTTCGGCAGCTGGATTAAATTTTCAAACTGCAAATATTACTGTTGGCCCCGCTCTTGCCAATCATTTGCTCGTGGCTCTTCCTGGACAGACTTGCAACACGGGATCCGTCACGGGCACGATTCAAACTATTCTCAGTGGTGCCTCTGCAAACATCCAGGTTTGCGCTCTGAGACCTGACAATACAATCGATATCAATTTTAATGCGCCAGCATCGAATGTACCGGTCAATTCGAGTCTTGGTCTCAGTGCCTCAAATTTTGCTGGTGGCATCGCAAATCTGACGATGGTTCCAAGTCCAGGATATTACCCGAATACAAGCATTGGATTTCAAGCAAATTCCAGCGGCACACTTATTTCAGGTCAAGCCACTGGAGCCCTTACGGTCATTCCTGCTCCAGCGAAGTTGTCAATTTACAGTGAGGCCAATCCGGTCGGCTTTCATGTTGGGACGTGTATGCCAATGATGTTGAGTATCGAGGATAGCTCGGGCTATTCTGCACCTTGGAACTCGGCGACTCCACTTTCGATTACACTTTCTTCAAGTCCAACCAATCTCAATTTTTATTCGGATGATGGTTGCACGGTGGCTGCTTCAAATCCGAGTTTCACTCAAGGCACTTCAGCCATGCTATGGTTTTTTAAACCAACAGGCGCGGGCACCCCAGGCATTATCGCTTCGTCTTCACTGACGCAAAATGGTCCCTCGGCTCCTACGGTTGTCGCCGGAACTCCATCAACCGCTGTCACCTACGGCATGTTCAGAGGAAATATACATTTGAAAACCGGAATTTGTCAGCCCTACATTTTCTATTCGCAGGCCTCAAATGGATCAACTCCGGTCGATTCTGCTCCCTTTACGAATAGCTTTAGCATCACTCCGCCTTTTGCAGCCGGTCTTTACTTAGACTCCGCTTGTAGTGCGAGTGCGACCCCCAACTTCACGAACCAACGCGCTGGTATTTTCTATATTAAATCAATGGGCGGCGGCTCATCGACTTGGGGACTTTCTCTCACGGGAGTTTCTGGCTGGGGCTCGAGCGGTGCCGGAGTTTTAGATCCGTAAAAGCTCATATAGTTCTCTAAGCGAAACAATAGTTTCGATTCTGTTTCTTTTTAAAATTACAAATTGAGTTTATGTTGTCGGCTATGAAAGAGCTGACCCAATGCCCATTATATTCATAAAATCACTTCCGCCCGCAAACCTAGGGACCATTCCTGAGATGATAAGCGAAATTAGGGCCTCCGGCGCCAAAGCGCTGCGATGCCCAGAAAGCAATGTATGGGTCGTGTTTCAGCCCGTGCAGCCTGCTTATTATGTGCAGGCCGATGACCCTGCTATCTATCCAAACGATAAAACGCACCCGCCTCTCATCCTCGTCAAGGCACAGAGCGGACGATCGATGGCTGACAAAGAGGCCTTTGTCAGGGCGGTAGCGACTGCTGTCGCGCACGGCCTGTCAATCTCATCAAAAAATGTCTGGATACATTACGAGGAGATGCAACCTCAAGATATTTGGTTTGACGGGCGCTGGACGCAAAGATTTTAGCAGTATCTAGTGCCTCGACTCTGATTCGTCGCCGTTTAATTGGTGGGGCATGTCTGCAAAATGATGATATTGACTTGGCAAATTCTGATAAGCCTTTTGCACATTGACAAATAGATTAAATTTGACGAGATGAAAGAGGGCAGCAACTCCGTCTTTCCAGTTGATCTTTTTTCCTTGCAGGCGAGAGCGTGGATAATAGCGGATTGGCATTTCAAAAATTCGCACTCTAACTTTGGCTAAATAAGCCGTCATCTCAACTTCAATTCCAAATCTCTTTGAACTGAGATTCATTGATTTGATTAAATCCATATTGAAGACCTTATAGCAGGTCTCCATATCTGTTAAATAAACGTCTGATAATAAATTACTGATCAAGGTCAGCAGGCGATTAACAAAATAATGATAGGTCCGATGAACCTGAAAGGCATTTTTTTTAAATCGACTTCCATAAACAACATCGGCCTGACCCCGAATAAGTGGCTCAATTAAACTTGGAATATCCCTCGGGTCATACTCAAAGTCAGCATCTTGGATGATGAGATAATCACCCGTTGCTTCCTTAATACCGCGAATTACAGCAGATCCTTTACCTTGATTGGGTGTTTGCTGAATGACTCGAAAATGATGTTTGTTTGAAAGCTCTTTGAGAATATGAAAAGACTTATCCGTCGAGCTATCGTCGACAAAAATCCATTCACGATCAATCGGACACGACGTGCCCATGAGTAACTCAATCACCTGCCTGAGCTGTCGTTCTTCGTTATAGACAGGTACGATGATCGAAAGTATTTTGTTCTTCATCGCCAAATAATGTTATATATGAAAGCATAATTCAAGCCTATTATTGGAATCTCACGGGAATGCAAAAATTAAATAAAATCTACATTCTCAAATATTTTTATAGATACCTTTGTTTTGCGTTGGCCCTATTTTTTTTCGGCGAATTACAAGGTTTTTTTAAAATTTTCAGAGGACCTTTTGATTTATCAGTAAGCACGGCAAATTTTCATCTTGAACAAATTACGGCTCCAGAGGCAGGAGCAGAAAGAGTGTTTCCACAAATAATCCTTCAGATCAGGGACAGGCTTCGTGATCAGCATATCAGTCATTACGCCGTTTCACCAAATGTAGAGGGACATCTCTTGCAAATGTTGGGCGCGGCGACTTTTCCGATTCGGATCGTGAGTTCAAGCGAATGCGATTGGCAAGTCGAGTCCTTACCGACAAGCGTCTACGACCCCATCCTTCACGAAACGTTTCAGGAGTTAAAACTTGTTTTTCGCAAGCCCCATTGAACTCATCTTAATGATTATTGGTACAGGTCTGCTTGTTTGCCAGGTCTTTTGGTCAAAGAGTTTTACCGAACACCCTCTCGCCCATCGTTTATTTTTGTGTCTCGGCTTGGGCATCTTGATAAATTATGTACTGGCTTTAACTGGATTAAATTTGGACCAACTCCATTTATGTTTAGGTCTTCTGGCAGCTATCGGCTGGTTCTGGGCGATCAAAAGCAAATTTTTAAAAATAGAACGGCGAGATTTTGTTTTCTTGTCTGTACTTGCGATATTTTTGCCTCTCTATTTTATTCAATTGATTCTACAGACCAATACCTCTTGGGATGGTACTTTTGTGTGGCATTTTGCGAGCCGAATTATGTATTACACAAATCACTTAACAGCGTGGGCAGATTGGACCTCTCCCGCATACGGAATGTCTCATCCTGATTATCCAAAAATGTTTTCTCTGCTCGGAGCTGAAAACGCTAAACTTGTTGGACACTGGAGCGAATATAGTGCGCGATTGAGTTTGCTTGTACCTTTTCTTCTCTGTCTTTGTTCACTATTTGCTTTTGAAACGAAATCTAAATACTTTTATTTGTTTGTCGTCTTAGTTTTTTTTAAAATGGGAGATGGCCTGTGGAGCGCTTGCAACGACCAATTTTTAGCCATCTTAACGATCTCCGGTCTTTGGTTTTGGAGTAAACCCACCGACAAAATGACAAGTCTTGAGTGGATGACGGGTGCGCTGATCCTGAGCTTACTCATTGGCACCAAACACGAAGGCCTGCTCATCGCGGCAAATCTCATTGGCCTGGCGTTCATCATGAATTACAAATCTCATTGGCAACATCTGTCACGGCGACATTTTGGCTTGTTGAAGAGCTTATTATCAGGAGGCCTGGTGATTTTGGGAGCTCTCATTTGGCCGATACTACGAACGCTAAAAGGCGTAAAAAATGACTTGTCTCTGGTATCCGTCGCCTCTTTGCATCACGCCATCGACAGACTTCGTGATCCAATAAGCCTAAAATTAATTTTAAAACAAATGTTTTTTAATAATGAACTCGGAAAGCTTTCGATCTTGCTCCTTCTCTTAATCGTCGGACTCAACTTGTTGCAAAAATATTCTGAGAAACACCAAAATGGGCCTGAGAGCTTTTTGAAAGACTGGTGCAGATTTTATTTCTTTTCGACATTTTATGTTTTTTATTTTCTGACCTTATTTTGTATTTATTTGGTGACACCGCAAGACTTAAACTGGCACTTACAAGAAAGTGCCGGACGCACAACTCTGCCGATTTTAACCAGCGTTTTGCTGATGTGGTTTTGGCTTTTTTCAGAATTTGAAATCTTATTGAAGTTTCTGTAAAACCCACTTATCCGCCTAAAGTAGTAGGCCCCCGTGACTCGGTAAACAACGGGTTCCAAATACCTAAGGGTATTGAATTTGCATCGTTTGTGCTTTTGCGAGCAAAAGCGAGGCGCTTATGGCTGTTTCAAAGATTGTTATAGAAACCAGGGTACAATTATTTTCGACTCTCGCCGAAGCCGCTGAGATCGAACACAATTTCATGTGTCTTTATCTCTATGCGATGTTCGGACTCAAGCGAACTTTGGATGAGGGCTTGACCCCAGAGGAACTTGAAGTCGTTGAAAAGTGGCGACGAATTATTCTCGGAATTGCGCTTGAAGAGATGACCCATTTAGCTTTGGTCTCAAATTTATTTGTAGCAATCGGTTCCACCCCCCCATTTTTCACGTCCAAACTTTCCAGCTTTTCCGGGCCTTTACCCTGCCGACATTATTGTTGAACTTGCCAAATTTGACCTCAACACTCTTGATCATTTTATTTTTCTTGAGCGCCCGAGGTCACAAGAGGTCCACGATGGGAGAACTTTCGCCCCGCAAATTCACTATACACGAGTCGCTCCGCAGGGCCGTTTGATGCCTCACTTGGGTGACTACGAAAGTGTTGGAGAACTTTATCAGATCTTGCACGACTCTATATCTCAATTGTGCGAGAAAATCGGTGAGAAGGAACTCTTCTGCGGAAATCCCGACCAGCAGATCGGCCCCTTGGACTCACCCTTACCAGGATTGATCGTGATCAAAGATAAAGAAACGGCCTTCACCGCTCTTGAAACCATCATTAAACAGGGAGAAGGCGCCCTTGAAGAAGAAGGATCCCATTTCGCTCGCTTTCAAGGAATCAAGAGAGAATATCTCGAGTTGTTAAAGAAAAACCCCGAATTTGAAGCTTCTCGGCCAGTCGCCAGAAACCCAGTCATGAGAAAGCCCTTAGAAACCCAGAATCGAGTTCTCGTCGATGAGCCTTTGAGCGCACAATTCATGGACCTCGCCAACGCTCTGTATATGTTCATGCTCAAGACCTTGGGACAAATTTATATCATCGAAAATCGCCCCCCCAACGTGAAAAAAGAACTTCTCGAAATCGCATTTACGATGATGCATGCCATGGCGGTGGTCGGTGAGACTCTCACCCATATGCCAGCGTCTTCGAAAGCACCTGGAATTATGGCTGGAATGAGCTTTGCGATGAATCGTTTCATGGCGCCACTTTCCCAAAAAGGCGAATTGGTAATTTTGACTGAGCGAATCCAACAGTTCGAGTCAGCCTTTGAAAATTTGACAGCGGAACTTCACTCGCGCGAAAAGGGTAATACCAATATTATGGTTTGCTTGCGAGAGCTCAAGTTTGCTCAAGGGCAAGTGAATGAGGTTGCAAAACGAGTTGCAAATATTATTGAACTGTCTAATGGCTCCGGCTCCGGAGAAAAATCCTCGCAAGTCTCTAGCGCTGCGAGCACTTCGAGTTCAGCATCGAATTTATCCTCCTCGTATGCGGCCGAGTCTCTGGCGCAAGTGGCGAAGTCCAGTCAATCAGCGCCAATCGAAGTCGCAGAGTCTCTAGCGATCTCCGTCTCCTTTGAATCTAAAAAATGCATGCATGCCCGTCACTGTGTCACTCAACTGCCGGGAGTTTTTCTTGCCAATACTCCAGGAAAGTGGATCTTTCCTGAAAGCACTTACCCTGAACTGCTGGCGGCAGTCATTCAGCAATGCCCTTCAGGTGCGCTCCTTTATCGTAGCAAATCAGAATTTCTTCACGATGAACAAGCTCCGGCAGTCAATGTCATGCGCCTGCGCGAAAATGGACCTTATGCATTTCTGGCAGATCTCGAAATCGATGGCGAGCGAGCCGGGTACCGTGCCACCCTCTGTCGATGTGGTAAATCAAAGAATAAACCCTATTGCGACACCTCACATGTCGCAGAGAAATTCGTCGCTAGTGGCGAACCTCCCACCTTAGATGATCGTGTCTTAACGGCCCGTGGAGGCAAACTCACGATCGAGCGCACAGAAGACGGACCGCTTTCGATCAAAGGAAATTTGGAACTTTGCTCTGGCACAGGCCGCATCGTTTTACGATGCAAAAATGTAAATCTTTGTCGCTG
>Ga0207070_1275_pt1 | contig 10388 bp, 12 predicted proteins | sample Alteio_BWMinHeat_92_FD_153591 | JGI IMG/M metagenome (GOLD analysis project Ga0207070, IMG submission 153591) | Enriched cells from forest soil in Barre Woods Harvard Forest LTER site, Petersham, Massachusetts, United States -... | ecosystem: Environmental > Terrestrial > Soil > Temperate forest >...
GAGAGCCGAGTGCATGTCATAAGTGAGGGAGCAAGCTCAGAACGGAAGACGGTAAAGAAGAGAGCGCGAGCCTGATTCACATCAAGCAGAGGATAACTCACGGTTGATTGCGGCTCGTCAACGAAACTGATTGTCACAGGAACGGATTGCAAACGCGAACTTTGCGTAAGATCTGATCTGTTGTGAGGTCCTCGCTCCAGAGCAGATCGCATCCTAATTCCGAGGCAGCGTGGACCACCATTGCATCCCAGAAGCTAATTTTTGCCTGCTTGTGAATGGCAATTGCGGTCGATACATCTTGCGCGGTTGGCGCAAACACTTTCCACGTTGAGAAATCGCGCACGTAATCGCTGGCCTGGTCGATGGCAGGAGGGATACTCACCTTTCGCGTGATCGTGACGAAGAACTCTTGCAGAATCTGCACGCTCAGGCAGCCATTCCCATTCTTTGAAAGGCGTTCGAGGAGTTGGCTGGCGATGATTTGTTTCGATTCTGCGGAAGGGTCGAACGCGTACACGAGGACATTCGCATCTACAAATTCCCGCGCGGCGTCAGCGCTCATGTAATTCGTCGCGGGTCCAGGTAGAGCGGCCGTGGGTGCCGAGAGAACGCGCGGACCGCATCGCCTGTATTAAGCGTTTTTGAGCCGCCGCATACCGGCTTTCCTCGCCCACCACACGCGTGAGAGCTTCAGTCATCAGTGCTGACACCGAGGTTTCCCGGTCCGCTGCCAGCCTTTTGACCCGCTTGAGCAGCGCGCGAGGCAGACTGAGCGTGATGTTCTGGACATCGTCCACGAAAAACAGTGTAACACGACAACTCGTGACGGAAAGACATACATCGGAATGAGTACCATCGCGGTAACGAATGGGTTCCGGTGTTGGACTATCGAGCTCGGTCCTCTCCCCAATAAGCCTTCCTCTATAATTCAAACAGGTGAGTCAGTCCTCTCTTTGAGCCGGTCGGGCTTCCGTGCGACTGCATCCCAAACAGCTTTGCCATGTCTAAGCCGACTATTGCCGTAGCCATGTCCGGAGGAGTGGACTCGTCCACCGTGGCCGCCATGCTGCGCGCCGACGGGCATCCGGTGATCGGCTTGACCATGCAGCTCTGGAACCAGCGGCGGCTGGCCGGGCGCGAGGGCATGCCCGAGGAGGTGCGCGGTCGCTGTTGCTCGCTTGATGATGTCTATGACGCGCGCCACGTAGCCGAGCACTTGGGAATTCCGTACTACGTAGTGAACCATCAGGAGCGCTTCGAGCGCGACGTGGTGCGTCCGTTCGTCGATGAGTATCTCTCTGGGCGAACGCCGATTCCGTGCAGTCTCTGCAACAATCACTTGAAGTTTGATCAGCTTCTGATGACAGCTAAGCAGATCGGCGCCGATCTGCTCGCTACCGGGCACTACGCCCGAATCGAATACTCCGGGGAACAGAGACGATGGCTGCTGCTGCGCGGTCGCGATCTCAGTAAGGATCAGAGCTACTTCCTGTTCGGCTTGACGCAGGAGCAGCTCAGCCGAACGCTGTTTCCGCTGGGAAATATGTCGAAGCCGGGGGTTCGCACTCTGGCCCATCAGCATGGATTAGCTTTGGCCGATAAGCCGGATTCGCAGGAGATTTGCTTTGTCCCCGGCGGAGACTACAAGCGATTCATTGATGCTTATCTCGACGAGCAGGGCGAGGAATTGCCAGATTCTTCCGGCGAGTTGGTCACGACATCGGGCGAAGTGATCGGCAATCACCCCGGCATTCACAATTTCACTGTTGGCCAGCGAAAGGGTCTCGGCGTCGCTACAGGTTCGCCGCTGTACGTGATCGGAATTCGCGGTGACAAGCGACAGGTAGTGGTCGGAGGAGACGATTCACTTCGCTCCCGAGAACTGCGCGCGCACCGTCTGAATTGGATTGCTTTTGAGCGACTCGACCAGCCAATGCGCGTGCAGGCGAAGATTCGCCACCGCCACGAACCGGCGGATGCTGAGATAAGGATGGATGGCAGCGATGCGTTAGTGACATTCGATGAGTCGCAGCGAGCGATCACGCCTGGCCAAGCAGTGGTTTTCTACGATGGAGATCTGGTCGTCGGTGGCGGCTGGATCCGCTAGTTCGACTGCTAGACGAACATGCCTTCGTCGTTCGCGCTACGCTGGCGTTCGCGGCGCTTGTCGCGTTTGTGGTTCAGCAAAGCTCCGATCCCCACGCTGATTGCCTGAAGGATTCCATTCACGCGGCGCACGGGCGAGAGCACCGAATCTTGCATGGCGCCTGTCGTCCTTTCAACGCGTTCGAGCGTGCGAGTGATCATGTCATCGGCCTGCGCGACTTTATTTCGGGCGCGTATCGCCATTTCGACAGCGGTGTCGCCTAGAGTCTCCGCCTGGCGCTTCAGCGTGTCGGAAGCCTCTGCGAGGTTCGACGTTATCTCTTGGAGTTTAGGCGTGGCATCGGCGAGTATGTCGCGAACGTTTTCCACCAGAGGTATTGTCCGCCGCTGAAAGTCCAGCGCGATGTTCTCCGCCTGCGCGGTGGTACGCCTTACCGCGAGATAGAGTCCGAGGAGAATCAGCATCTGCAACACGACCGCTACAGACGTGATCGCGACAAAGACTGTTAGCAGATTGGAGTTCATGTGGGCATGCTCCCGGCCCAGCGCCATTCATAACGATGGACCGGAGAGCGATTAGCTTTTATCGACTGCCTCTCGATATGCCTGCCGTCCAGCCTCGACGGCTGAACTGATTTGATCTTTCGACCGGCCGATCGTCTCTTTGCCCTTCTGCACCCACTGGTCGGCCTGTGCCTTTAGATCTTGAGTGCTCTTCGCGAGATAATCGCGGCCTTCGTTGGCGGTGTGCAAGATCGTCTCGCGCGTCTCTTTTCCCGATTTCGGCGCATACAGCACGCCAACCAGGGCTCCCAAGCCCAAACCCGCGAGAAACCAACCGATGCTGCTGCTGTCGTTATCTGACATGACTGCCTCCCAGCGAAAATGCTAAGCGAAGCGATGGTAACACAGCTTCTAAGCTGCTGGAGCTGCTAAGCCGCTAAGCGACTGAAAGGCCAAAGCCAGAACACGGATTCAACGGATTAAACGGATCGGACGGATCAAACGATGGGATTAGCTCTTGAATGGTTCAAGTTTGTTTTTGATATTCGCTGCGACATTTCATGACAAATTCTTGCCTTATCCGTCAGATCCTGTTCGATCCGTTCAATCCGTGTTCTGGGTGTTGCTTTTGCTTTAGGAGCTTAATAGCTGAAAAAACCGAATGATGGATTCAATGCCGCGATAGAAATTCGGGATATGAAATTTCTCGTTTGGAGCGTGCAGATTGTCGTCCGGCAGTCCGAAGCCCATCATCACGCTGGGGATGTGCAGATGCTTCTCGAAATCCGCCACTACCGGTATCGATCCGCCGCTGCGGATAAACACGGTATCCCTGCCGAACACTTCCTTCATCGCTGTTTTGGAAGCTTGGACGTAAGGATTATCAGTTCGAATCAACATCGGAGGAGCTGAGCTGAGCTGGCGAATGTTGATGTGAATGCCGCGCGGCACGATCGACTGCACATACTTCGAGAAAAGGTTGAAGATCTCGTCAGGCCGCTGATCGGGAACCAGGCGTACGGAAATTTTTGCGGCGCCGCGCGCCGGTATCACCGTTTTGGCGCCGGCTCCGGTGAATCCGCCGGGCATGCCGTGAACATCCAGAGTCGGACGTGCCCAGGTGCGCTCGGCCACCGAGTAACCGGGCTCGCCGGTAAGCTCACTGCTACCCACTTCATTGCGGAGATATTCCTGCTCGTCGAAGGGAAGCGACTTCCAACTTTTCAGCTCATCAGCCGAGGGTTTCGTAACGCGATCATAGAAGCCGGGGATGAGGATGCGGCCGTTCTCGTCCTTGAGTTTGGCGATGATCTGCGCGAGTGCGACAAACGGATTCGGCGCGACTCCGCCGTACATCCCCGAATGTAGATCGACCTTTGCCCCGCGCGCCTCCACTTCGGTATAGACCAGGCCGCGCAGCCCGACACAGAGCGTCGGCATGTCGGGTGCGTACATCTCCGTATCGGACACGAGTGCGAAGTCAGCTTTCAGTTTGACGGGATTCTCACCTACATATTTCGCGATGGACTCGCCGCCAACTTCCTCCTCGCCTTCGAGCAAAAGCCGCACGTTAATCGGCAGCCTGCCGGCACCGCTTTTCATGAGCGATTCAAGCGCCTTAAGGTGCATGAACATCTGGCCCTTGTCGTCCACCGCGCCGCGCGCGTAAAGGTTCTGATTGCGCTCGGTGGGTTCGAATGGCGGAGTCGTCCATTCGTTCAAAGGATCGGGAGGCTGGACGTCGTAGTGTCCGTAGCAAAGCGCAGTAGGCTTGCCGGTTGCGTGCAGCCAGTCGGCATACACCAGAGGATGCCCGGCGGTCTTGATGACCTCAACATGTTCCAACCCAATGCTGCGCATCTGTGCTGCCAGAAAATCGGCGGCGCGCTCGATGTCAGTCTTGTGTTGGGGCAGTGTGCTGACGCTGGGGATGCGCAGCAGGTCCTTGAGCTCGGAGAGGAATCGCGGCTGGTTTTGCCGGGCGTATTCAACTGCTGGAGAAGACATACCAATCGCCTCTTAGACGGGAACCAGCACAGAAGTTGGAGAAGACCATTCAGTATAGCAATCAGGCGAGGTCCAATCACCCTGACACTGTCATCCCCTCGACCGCCTCGAAACTACATCCGTCACTGTTCATTGGGGTTGCGGTCGACGGGATCTGTTTTATGCCCGCGGAACAGCTGAGCCCCCCGCTCCGCAAAATCAAGTCTCTGGCGGTCAGGCAACCTGGCGGCGGAGCAAGCGGCGACAGTGCATGAGAATGGATCGCTTGCCATTGAACGCAATGCGCCAGTCTGTGCGTGCCGGCAGCCACTGCAGGGTGCCTTTGCGACTTTTGCTTTACAAGCCTCTCAATAGCTGCTTGGCTTTGTCTAATTCGGGAAAGAGCTTTTCCTCCTCCTGAAACGCTTTGGGATGGACGCATCGTCGGCTGCCGTTGAGCCTCACCGGATGTTTGAGATGAAGCATCTCGTGATAGACGAGATATTCAACGGCATATCGCGGCATATCCTGCCGATCGAATACCCGGCTGATCACGATCGTATTGTGCGCTGGATCATAGTGTCCAAGGTTCTGCCGCGACGCGTTGCGGCTCCAGGTCATCAGCGGGCGGGCGAGCAGTCCGTGAAAGAAGCGGCGATTGAGGTCCTCGAAAATCGTCTCCAGGTTGTAGGTCCGGCCCTGCGCCGAAAGCAGCACCTTTCGTCCGCGTTCCTGTCGCACCAGGTGTGCCTTGCTGGAGACATCGCGTCTTCCCAGATATCTGCGATAGCGGGTCGCATGCCGCGGTTCGATGTCCTTGCGGTACAGCTTGGCCAGCAAGATATGTGTAATGGCGTGCAGCACGTCCTTCGGCGCACCCGACAAAAGGTCGGAGATACGCATGAGAACTTTTCCATCCCGCAGACGGATGGTGTTATTGATGTTCGAAAAAGGGAAGAACTCAATGTGAAACTCGGGGAAGGGAGCCCGAGGACGCACCTCGCGATACGCCTCGGAAAAAATTTCCTGGAGCTTGGGGGTCACCTATCTTGAATTTAGCACGGGGTGCAATCTGGAATCCCAGGCATTTTCAGGAAGTCGATCCTGAGTGAATGTTCTTCCTCAAGATCGACTACCTCCGGTACCTTCAAGACAAGTGTTTTCAGAAACTACTTCCCGTAAACCAACACAACAAAGCTATCTGGAATCATTTTGGGCCGTTGCCGTGGCTGTCCGGGAACCGCCGCCGGCGCCGGTTCAAAGTCGGCCGTAACCGTTATCAGATCATGGGTCTTTTCATCGACGGTCATGGTGCGCGCTCCGCGTTTCGTCGGTACGGTAGCTGCCACGCTGAAGCTGGTCGGCGAATCTTCTTTGGCTACAGTAATGTTGCCTTCGCCGTTTGAGCTGTAGGCCTGCTTCACGCTCTTGTCGAATGCGGTGGCGTCAACGCCCTTGCCGATGGGCACAGTCGTGATGACTTTTCCGGTGTTGCCATCGACGATCGCCATTTTCTGGTTGTCACAACCCGAGAACAGCACTTCGCGATCGGCGTCGATCGCGAGTCCGCTGGGACCTTCAGCGGGCGCCAGCGGCCACGTGTCCATGACTTTGAGTTCTTTTGAATCAATCTCAACCAGCGCCGATTTGTCCTCGAGATTGACGAAGATTTTGCCCTTGCCATCGGTCGCGGCAAACTCTGGCTTTCCCCCAAGGTCGATGCTGCCGGCGACATTGTTGTTCTTCGAATCGATGGCGGTGGCATTGTTGCTGCGGCCATTGAAGGCAAACACTCGCTTGCTATAGGGATCGAACAGGATGGCGTCAGGATTTGTGCCGGCTGCAACTTTGCCTGTTTGCTTCAGCGACTTCAGATCGAAGACGACCACGGAATTGTCGCGGCCATCGCTGATGAAACCCTTGTTATTGGCTTTGTCGAGTGCGACTCCGTGCACGCCCTTCAGGTCGGTAATATCTCCTTCCACTTTGCCGCTGTCGATATTTACCACTTGCACGTGCGTGCCGCGCGTGACATACAGACGGCGAGAAGCGGCGTCCATGGTGAGGTAATCCCATCCAGTGTCGCCTCCTAATTTGTATTCGTGCAGAAGGTGATACCCTCCGTCGCCCTGGGCCATCAGATACGCACAACTCATCACTGCGAAGAACAGCGAACAAATCATTGCTTTCATTCGAAGTTGCATAGTCTCCTCTTCAATAGATATGCAGCGAGAGATGCTGCGTGTTGGTTACTTTTTGCCATTAAAGACTATATGGCATGAAGGGAAACTGAATCCGTAGGAGGAGCGAACACGAAGGGCACGAAGGCAAAAAGAGGCGAACGGAGCGGCAAAAGCTAAAGGCTGCCGTATCGGGCAGCCTCAAAAGCTCTGTGAGTCAATTGTGAGTCGGTCTTAAAACCCGAAAACTCGTAATCGTCTGAAAAGATTGGTTGCGGGGGGTGGATTTGAACCACCGACCTTTGGGTTATGAGCCCAACGAGCTACCAGGCTGCTCCACCCCGCAGATTCATACTATCAGCGGGGTTCAGGAATTTCAAAACTTGCGCTGGAGAAGAGCGAACACGAAGTTCACGAAGGCAAAGAAAGAAGTCACCAAGCCAATGGAGGTTATGCCGGAAAGGTGCAACTCTACTACTGACGCACCTAAACCATTTACTCCGCCGTGTTGCGGCATCACGCATCGTGATGAAAACAGTGCTAAACCAGAACCGTACCACCATCAACGACAACGGTTTGCCCAGTAGCGAATCCTTCCTGCATCAAGAACAGATAGGCTTGCGCGATCTCGGAAGCTTCGCCGACTCGGCCAACCGGGAGGCTGTTGCCCACGCTTTCGTATAGACGTTCCCGTTCCGGTGCACTCATGTTCTGCCAGAGGTTCGTGCGAACGACTCCGGGAGATACTGCGTTAACCCGTATTGGCGCCAACTCGACCGCTAGAGCGCGTGTTAGTGCTTCGATAGTTCCGCAGACACTTGCCGCAATTACCCATCCTTTTTGCGGGCGCTGGCCGGCGATTCCGGTTGTGAGCACGATAGAACCCTCCTTGCGGATATGTGGGCTTCCGTACTTAACCGCGGCGAGTGCGGCCCAATAGCGCAACTCAAAGGCGCGTCGGGCCTGTTGAAGATCCGTAGATGCGAGGTCGCGCAAATGCAGGCTATCGCCGGCGGTGAATACCAAATGATCGAAAGCGCCAAGCTTCGCAAAGAGGGTTGCAACGGCTCCTTCGTCCGAGACATCGACCGCCTGCCCCTGTGCTTCTCCACCGATACACTCAACCGCCTTCTGAACTCGTTCCGCAGTTCTGGAGACGATAACGACCTTGGCTCCCTGCGAGGCAGCCTGTTGGGCCACTGCCAAACCAATCCCTGACGACCCACCTACCACGACCACCCGCTTCTGTTGCAAACCGTTTTCCCGTTGCATTGAATTCTCCTTGTGCATTCTTCTGACTTACACAGTCAAAGATGGCCAGACAGTCCCATTCGGTTCATGCATAATAATCATGGCTGCCATGCGTTTAGAGAAACTACGACAAGTCGATTTGAACCTGCTGATTACATTTGCTGCCATCGCGGAGGAGAAGAGCGTCACGGCGGCAGCATCCCGGCTGCTGCTGAGCCAGCCTGCGGTGAGCCGCGCGTTGCAGCGCGCCCGGGCCATGTTTCAAGATGAACTTCTGCTCCGGTCGCCGCAAGGCTTCGAACTTACGATACGGGGCCGCAAGATTCTCCAGGAGCTTGAGGGATTACTACCCAGGATGGAGAATCTCGTTAGCCCGAACCTGTTCGATCCAACGCGGGAGAAGAGCCACTTCCGCATTTCAGGCCCTGATAACGTCTGCACAGTTGTGGTCCCCCGCTTGTGCCGGCAGTATGCAAACGGGCGCTACCAAGTGCAGTTTGAATTCCTTCCCTGGCAGAGCGGCATCGCGGAATTAGTGGAGCACGGACAAGTCGATCTCGTTCTGCACATAGATGACGGACTCCTTCCGTCGCACTTTCACTCAGAAAGACTTTATCGGGAGGATTGGATTTGCGCCGTCGCGCGAGGCAGCCGCTTTGGCGACCGGCTGTCGCTTAAGCAGTATCTGGCGGCGAGCCACATCGTGGTATCTACCTATGCCGGTGTGCAGACGATCCCGGACAAGCAGTTGGCGGCTGTCGGCGCCAAACGCAGTTCGTGTATTCGACTGCCATACTTCGGCGTGGCTCTGCAATGCCTCCCCGGCACAGAACTCGTGCTTACCGTAACCAGTGGTATGCACTCAGTCGTTAGAGGAAATCGCGACTTGCGCGTTGTGAAAGCACCACGCGAATTGCATCCGTTTCATTTCCTGATGGCCTGGCATCCGAGACTCAACAGTGATCCGCGTCACGTGTGGCTGCGCGAAGCGATGCGATCAACAACTGTTGCGGCAGGCGCCGATTGATTAAGCTGCTGCGCGAACCCATCGGGAAGCAGAACTAAAAAATCCGGATTGTTGCAGGCCCCCGCAACCAAAGTTCTGGATAGACAATTCTTGAATTTACGCGCGACCACGAATTTCAGTCTCCGCGCGAAAATTCGTCCCAAAATGCTCCAGCAGATTCTCGCTTTTGGGTTGACATCTTACCCGGACATTCCTATGCTCGGGTGAAATGTCAACCCAAGAGACAAAAGACCGGCTGGAACTGCTGCAAGGCACTTTGGACCTGCTGATCTTGCGCACGCTGATTCTTGGATCGCAGCACGGCCAAGGCATTGCACGCGCTATCCAGCAGACCTCGGATGAAGAGCTTCTGGTCGAACACGGAGCGCTCTATCCCGCGCTGCAGCGGCTTGAAGAGCGCGGCTGGATTTCCGCGAAATGGGGAATCTCCAGCAATAATCGCAAGGCCCGATTTTATTCGCTTACATCCGCCGGTCGCAAACAGTTAGGGAAGGAAACTGCTAAGTGGAAGCGACTCGCGACAGCCATCGGCCGCATTCTTGATCCTGTGGAGACTTAGCTATGTTCCGACGTAAGCGAGAGGCAACCGACTTCGGCGCTGAAATCGAATCCCATGTAGAGCTGGAAATAGAGCGCCTGCAGGAGCAGGGGCTCAGCTATGACCAGGCCCGAACCGCAGCCCTCCGGGCTTTCGGAAATGTGACGCAGGCCCAGGAGCGCTTCTACGAATCCAGCCATTGGCTCTGGTGGGATTATTTCGTGCATGACCTTCGCTATGCTCTGCGCATGCTGCGCAAGTCCCCGGGCTTCAGCGTCGTCGCCGTCCTGACGATTGCGTTAGGCATCGGAGCCACGACGGCGATCTTCAGCGTCGTCGATGCCACTCTGCTACATCCTCTTCCATACCCCCAACCGGAGCAGCTTGTAAGCATCGAGGACGATCTTCCCGGCGTGGGCTCACAGAACATTGGAATGTCGGTGCCGGAATGGCAAGACCTTCAGCGCTCCGGCATTTTCGAGTATGTCTCCCCGACCTGGTATGACGACAATAACCTTACGGGCTCATCCAAACCTGCGCGCGTCAGCCTGGTTAGTGTCGCGCCTAATTATTTTGCACTGCTGGGCGTGAAACCGCAGTTAGGGCGCATCTTCAATCCCGAGGATCACTCACCGCGGTATACGACGGAAATCATCATCAGCGACGGATTGTGGAAGCGGGATTTCGGAGGCGATCCGAAGATTCTGGGCAGGAATCTCTGTCTCGACACGGACTTGTATCACATTGTTGGCGTCATGCCGCCTGGCTTCCAGGCTCCTGGGCCAACCACAAGAGA
>Ga0207070_1276_pt1 | contig 10357 bp, 2 predicted proteins | sample Alteio_BWMinHeat_92_FD_153591 | JGI IMG/M metagenome (GOLD analysis project Ga0207070, IMG submission 153591) | Enriched cells from forest soil in Barre Woods Harvard Forest LTER site, Petersham, Massachusetts, United States -... | ecosystem: Environmental > Terrestrial > Soil > Temperate forest >...
GCGGGGGACTTCATACTCTTTCGCCAAACTACCCCCTTGAACAAGGAACAACTGAAGGAGCTTCTCCCCAAAATTGAAGAAACCCGTACCGGTTCTTTGCTATTCGGGATTGGTGTCAATACGGATGCCGGTTTCACAGGCAGCATCGTGCCGCCGTCGGAAAAAGAGAAAAAGGTTGCAGCTAAGTGGGGAAGCATGGCCCACGCGGAGCGCCAAAAGGCCCTCGACGACATCACCCGCGAGCTGCCGGCACGCTATAAGGAACACGTCACGACCTATTTCAGCAACATCGAGAAGTCGAAGTCAGACAAACAGCCGCAGGTTTGGCGTCGCGATGGGCAGCGGCCGACGTTCGCGCGCGTTTATCTTGGCGGCGGCAACTCGCTCGATCTCGTCAGCCTGCAAGTGAGCGTGAACGTCGAGGGGCCGCGGGCGCGGACCGTTGTCGACCATATCTTCCACAATCCGCACGATCGGCAACTGGAAGGGACGTTTGAATATCCGCTGCCCACGGGCGCGAGCGTGAGCTACTTCGCCATGTTCCAGGGGCAGGCTCGGCCTAACGCGCCACCGTGGTTTGGTCAGGGCGGACAAGCTCCCGCGCTCGGGGCGCTGACGCAACCCCGCTTGCTTGCCACGGAACCCGGCTCATCGACAGCGCTGGCGAGCTTGAATCCGTCGGACTTGGCTCGCCAGGTCAGCTCGGCCGATTGGGGACCGTTGCAAGAGGCTCGCGTCGTCGGGAAGCAAAAAGCCTTGGAAACCTATGAAGATATCGTCCGCACCCGCATTGACCCTGCCCTGCTCGAATACTCCGGCGGCAATACGTTCACCGGCCGAGTGTTCCCCATTCTGCCGAAAGGATTCAACCGCGTCATCATCGCCTATGAAGAGCTTTTGCCCATCGTGAATGAGCATGCTCTGTATCGTTTTCCGCTGCCCGACCGCAAGTTGAGCGAGGTGCAACTCACGCTTCAGGCCAACCAGGCTGATTTCAGCGAGACACAGTTCTTCCCCAAGGAAGCGAAGAAGGAAATCGGCGGCGGGCGCGTGGTCTACAGTCACACCTGGAAAGATGCCGCTCCGGGCTCTGACGCAACCCGGCTCGCCGAGGTGGTGTTCGCGGGGATGCCGAGTCGTGCCCAAGTGCAGGCCATCAGCGGCAAGCAAGGCGAAAGCGGGCCGACTTATCTTTATGCTCGCGTGCGGCCGCAGTTGAAGACCGAGACCAGCCGGCCGTTCTCCGATCACGCCGTGTTTCTGCTCGACACGTCCTTGAGCGAGCATCCCGACCGCTTTGCCGTCAGCATGAAGCTATGGCAACAGATTTTGCAAAGCGATCCGGGCATCAAGAAGTTCAACATCCTCGCCTTCAACGTCGGCACGAGCTGGATTGAGCCGAAGGGCTGGCTGGACAACACGCCGGAAGGGCGCGGCAAGGCGCTGGCGAAGCTCGACGGGATCGTGCTGGAAGGGGCGACGGATTTGTCGGCGGCTCTGGCCAAGTTGTGTGTGCCATGCTTTCGCGGCCAATCAGCGTCTGGGGACCGCGCCAAAGCTGCCCAGGGCCGCGAAAGCATGCCACCCGAAACCTTATCAAAAGGCGCGCCGCTAGAAGTTTTCCTTCTCTCCGATGGCCAGATCACTTGGGGCAACCGCGACACCAATTCGCTGGTCGCGAACTTTGAATCGAATTGTCCGTATTCGCCTCGCTTCCACTGTTACACGATCGGCCTGGGCGCGGAGAACGTCGAATTGTTTCAGGCACTGACGCGCAAAGGCGGTGGGATTTATCCGTGCTACTCGGAAGCCTATCTGCCTCATGTGGCCCTGGCCCACCGCAAGCATTGTTTGTTGGTCGACCGGGTCAGCTTCAAAGGCGGGCCGACCCTGAGCGACGTACTCGTGGCCGGGCGTCAGGCGGCGGTCTATCCCGGCGGCGAATTGGTCGTGACTGCCCGCGCGGCAACTTCAAGCCCACCGACGGCCGTCGGTGGGCTTCCACGTACGAAACTTGTCGTCGAAGGCACGTTCCTTGGCGAGCGGGTGGTGTACGAATATCCCATCGAGATCGGGGCCGGCTCCGAGCTGGCGGGTCGAGCTTTTGGCGAGTTGGCAGTGAGTTCGCTCTTGACGCTCAACGACACCCAGCTCGATAGTCTGGTGACGGCCTACTGTCAGCAGTTCGGCATCGGCAGCCGGGTGGCCTCGTTCCTGGTCCTCGAAAACCCGGCCGACTACAAACGGCTCAATTTGGAAGAAGAGCGCGGCAAGGTCGTCCCCGGCGGTGATCTGGAAAAATATCTCGATGACGCTTGGCGCAGTCTCGCTCGCGTGACGAAGCCCAAGCAAGCGTTTGAGCAGTTGCTGAAGATGCTTGGATCGAAGGTCATTCCAGGCGAGGGTGCTCCCGGCGCTGACGCGACCCGGCTCCTCGGGCAAGACCATGTCCGCCGCCTGCTCGCCTTGCTCACAGACAAGGATTTTGAGCTGCCCGAGCCAGGTACCGGAGAGGCTCTGATTCTCAAAAAGGATGTCTCCCCCGCTTATCTGGCCACGCGGCAGAACGATCCTCTGAACGTCCATGTTTACCTGGATGAAGCCAAACGGCGCGCCAATGGCAAAGACGGGCCGGGAGCCATCCGCGTGCTTTCGAGCGTCGTGGAAGCCTATTCGAGCCGTGCCGACGCGCTGCGGCTGGTCGGCTATCGGCTGCTCGACATGCAGCAGCCGATCCATGCGGCTCAGCTCTTCCAACAAGTCGAAGCCAGCCGGCCTTTCGAGCCGCACAGCTATCGCGATCTGGCCCGGAGCTTGGAGGAGTCCGGCCGGTATGGTTTCGCCGCCCTGCAATATGAAATTGTGCTAGCGGGATCGTGGCACAATCGGTTTCGCGATTCGCTCAAGGAAGTGGCGCGTGAGGAATACGCCCACATGATGCAAGAAGCTCTGAACGAATATCGAAATTCGAAATCCGAAGCCAAAGCTTCTTCTCACTCACCACTCACCACTCACCACTCACCACTCACCAAGGAGCTGGCCGAGTTCTTCGGCGAGCGTTTGGAAGGAATGGCATCGGTGCGGCAGCAAGCGGATTTGCGGGTGACCATTTCTTGGAACACGGACAACACCGACGTCGACCTCTGGGTGATGGAGCCGGACGGGAGCAAGTGCTTCTACCAAAATCAGAAGACCTCCAGCGGCGGACAGCTTTCCCAGGACCAAACCCAAGGCTACGGCCCCGAGCGCTATCAAGTGGCCAAGGCGCTGCCGGGCGCTTACACGGTGATTGTGCACTACTACCGCGCCGACGCGAATCTGCTGGCCGGCGAAACCCATGTCAACGTCCTGGTGACGAAACACGCCGGCACTCCCGAAGAAACCGTCGAGCGCCATACCGTTCTCTTGAAACAAGCCAACGAGCAGGTGGAGGTGTGCAAGGTGAAAGTCAGTAGTCAGTAGTCCGTAGTCAGTAGTCTGGTGATTGGAACTTTGGGGGATGCGAGTCCTTCGACTGCGGTCGGCATGGAGTGGTTTGCCGATTCTTAGCTACTGACTAGGGGCTACGGACTACTGACCAACTGGTAATATCTTCCCGGCTATGCAGCGTGAAATTCTGCTGGGCGGACATTTCTTGATAGGCTTGCTGGAACTTGGGTCCGAGCTGGGGCAAATCCGACAAAGATATCTCCGGGGCTTCTCGGTAGAACAGAATGTCGTCCGAGCCAAGGGCGACAGCCAAATCGATTTCTTTCATGGCGCTGCGCGCGTGTTCGGCGAAGCGCTCGCCGGCCGGACCTGTCGGGGCTGTCAGGACATGTATTTCACGGTCCGAGTTCTGAGCTCCATCGTCCGGGCCCCCTTCGCTCGCTTGGATTTGGGATTTGGGATTTGGAATTTGTAATTTCGCCAGATCGGGAGCAGCTTGATGGAACGCGCCCACGATGTCTTTGGCGACGTCCGCGTCCTGTTGATATTGCTTGAGGAAGAAATCGGCGGCATCGGTTTCGCGCATGCGCGCGGCCATGAATTTTTCCCCTTGGGCCTGCATGAGAATTTCCAGCTCGCCTAAGAGCTGCGGCGCCTGAGAACTTAGGCATATTTGGACCAAGGATTTGAGCTTGGTCTGTAAGCTTTCTTGGACTTTGCGGTCGAAGTCAGCCAGCTCGGACTCCGATACTTCGGCGACAAACTTCTTGACGGCCTCTTCCAAGGTGCCGCAACCCAGAGGCAGAATAGAAATCCCCGGCCCCGCGCCCGCGGCGGACTCCTTGAACGGCTGCTGCGAGCCTAAAGAGCGGTGAAACTCTTGTAACCGCTGACGGCACATGCCGATGTCCTTCGAGTTCCGGCCGTAGGCGTTGCGAAGCGCGCGGATGACGCTCAACACGCCGTCCGAGGACAGCTCCTGAAAGCGCGCTTTGGGATAAAGATAAAAGAACTGGACCAACTCGGCGGCGGCGTTGCCCCGGCGCAGAAAGGCGCCCAGGCCTTCCAATTGGCCGGCCAAAGATTGCAGGCGCTCGTAGGCCACCTCGGTGGTCTCTGCGTAAGCCTCCCGGTGCTGGCCCTCCTTTCGCTCAAGGGAATCGATGAGGTTCAAGATTTGCGGGACAGCCAACTCGGCTCCCGCCAGGCGAAGCCCGGGATCGTCCAGCGCGCACACGCAAACCTCGGCCAGCTCTTTTTCGCACTCGGCGGACAAGGATCGCGTGATGTCGGAAAAGGTCCGTTCCATGATAGAAGGATTGATGGGTGGCGGCGCCGACTGTCCGGGCTTGGGCTTGAAGCGCGGCTTGCCCGCCAGTTGCTCGACGTGAGCGATGGCATTCTCGGCCACGGCGCCGTCCAGCTTGGGCGCATTTTCGGTCATGTATTGGGCAGAAATGGCGGAGAGGACGTCTTCGGGCTTCTTTTTCCAAGCCTTCTCGCAAGCTTCTTCCAAGCGAGCCAGAATGTGATCCGGTTCGAGCCGCCGCTTCGCCCATTGCTCGGTCAACCAGCCTCGAACCTCTGAGGCATTGCGATTGACCGGCGCCATCCAGCGCTCCACGAGTTTCCGGCACAGCCGGCGGGCGGCCTGCTGAATCATGAGCCGCTTCGGCCAGGAGAAACGAAACATGCCGATGGAGGAGTGAGTGGTGAGTGGTGAGTGGTGAGTATCAGAGCCGGAAGCCTTAACGACAGCAGAGCTGTTTTTTTCGCGGCGATCATCCGCGGCTCGCCCGAGCGGTGTGACCAGGTTGCCGAAGACATATCCGGCGGCCAGCTCGGTGGCCCGTTGTGTCGATTCCTTGCCTTCCTCCAGTTTCGCCGGCAAAAAAACGCATCGTCGGAATGGAGGGCCGTCGTCGGCCAGGACCCCGTCCGGATCGCCATAGTCGGCATGAAAACGGACATTCGGCGAGCCAAAGTGATTCAGCTCGTTGAGGGCGGCGAAGGTGTTGGCCAAGGGGGCGGGCTTTTCGCCGCGCCCTTCGGCCGTCGGCAAGAACAACAAGCCGTCGATTTGATCCGCCGGACAGCCGAGGCTCCTCAGAACATCGCGGGCCAGGTAAGCCAGATCAATAAACATGCCGCTGCCCGTGCCGCCCGCCAGGTGCGTGGCCAAATAAATCCGCGGCCAATTGGTTCTCATGACCAGACCGGTGCTCCGGGCAGCACCGGCCAGAGCCTTGAGCTGGCTGCAGGCTTTCAATTCCTCGCGCATTCTTTGCACGATCACGGAATAATGATCCATGAGCGCGAGCCGTCCGAGACATCGGACGCCTCCCGAGAGCAGCGAGCGCTGAATACGATAGAGCAGGAGCGGATTGAGCCACGAAGCGATCGGCACGCGAAGTCCGATTCCCTTCTCGTAATAGTCGGTGGTTTTGAGCCCGGTCAGCATGACTTCTTGTGAGCTCAACGCGATGCCAGGGGTTCCCTCCTGAGCGGCCGCGATTCCCGTCGGATCGATGTCGATGTAAAGCCAACGAATGTTGGGCAAATGATCGAGCGTGCCGTATCGGTCCATCAGAGCGGCGCGGACGCGATGCAGCATTGGGACCGCGGTTCGCCCCACGCCGATCACGAGGGCCGGAATTAAGACCCCGTCGCCTTTCATTTCTTCCACCAGCGGTACGCCTGGAGCGGGCTTGACCGGCTTGGCGAGCGAGCTTGCGTCGGCGCTCGGAGTCGGGGCGCGCCGCAACGTCTCCGCGCCCGGTGTTACGACGACCGATGGCTTGGCCGGCTCCTCGGCTTTATCCGCGGGGGCCAAGGCATGGACAAACTCCATGCAACTAGGGAAGCGAACGTCCGGCTTCTTCGAGAGCGCGCGCCGGACTGCGGGTTGATCTTTTTCGGGCAAGATGGACGCATTAGGCTGCGCATGCAAGTGTTGCGTTATGAGTTGATAGAGCGTAGTGGCCAAGAAAGGCCGTTCGCCCGTCAACATTTCTTGATAAATGACTGCCAGACTGTATTGATCGGAAAAAGCGCCCGGGCTTGCGTCAAAGATTTCCGGGGCCGCGTAGACTGGATTGCTGCCTCCCTTAAAGCCGCTTTTGAGGATTTGCAAGTCGGCCGCTTGCCCGAAATCGCCGATCTTAACATGATTGTCAACGAGGAAAAGATTTCGCGGTTTGAGATCCCCGTGAGGAATTTGCTGCTGTCCGATCATTAGATCGATGATTTCGGCAGCTTCCTCGAAATACCCGCGGAGCTCGGTGGCAGGAATTCCCGACAACCCTTGCTCGCGACATTCTCGGAAACGATCCCAAAGATTTTTCTCCGCCAGCTCCATGATCAACACGAGCTGGTGGTCAATCAACTCGATGCGCTCTAGGGTCAAGAGGCGTGGATGGCGGATGGTCGCGATTCGAGCCAGGTTTTTGAGATGGCCTTCGGGAGTTGGGGCTTTTCCTTGCGGCCAATTGCCGGCAATGATTTTCAGGGCGCAGAGCTTGCCGTCGGCTCTTTCGGCTTTCCAGACATCGCCGAAATACCCGCTGCCGAGATGCTTCAATAAACGATACCCGGGTATCGCCTCGGTCATGAACTCGACTCTTGGGCCTGCGTCGAACGCTGCCTACTCTGCCAGCATAGCTCAGAAACTGAACTTGATTGAAACTACCCGCTTTGTTAGGCAAGAGCAACATGAAGGATTCAAAACCTGGGATTCAAAGAAGCGTTCCGGGCATGCCTAATCAACTCCGATTTTCCCCGAAATGGCAGATAGCGATACTCGTTGCATGCTGTATCGGCATGCTGATTCACTTGACGTTCACGGTCAGGCGAGTCGATACGAAGATCGGCGACTATGATGTGAACCGGGAATTCGGGCGGCGCTTTCTCGCGCATGAAGACCTTTACGAAGGCGGGCAGTGCTTCAACTACATGCCGATTAGCGCTCTTTACTGGGCGCCCATGGCCTTGGTCTCGCCGCGCGTCGGCATGGCATGTCGCTACTTAATGGCCATCGTATGTTTGTGTCTCACTTTTCGCATGCTTTCCTCCATGGCATTTCTCGGAAGACAGCGCGACCCGGGGAAAACCATGGCGGTGACGTTGGTATCGCTGGTCTTGGCCGTTCATTATTTACTTCGCGATTTTGACGACGGCGGACCTCATGTGATCCTGTTGGCGGTTTTGGTGGGCGGCGTTTATTGCATTTGTCGCGGGCGCGAAAAGCTGGCCGCCTTCTGGTTGGGTCTTGGCATTGCCACGAAAATCACGCCGGGCCTATTCCTACCTTTTTTGTTGTGGAAGCGACAATGGCGAGCAGCCGGCTACACGGCCGCGGCCACGGTCTTGTGGATTCTTCTGCCGGCCGTTTGGATGGGTCCTACGTCTTGGTGGCAACACCAACAGCAATGGAACCAGGTTGCGCTTAGCGTTTTTCAAGAATCTCAGGATCCTGGTCGCGACGACAATGAACAGCGCGTGCAAAATCAGGCCCTCAAGCCGGCCATCATCCGGTACTTGGTGACCTACCCGCCGGGCCATCCGATGCGGCTGGACCAAGCGGGATATGTAGATTTTTTGAATTGGTCGCCGGCGACGGCCGGCCGAGCGGCGGACATAACCATTCTGATGATGGCGTCGGTATTTTGCTGGCGAGCTCGAAAGCTGTGGAACGAATCTGAGCCTCGGGTCGTTCTAGGCGAAACCAGCGCTTTGCTTCTCTTAGTTCTCTTGTTTTCGCCCGTGACATGGCTGCAGCACTTTGTCTTCGCCCTTCCGGCGATTTTCCTCATCGTGACACAGTCCCCATCCTCGTTAGAAAAGTTGACCCGCTGGCTGCTCGGTTTCTACGTCATTTTGGCCCTTGTCATCAACCGGGAGTTGGTCGGCAAAGAGAATTATCTGCTGCTGCTCAGTTATCACACCCACACGCTGTGTCTACTGTTGTTGTTCGCTCTAGTCATGGTTCACCTTTCATTCGCCAAAGCCGCCCAAATGGAATTGATGGAGTCATCCCAAACGAGACCTCAGGCAGCTTAGATGAAGAAGCATCTCGCTGCATGCTCAGAACTTTCCTGTATTCACGTCTACCCAAGTAACGGCGGTCGACCAGGTAGTCCACAACTGATTGGTGAACTGCGTTCCGTTGGAAACCGCCACCCACCATTGGCCGCCGCCACTGACGCGCCCGGCGATGTCCGACTTTCCGTCATTGTTGAAATCTCCGACTTGCACGTCGCTCCAGCCGACGGCCGTCGACCAGGTGGTCAAAAGTTGATTGGTGAACTTGGATCCGTTCGAGATGCCGGCCCACCATTGGCCAATTTCATCGGCTCGACCGACGATATCCATGTTTCCATCGCCATTGAAATCACCGACATGGACATCGACCCAAGTCACGGCCGTCGACCACGTCGCCCAAAGCGATGTGTTGAACTTGCTGCCATTGGATATGCCCGTCCACCACTGGCCGATCTCATCCGCTCGGCCGGTGATGTCCGTCATTCCGTCATGATTGAAGTCCCCCACTTGCACGTCCACCCAGGTCACGGCCGTGGACCAGGTCGCCCAAAGACTATTGGTGAAGCTCGATCCGGTGGAATGAGCCATCCACCATTGGCCTACCTCTTCCGCCCGGCCGACAATATCGTCCTTGGTGCCACCCTCGAAGCGGCCCACGGACACATCGGACCAGGTGACGTTGGGATTCCAGGTGGTCCAGAACTGGTTCGTGAAGCTGTTGCTGCTGTTGCTAAGAGCCACCCACCAATTGCCACTAGCCCCGTCCCGCCCGGCGATGTCGCTCTTGCCGTCGCCGTTGAAATCACCCACCACGACATCCGCCCAAAAGACGACGGGATTCCAGGTCGTCCAGAGCGACGTCGTGAAACTGGAACCGGTGGATAACGCGACCCACCATTGGCCGCTCTCGTCCACCCGCCCGGCGATGTCCGTCACCCCGTCACCGTTAAAATCTCCTGTGACAACATCGACCCAGGTGACCGCGGGATTCCACGAAGCCCAGAGGCGATTCGCGAAACTGCTGCCGGTAGACTGGGCGACCCACCATTGACCAGCCTCATTAGTGCGGCCGACAATGTCGGCCCCGGCGGTTCCGACCTGAACTGCTTTGGAAAACTCGGAGGTGTTGCCGTTGGGATCGGTTGCGGTGGCGGTCAGGAAGTGTCCCACGGGAACCGTCGGCGTAAGGTTCGCGCTGAACGACGCATTCCCGTTGCCGTCCGTCGTGACGTTGAGGAAGGTCAGAAACGTCTTGCCTTCCCCAAATCCCGTCGCGCTCGCCGTTGTGTTGTCAAAGATTTCAATTCGGAAAGTCGTGTTGGGCGTGCTGTTGAGCGATCCGGCGACGATCGTCCCCGCATTGTTGCGATTGACCGCGGCCCCCGAAATGATTGGAGTATTTTGCAAATCGTTCGGTCCCGTATGAGGGCCGCCGAGAGAATTCGGAGTCGGCCCATCGTCCGTTGGGAAAGTCGTGGTGGCTACAAGATCGATTCCTACGTCAGTCGCGGGACTGGCGGTGCTATTGCCGAAGATAGAATTGCCAAGAATTCGGTTACCGGTATTGGCCTGGCCATTGCCCGCCAGAGGCATGCCGAAGACGGCCACCCCTGCTTGACCGTTAAAGGCAATGATGTTGCCCGTACCCGGCGCGAGGCCGCCGATGGAATTTTCTTGCACGGGAATCTCGCTCACCGTGCCGCTGCTTTTTAAGGCAACTCCCTGCCCGATGTTGCCGACGGGGGTGACGCCGTCGGCGCCCACGCCGATGAAGTTATTCACGACGGCGTTGCCCTGAGCGCCGTTATCCAAGAGAACACCAATGGCATTGCCGCCAATGACATTGACCACCTTGAAACCAAGGAAGGTGGCGACGACACCCTCAAGC
>Ga0207070_1278_pt1 | contig 10296 bp, 10 predicted proteins | sample Alteio_BWMinHeat_92_FD_153591 | JGI IMG/M metagenome (GOLD analysis project Ga0207070, IMG submission 153591) | Enriched cells from forest soil in Barre Woods Harvard Forest LTER site, Petersham, Massachusetts, United States -... | ecosystem: Environmental > Terrestrial > Soil > Temperate forest >...
CTGGGAGGATTCCTGCTCGATATAACCCTTTCGGGGACGTTTGCATTGGCCGCGGATGTGAAATTCGTAAACGGGATTCCCATTACGGACATATCGGATCCGACGAATCTTCATGCACGAGCGATCCTCAACTTCCCGCAACGGGATGACAATGGCATGGGTATCGCCGCAGATGGCACTTATGTCTATCTCACGACCGAACACAACAATCTGAGTAAGTTCGGATCGACGGGCGACAGTCGGCTTTATATCGGGCAGTATCTGGCACTAGTGGATAACAAGGGCATACCACCAATAGCCGCGATTACATCACCAGTATCGGGCAGTACCGTGATTGAAGGATCCACTTTGCCGATCACGGTCAATGCCACGGACGATGTGGCGGTTGCCGCAGTCAACTTCCTGGTCAATGGACAGGTAGTCTTTACGACGACCTCTTCACCCTACCAGTACAATTTGACGGTTCCGATCGGGACCACTAGCCTCACCCTCGGAGCCAGCGCTGTGGATCTTGGCGCAAACGTTGGAACTGCCGCGAACGTTGTCATCACTGTTGTTCCCGATCCGAAGACGACGGCTGTGGGCTCAGTCCAAGACCAGAATGGGAACCCCGTTGCAGGCGCAACCGTAACTTGTCTGGGTGTGTCGGCGCTCACGGACCCCACCGGCGCCTTCTCTATTTCCGGTTTGCAGACGGTGAAAGGAAATATTCTCTGCACCGCCAAGGCGACCGGCACCGCTGGAGGAACTCTGTCCGGTACTTCGCTTGGTGTATCGCCAGTACCGGGAGGCACTACGCATATCGGCGTCATTGTGTTGCGAGCTGGTGGCAAGCTGATTGTCGTGCAACCCGATGTGGGACAGGTACAAATATTGACCACCTCTCCGCTGTCGCTTGAGTCAAGCCTGAACCTCGGCTCGGATGTGCTCGATGTCGCGGTCAGTCCCGACGGTTCGAAAGCAGCGGTTTCCAGCTTCGAGGCGGCTCGGGTGACTTTTATCGATCTGACGTCTCAACCCCCAGTTATATTGGGCAGCGTCAGCACCCCCCTGTTGGCTGAAGCTGTCGCATTTACTCCCGATGGCAAATTCGTCGTCGTTACCGATGGCGGAAGCGCTACAACGGCGGTTTCAATCGACGTGAACGCAAAGGCGATCGTCACCACCTTGTCTCTGCCGGTTTCTGGTCAAGGTGTTGCTGTGACTCCAACGAACCAAGTGCTGATAAACGCGTTCGACTACGGAGTCGTCCGCGTGCTTAACATCTCCGGCGCTGGAGTATTGACGGATATGGGTTCTGTCGCGGTGGGTAGCAACCCGATTAACGTGGAATCGAGTCCCAATGGGCAGCTGGCGCTCACCGCGAACTTCGGCGCCAGCAGCGTTGGTGTGCTGCAGATTGCTGCAAACGGTACGGTATCTTCCGGCGGAAGGGTTTCTACGATCTCCGAGCCTCAGTCGATTACTTTCCTTCCGACTGGTGCAGAAGCTTTTGTGTTGTCCTGTAGCGGTCAAGTTGCGCCGCTGGACATCAGTGGTACGGGAACCGTGACCGATTCGGGAATGCGCATATCTGTGGGAGCCGTCGCTTGTTACTATGGCGTCCACCAAATCGCCGCTCTGGCCGATTCTCTGCGTGTGGCAGTTCACACCCCAAGCGGCGTTGCACTGATTAATGCGGCAACAAACGCGATCGAAAGCACCATTACGCTGCAGGGGAACGATAGTTCGGGTGGCGGCATTGCCTTAATTCCGTAACTCCCTTGAGTGGGTGAAGTCAGGAGAATGAAGTTGGAGGGTACAGGACAGGGACTAAATAGGCGGCAACATATCTTTCTGCATGTGTTGTATGTGTGTTGTTGGATTTTTCTGGCTCGAAACCTGTGTGCTGGTTCCGATCTGCCCAAATCAAAACCCTCAACTACCATCGGCCGCGAGGTTGCCATAACCCGTCATCTCCAGGATGACGAGGAATTCTCCCTCCCGGTCAAAGACCTCCTCGACTACGGCAAAAAACTGTTCATGGCGAACTGGACCGAGGAGGAGGGCGCGGGCCGTCCGAAGATGAAGGGTACGGGGACGGCCCTTGCTGATCCTTCTCGTCCGCTCACCGGCATGCGAGCCTTCAATCGGATCTCGGGGCCCGACGCCAACTCCTGCTATGGCTGTCATAACCAGCCATACGGAGTGCCGGGCGGAAGCGGTGATTTCGTGACTTCCGTGTTCGTGCTCGGACAACGCTTCGACTTCCTCACGTTCGATGCTTCGGATTCATTGCCTACTCGTGGGTCGGTTGACGAAGCGAAGAAGCGCGTCACCTTGCAGAGCGCAGCCGATCTTCGTGTCACTACGGGTATGTTCGGCTCTGGGTATTTGGAAATGCTGGCCCGTCAGATGACTGCCGAACTTCAGTCCATCCGCGACTCTTTGCAACTCGGCGAGACTAAGCCGCTAGTTGCCAAGGGCGTCTCGTTCGGACGCCTCACGCGCAAAAAAGATGGATCTTGGGATACAAGCGCCGTGGAAGGGCTGCCACGGGCCAGCATCGTGGCGCCGACGCCAGTAGCACGCCCCAATCTGATCATCCGTCCATGGCATCAGGCCAGCAACGTTGTCTCATTGCGGGAATTCACGAATACGGCTTTCAACCAGCATCATGGAATGCAATCGAGCGAACGATTTGGAGCCGGTACCGATCCTGACGGTGATGGCTTCACAAATGAGCTTACACGCGCCGACATCACCGCCGTTACGCTCTATCAGGCGGCGATGGCCGTGCCCGGCAGAGTGATTCCGAACGATCCGGAGATCGAGCAGGCCGTTCTCAATGGCGAGGCTGTCTTTGAGCGGATTGGTTGCTCTACTTGCCACATCTCGAAGCTACCACTGACTAAGAACGGCTGGATCTATACTGAGCCGAATCCGTACAATCCGCCGACTAACCTTCGTACTGGTACGACCCGCACCATTGCGCTGGATCTCGACAGCGACGACTTACCCTCGCCGCGCCTGGCTCGTGATTCGTTAAATCCGGATGTCGTGTGGGTTCCCGCCTACACCGATTTCAAACTTCACGACATCTGTGAGGCAGACGATCCCGGTGAGCCGCTCGACATGAACCAGACGCCCTGGACTCCAAAGTTTCGCCAAGGCAATCGCAACTTCTTGACTCGGCGTCTATGGGGCGCAGCCAACGAGCCTCCGTACTTTCATCACGGCCTGTTCACGACAATGCGGAGGGCCATTCTCGGTCACGCCGGGGAAGCCCTCGAACAAAAGAAGCAGTTTGAGCGCTTAAGCAAATACGATCAAGACTCTTTGATTGAGTTTCTCAAGTCCCTCCAGGTGCTTCCACCAGGAACTCGTTCGCTAGTGGTGGATGAGAACTTTAACCAGAGACAATGGCCGCCAGCGCCGCATGGTACTGTTCCGAAAACCATTGCCTCCGGACGATAACCGGATGGAATTTCGCGACGTTTAATACCGATATACCGACTGGTGGTCTCCACTGGCGGTTGACGTATGCTGCGATGTCGGCATTGCAACCGGAATGTTTGTTCTAAGTCGGGTGACGACTTCTCAAGATAACCAAACCGCTGAAACCTACTGCGGATTTTGATCGGTATTGTTATCCGACGAAGTCGCCGGACGATGGTCACGACGCTCCAGCAGAACTGGAGTCTTTCCCTGGCGACGGTTCAGCTCCTGCTGCGCCTGGAGACTGGCTTCGGCTTTATTGTCATTTTTGTCGGCGACGTCCACCAGCTTCTTGCCTTCATCTTCGCGGCGGCTGGCGAGAGTCACATGACGGTCGTGGTTCTCCGCTTCTTTGGCTTTGGCGTAGTAGTAATCGGCCGATTCGCGATCGCCATCGAGCTCGGCTACGTATCCCATATTGTTCAGGGTGAACGCATCTTCAGGCTCGAGCTTGTATGCCTGCAGGAAGTATTTGCGGCCGGTGGCACGATCGTTTCGATTCAGCGCCGACACGCCGCGCTGATTTAGTCGCGCGACCTCGGCCTCGATTGTGGTTTCCTTCTTCAATGCGGATTGGACCTTCTTAGCATTGTTGTCCGCGACCTTGCTGATCGCCTGCCCTCTCCATGCCTTGTTCACCGTAACGATCACCGGCTCTTTGGAATTAACGTCGGCTGCGGACCGGTAGAAATTAAGCGCAGCCTCGAGCTCACCCTCCTTCTCTTTGGTGTAGCCCATATTGTTGAGGGTGAATGGATTGCGCGGGTCCAGGCGCAAGGCTTTTTGCAGGACAATATCGGCCTCGGCAACGCGATCGTGATTCAGCAGGCTGATGGCTTCCACATTCAAAACGTTCATTTGCACGCCCGATGTTTGCGCATGACCGGCGACCGATGCCACCGTCTTGCCTTTGTTGTCGTCGTTGCTGGAGCGATCTACAGTCGCCTCGGAATTCTGTTCCTGTGCGAGTTGATAGAAGCGCTGCGCGCGCTCTACGTCGCCGTCTAGTTCAGCCATATATCCGAGATTGTTCAGGGTAAAGGGGTCGTCGGGATCGAGCAGATACGCCTTATAAAAGAGCTTCTTTGCCCGTTCGTAATCGTGCTTCTCGATTGCCTTCACTCCATCGCGATTGAAGGCTTGCACCGGAGTCGGCTTGGTGTGTTTGGGGATATTGATGCGCAGGGTCTTCTCTTCGGCGTGAAGCAGCGTCGCCAGCAAGAATAAGGAGAATAAGGTCAAGAAGATGCGGGACCGGATCGTTGTCACCAGGGTCATTCAACCTCCGCATCCGGCCGCGCGCAGCAAAGCCCTCGCGCCGGAGCAGTCAGCTATTGTGAGTAGCAGCACTGGATTTTGGGTTGCACGGGAACTTTGGGGCGCCTAGAAAAGGCCAATGTTGCGGTTCCTGGGGTGGTCTCCGTACTACCGCCAGAACTCTCTTCTGCATCCAATTCGATGACGCAGAGCTGCTGTTTTGCTGTCTGCTTATACAAAGTCGCAGCCTTAGGGAGAGAGGATGTCTCGTTTCTTCGTTCTTTTGATCAGCACAGCATTAGCTTGTGGAATCGCCCTGGCACAGCAGCCTTCCGGGACATCGGCTTCACCCGCGCCCGGCACCCACATGGACCAATCCACCGTCCAGACAGTGGGCACCAGTCCCAACGGCGCCGGTGCGACTGTCACCAATCCGCGGCCGTCTCCCGATGCGGGGACAGCTTTGCCGACATTGAATTCCGGAAACTCTCTCGTTCCCACCACCCCGCAGCCGGTGACCAAGACCATCGGAGGCGGAGGACTCGCCGACCCCACTGACGTCGCCGATCTGCTGGCGCCGAAGCCGCTGCAGCCGAGCAAGCTGTCGCTGGTCGGGGGAACGGTGAAGAGCATCGACCAGATTCGCGATCACATGACCGTACGCATCTACGGCACCGGCAGTATGTATGTGAAGTTCGACCAGCGCACCCACTTTTTCCGTAATGGGAAGGAAACCACGCAGTTGGCGGTAAAGAAGGGTGACCGCGTGTATCTGGATACGCAGCTATTCGAAGGCAAAGTATTCGCCAAGAATGTGCACGTCGAAACCGGAAATGGCCCCGCCGACGCGAGCGGTCAGATCGTCAGCTTTAACTCACGCAGCGGAGATATGGTCGTGCGCGACGATCTTGCCGGAAGCAACGTTAAGTTCCGTGTCGGACCGCAAACCGTGATCAAGAATGGAGAGTCATCCACCACGTTTGGCGCGCTGCGTCCCGGCGCGCTTATCGCAGTAAAGTTCTCGCCGCGCTCGCGAAGCACGGGCACAGCCGACGAAGTCTCGATCATCGCCCAGCCCGGCACTGCCTTCACCTATTTCGGCCGAGTAACTCATCTCGACCTACGCTCTGGATTGCTTGCTATCGACAATCAGGCGGACGGAAAGACCTATGAAGTTCATCTGGATTCGTCCGTTCATGTCCCAGACAATCTCATTGTGGGAAGCCAGGTGACGGTAGTTGCGATCTTCCAGGGACCGCAGTATGCCGTTCAAAGCCTCGAAGTAAATGCCGGCCCCGATCAGGCAAAGGCCAGCAGCGATGAGAACGATCTGTCGCCTGTGAACGACGAGCAGAATCAATCCGCAAATCACAAGAAGTCGAAGAAGAAAAAGAACAAGAGCGACGACAACCAGTAGTTGCAGCCGATAATCCAGAAAAAAGGTGCTTTATAGTTCTGTCATTCTGAGCGAGGGCGAACGCCCGAGTCGAAGAATCCCCAGACGCTCTATTGAGTCGTTCCCCCACGCGACTCCATGACTTCCCTTCCTCCAAACAGCAGTCAAGCGCCACAGAGGCTAAAACGCTTTCGCTCTCGCCTTACCCGAGACCCGACTGCCGAAAGCCGACCGCTTATTTCCTGCTATACTCAACCCACTGGAATCGCGCCAATTGCAGGCGATTCCCCTGCCTTTTTCGACGTCGGGGAGTGGCTCAGCCTGGTAGAGCACCTGGTTCGGGACCAGGGGGTCGGAGGTTCAAATCCTCTCTCCCCGACCATCTAAGCCCAAAGATCTCATTGAATTAGCGGCGTAAACACTTCAGCGGTTTCTAAAACTTGGGTCCGATTGGGTCCGATAATTTCGTGCTCCGGTTTTTGAGCCTCCACCAGCCTCACAATCCTCTCAACCGCAGCCTTTGCATCCGCGGGAATCGCATGCAGGTAAATCTCCCGCGTGATCTCGGGTGAAGAGTGTCCTAGAAGAGCTTGCGTCGTGCTCAGCGGTGTTCCCACCGAATCAAGCAGCGTCGCGTTGGCGTGGCGGAGCCAGTGCCAGTTCACTCCGTCCAGGCCGATTTTCTTGCAGGTCGGAGTTAACTGGCGTCTCATTAAGTTGCGCCGGCTGAGAGGTGTTGTGGTTCGCCAAAACTAGATCGGCTAGAGGAAATTGACTTTTCAGCGAGATAGCAGGAAGAATCGGATTCCATGCTCGGCTTCTTCTTGGGCTTGTTTAGGTTGGTTTGGCTGGTCGGAAAAGATCATCGCAGCGTTGCCTTGGAAAATCTAGCTCTCCGACAACAACTGTGCATTTATAAGCGCAAGCAGAAGCGCCCACGATTGGCCGGTCATGACCGCTGGTTTTGGATTGCGCTCTCAGTCGTGTGGAAGGATTGGCGCAAGGCCTTGGTCGTGCTTCATCCGGACATCGTAGTACGATGGCAGCGCGAACGTTTTCGCCGATACTGGACGCGTTTGTCCAAGAGAGCCGCAAGAGTTGGCCGACCGCCGATCAGTTTCGAGATTCGCAGATTGATTCGGACGTTGGCGGAAGCCAACCGATTGTGGCGGGCGCCGCGCATTCATGGCGAACTGCAGAAGCTCGGGATCATCGTCTCGGAACGGACCGTCTCGCGCATTCTGCGCACCATCAAGCGGCGGCCGTCGCAAACCTGGAGAACATTCCTGCAAAATCATGTTGGTGAGATCATCGCGGTTGATTTCTTCACCGTGCCCACGATCCGATTGCGCGTATTGTTTGTCTTCCTCATGATGGAGCCTCGGCGACGAAGAGTCATCACTTTGGCGTAACTGAACATCCGACTGCCGAATGGACGGCGCAGCAGGTTGTCGAAGCCTTTTCTGAACGCGATACCAAGCATTATCTGATCCGTGACCGTGATTCGATTTATGGTCAGGCATTTCGTTGCCGCGTCGAGTCATTGAGCATGAAGGAAGTCATCACCGCGCCCCGGAGTCCGTGGCAGAACGCGTTCGTTGAACGCCTGATCGGCTCGATTCGTCGTGAATGCCTCGACCATGTCGTGGTATTGAGTCAGCGGCACCTTCGCCGTCTGCTGACAAATTACTTCGCTTACTATCATTATTCTCGAACGCACTTGGCGCTGGCGAAGGACGCTCCTAAAGGACGCGCGATCATGAGCCGAGGCAAGATCGTCGCGATTCCGCAGCTCGGCGGATTGCACCACCGCTATGAACGCCGAGCCGCGTGAAGCCGGAGGGTAGGATGGAGCTCCTGAACCGTTCTGCCCTGGTGGTCAAGCCCAAGCAACCGTTTCTCGACTGGCTGCACGCCGCCGATCCTACCAGCCGGCATCTCACCTTGCTCGACCTGGTTCGAGAGCCGACGATCTACCTGATTCCAGAATGCGAAACGGACGACGATGTCGCCGCCGTGCTGCGGGAATTGTGCGAAGAAATCTTTGAAGAGCGGTTGGAGGGTTGGTATAGGGATCCATCAACCTGGCCGCCAGATAGGAGTCTCAAAGTTTTCTGTCAGTGGTTCGATTACCAACACCATTCCATGCTGGTTGATCTTTGCGATGAACCTCTGATCCACGATTAAGTTCAAACAGGTCAATGCCAAACTCAAACACACCGCTAGCCGATCTAGTTTTTGGCGAACGACAGGGGGACGATTGTTTATCGCACACGATGCTGCCGGAGCCATAGCAGCCGCTCGAAAGATTAGCGGCGAATTGAGAAGTCAGTACGTTCTTGGCTACTACCCTCATGATTCGAAACCAGGCGGCAAGTGGCGCAACATTAAGGTCCAGATTCATTCCGATCAGTCCGGGAAACTCCGCCTATACGCAAAAAAAAGGGTATTACAGTTCTGCGGACTAACCGCGCACGTAATCGCAACATCAGGCTGGAGCCGGCGCTGTGATTCGGTCGGCGAGGATAAATTTGGTTATGGCTCAGCAGCTTATAATGGGCGATCGAGGAATGCTCTAAAACGTTCTTGCTCTGCGTGAGGTCTTGTCTCGACAGAGTGGAAACTTGCCCCCACAGACTCGCAGCACCCAAACGCTTGTTGTCTCCGTGGAACGAGCCTAAATCAACTTAAAGCGAGTTGCCGCTAGTCGATAGAGCGGTCGCCATACCAGTCGGTTGACTGTGACCGCTATCGTTGCCATCACGATCGTTGCGAACAACAGCAAGGCAAAATTCCCGGTATCGGTTGCCCGACTGATCTCCGCGCCAAGGCCGATAGTCGACAGCGTTAAGGCTACCGTCCGCGGTCATGATCTGCGGCTGAGCCAGGCTGAGTTCGACTTGCTTGTTTTCCTGGTGAGTCATCGAAGAAAAGTTGTTACCCCGAGGACAATGCTTCTCACACGTTGGACGGCTAGTGAGATACACCGCGAGGACTTCCTTCCCGTTCTGCACTCGCTTCGCAAGAAGCTTGAGGCTCAAATCCCCACGCAACACTACCTCCGTACAGAGCCGTGGCTCCTTTGCCGTTTTGAACCAGGGACACCGTGAAGGCATAACTTCTGAACCGCGTTCTCCATGTCAGAAGTGACATTGGTCTGCCTTTGGCGGCGCAACATTCTGAAGAACTGATCGTCGCCAATCGCATTATCAATGGCGTCTTTACAAACTCCTTATATCAATCCTTCTATGGTTTCTTTACACCCTCTTTATGCACGAAGTTATCTACTGTTGTAGGAGTAATTGAGCAAAAGGCTCTGGAACGGCAGTTGAGGCCGGCGGTTGCGTTCAGCACGGCTCCAGACTCCTGCTCGACCTAACGCCAGCCCAGCTGACAATTTCTTGGAGGTCCCAATGAGAGATCTCGTGTTCATTCTCGTCACGGTCCTGTTTTTCGCACTTTCGATCGCATATGTGCATTTTTGCGAGCGCGTGAAGTGAGGAGACCCAATGCATCCTGAATCCGTTGTCATGCTTATCGTTTGTGTGTTTATGGGCATTTATCTCTTTTACGCTCTATTGCGCCCGGAGAAGTTCTGATGACTGCTAACGGCTGGTTTCAAATCCTTTTCTTCTTCGCGCTAGTGCTATTGGCGACAAAACCGCTCGGCATTTTCATGGCGCGAGTATTCAATGGCGAGCGCACTTTTCTGGATCCGGTCTTGCGGCCGATCGAGAAGCTGATCTATCGCACCACCGGCGTCGATGAAGGCCACGAGATGCGCTGGACCGAGTATGCGTTCTCCATGCTGCTGTTTAGCGTCGTCTCGATGCTGGCGCTCTACTTACTGCAGCGCGCTCAGGCTCACCTGCCATTCAATCCGCAGAAGCTGGCAGGAGTCGCTCCCGATCTCGCTTTTAATACCGCTGCCTCTTTCACTACGAATACCAACTGGCAGAACTATTCGGGCGAGACCACCATGAGCTATTTCACGCAGATGGCGGGGTTGGCCTATCACAACTTCACTTCTGCCGCAGTCGGCATTGCGCTCGCCATCGCTTTTATCCGCGGAATCGTGCGCCGCGAGAAGGAAACGCTCGGCAACTTCTGGGTGGATCTGGTTCGCTGCACGCTTTGGGTATTGCTTCCTTTCTGCATCGTCGGCG
>Ga0207070_1280_pt1 | contig 10242 bp, 9 predicted proteins | sample Alteio_BWMinHeat_92_FD_153591 | JGI IMG/M metagenome (GOLD analysis project Ga0207070, IMG submission 153591) | Enriched cells from forest soil in Barre Woods Harvard Forest LTER site, Petersham, Massachusetts, United States -... | ecosystem: Environmental > Terrestrial > Soil > Temperate forest >...
GGATGCCTACGGCATAATGACTGAGGGTAGCGCCATACAGCATCGCGGCCAAAAAGAGCACGCCAGTCCAAGCCCAGCGTTCCACCGACGATATGTTTTTTACAGACATCTCCGTATGATGAACAATTTTCGAACGGGCCCCCTACCCTGAGAGGTCATCACTCCATTATCTGTCCCGAAAAGGCAATTACCCAGGAGAGAATTGTCACGTAGGCCATACCTTGGAAGATACTCAGGAGCCGGTAGAAATCCATTCCACCAATGTTGGTTTGAACAATCCTCTTAGCACCTCCGAATATCCAATCTCCAACAAAAAGGCCTGCAAGCATGGCGACCGGAGTGCTGATGAGGAGTCGGGTTTTTAAACTGCCCCATTGATTGAGACGCCGCAAGCCCACCAACCAGATGACAAGTCCGGCGGCCAGCGAACTGATCACTCCCAGAAACGGAGGGACGATACTGGCCCAAACTGGACCGATCCACCAACCAATATAAGGAAATACTCCTAATGTAGGCGTGAAAATAACGGCGTAAAACAGTAATTTAGATTGCTGGCTCAAGAATCGGTTACGCCGTTTTTGCCAGATAAGAACACCGAAAGGCAGCCAAATCGCATAGACCCCTACAAAGAAGATCGTCCGGACGAGAACCGCCCCGAGATTACCGGACGAATGGAGAACGACCGATAACGGACTCTTATAATCCGCAAGATAATTGGTTTCCCACTGATGTTGCAATCTCTTTTGTTCTTCAACGTCCTCAGACCATGCCCGGGTTTGGATCGTGGCTAGAAGAAAAACGAGGGTAAAGAGATATTTATACCGGGCATTACAAAGAGATGCATTTTTTTTGATCATGTGATCGCCTCTGTCTGAACGGCTTAGTGACTTTGAAGTTTGATTTTCTTATATCCGGCATCCGCCTGTTCCCGTGCGATTTCATTAGCTCGGGGTTCTTTGGCTGTATCAATCGATTCGCTGATAGACTCAAATCCGGTCAACCCTTTGACGACCAAGCTCTCCCCTATTTTTTTCGGGTTCACATCCCGCTCATCCCATTCGGAATGGCGAATGATGACAGCAAAGGGAGTACCATCGGCTAAACGCCACTCCAACGTTCGTTCGGCAATAGCGGTACCACGATCACAAGCGATTGAAGGCAGAGCCGTTTCGTATTGATCTTTAGGCGGTCCGATACGGGTAATACATAAACAACCACTGGTCGCGCTCCAATTGATCGATACTGCATAATCCTGAAAATCCGGGCAGAGTAACGGAGCATCACCATCTGACTCTTCAGCTTTGGCTTGAGGGTACTTGCATTCTTTTTTGAGGTTGGTATAGCGGCTGGAGAAAACGGTCTGCGCGTGAAGGGAAGGGACGAATAAACCGAAAAGACTAACAACCAAGAAGAATCGTTTCTTCATTATCTTTTTAAAAAACTGTACCCCATGTCTCCGGTACAAAGTGTTACCTATGTCTTCAGTATGGACCGTGTCAAAGAAACCTCCCCGTCTTGTCCGATCTTCGCAACTGGTTCGCCACGGAACTGCCTCTTGTAGCCGATACGATCCCGCTGCATTTGCTTTACGAGAACCTGCACGTCTCATCGCCACTGAAGGCCGCCATTCGCACACCGTTGGCCACCGCGGAGACATCCCATGCAGGATAGCACAACGCTACCTCGGCCCGAGTTGGTCGCCTTCATCGCCTACCTGATCAACGACCGCCGTCTCGCGGCGCATTCCGTGGCCGCCTACCGATACGCTGTCCTTGCCTACCTGGATTACCTGCACACCATACATATCGAGCCGACCAAAGCAACGCGGGACACCGTGCTGGCTTACCTCGATCACAGGAAACGCCAAGGGTTGCAGTCAGTGTCCATCTTCCAGGCAACCATCGCCCTGCGGCACTTGTACCGATTCCAGCTCCAGCGAGGCGAGATCGCCGCTGATCCGACCGCTGGCATTCGGCTCCCGAAGCTGGTGAACAAGCTCCCCCAGCCTTTGACGCTCGGGGAGATGGACCGGCTGCTCGCGGCTCCTTGTAGCCCGCGTTACCGCGACGTCCGGAACAAAGCCATCATGGAACTGCTTTACGCCACTGGCCTGCGGATCAGCGAAGTTATCGGTCTGCAAATCAGCCAAGTTGACCTTGAGGCCGGCTACCTCCGAGTCATGGGCAAAGGCGGCCGCGAAAGAATCGTCCCTTTTGGCGCCCGAGCACGCGAAGCACTTGAGCGCTATCGCACCCTGCGGACCGCCAAATTCCCCGCGGCCAAAGAAACGCTGTTTCTGACTATCCATGGTGATCCGATCACGCGCGGAGGTGTCTGGAGCCAACTCAAATACTATGCAAAGCGCGCCGGTATTCCCCGGCCAGTCTCGCCGCACGTCCTTCGCCACTCTTTTGCCACGCATCTTCTGTCCGGAGGCGCCGACCTCCGCTCCATTCAGGAAATGCTCGGCCATAAACGAATCACCACCACCCAAATTTATACGCACGTCGAGCCCGAACATCTGCGTCGGGTCTGGAACAAGGCGCATCCACGACAGTAATCATCCCTTAGCACATAAGCTCTCGAAATCCGGCAGGAACGAGGACTTCAAGCGATGTTCTTTACGAATGGTCTCGGTCAGTTGCTCCCACTCTGTCCGCTTGCCGACGCGGTTCCACAATACTTTGATGCGGCCGTAGTATTCGATGGCATAGACGTAAGCCTTGGCACGCTTTGATGTCAAGATCTCATCCGCTAAATGGAGATAGATCGTCGCGGCTTCCTCAGGGAATTCTTTCTCCAACGCAAGCGCCGCCGGCTGAAGCTGGGAATAATGAAGATGCTCGAAGGGGTGCTTGCGCGAACGAATGACTTCCGCAATGGGACCAGCGTTTTTGTCCGGGAGGCAGATATCAATGAGCGCGGCAAGGTCACCTTTCTTCACGAGGGCTTCAATCGCTTCTTGTTTTAATCGGCCGCTATTATTTTCGGACGATAAGGACAAAGCCTGCTCTAAAGCGGACCGGTTTGGGAAGCGGCGGTACTCTGTCCACGCTTCTTCGCAGGCATCGGACCTTCGTCCGAGCTTCTCCAGAACTTCAATCTTCAAGCCAACCAATCCGTCTTGGTCGAAGCCGCTGGGCTTGGTTAATTCGAGGCCCTTCTCAACCCAGCTCAGCGCCTCAGGTTGACGGCCTGCGTCCCTTAAACGTTTCGCAATGTCGGCACAATGCGAAGGATGAATCCCCAGCTCTTCTTTCAAAGCGATGAACACATCGACGTCGTTTCGTATATCAGCCAGATCACACAGCATACCGTTCAACTTCCAGCCCGGAGAACCTACCTGCTTCAGCAGCTCGGGTTCTGCATACTTCACGGTCTCTTTTCGGACTTTCTCGTAACGACGCACGATTTCTTTTTCAATGATCTTGAGCCCTTGGGGACCCAAGGCACCAGCCATGTCGTGCAGCAGATTGTCCTCAAATCCATAGTGATTGCTGTCGAGTCGCTTCAGCGTCTTGCGGGCCCACAGCTTTGGATCCCGTTCGGGTACGCGAGAAAGCACTTCTCCCAACGCAGAGTAGAGATCCTGAACAAAGGGACCAAAAAAGCCACCAGAGTCATCCAAGCGTTCAATCCTTGGAATGCACCGGTCAATGAATTCCTCGAGCAACTCGGCGGCTTCTGCCGGATGACCTTCAGCCGCCAAGTCTCGAAAGGACCGTTTCATTTCTTCAAGCCCCTGCACAAAATCGGGAACCGCCGCGTAAGGAATAAAATCACCTCGCCATGCAAGTGCCTGCCGCATCTGGGTGCGGTAGGAGGCCAAATTAATTGGCTTCCCTTCCGACTGCTTCACTTTCAGAACCAGCCGTTGCCGAAGGAAGGGATCGCGACCGGCCTGTTCAATGAGTAATCCTTCCAGATCCTCCCGCTGCAGTTCGCGCACCTTGGCACGCAGTTCGTCATCATCGATGGGTCGGCGCGGGCTCTCAGCGGACGCTTCGCTTTCCGTGATAATGACGTCCGGTTCTTCCAACAGGGTGAGTAGCGTTGCGGCGATGTGCTTACACGGTCCCGCTGTATAAGGACAGGTGCAGGAGCCATCCCACCCGGACTTCGCGTCTTGCCAGACTTCGACCTGCCATTCATCCTCTTCGCTGCCCAGCACCTTGGCGTGCATCCGGTCGCCTGCCTGCCGGACTTCAAGGACACGGCCGTCCTCAACGTAATCTCTGCCGCGCTCTAGAATACGTCCTGATATAAAGGCGGTAAGCCCCTGCTCTGTAATATGAAAGTCTTTCTGTCGACTGGTTGATTTCATGGTAGGAGGTCTCTTCGTGCGCTGCCCTGCTTGCCGAGCCAGCCCACTTTGGTCACAGTCCGATCATTCGACCCGTAGTAGCACACGGTTGCCAAAGGAAACTTTTGTTTGCGCGTCTTGGGCATGTATCAGTTACTTGCCGGATACTTGTTGAGTATAGCCCTCTGATTTGGTGCCAACATGGTGCCTACATAGTGCCGACTTGATGCCTATATGGAAATCCGTATCGCATACACAAATTCGATACTATATTTATACTCGAAATTAATAGGTATCACTAAATCGAATGGTGATACCATTAAGGCTCGCGTGATACTGTTCGTTCCCAGGCCGCGTTTGCTCCCTTGCCAAGGCACCGGATCTGTCCCTTACGGCGCAGCTCATCCAAAGCCCGCTTGAGGGTCGGGTGGCTGACCCCCGGACAGACTCTTTGCAAATCTCCAAATCGGAACGGAGAAGGCAATCGAAGAGCCATGTTTTTCACCATCTCCTTTTTGGCCCCGCGACCGCCGGCGAGTTGACCCGCCCGTTCCTCGAACTCCTTGTACGCCGCGATCAGGACCCCTAAAAAGTACGTCCACCAGGGACGCAAGTCATGGCGTCCCTCATGCCAGTTCTGCGAACTCTTCTGAAGGGAGTCGTAGTAGCCACCCTCCTTGGTTTGTTCGATGATTCGCTCCAGGCTGATATACCGGCCCACTTCGTAACCCTCCTGGTAAAGCAGCATTAGCGTCAAGAGCCGTCCCGTGCGACCATTCCCATCCCAGAAGGGGTGAATACATTCGTAATCAAGGATGAAAGAGGGAATGAGAAGCAACGGTTCCGCTTGCCGGTCTTGCACAGCCTGCCGGTAAAGGCGACAAAGCGTCTCGATAAACTCCGGCGTCGCGGCCGAAGAAACAGGTCGGAAGCGGAGCTTCTGGACACCAGACGCATCCACTTCGATGATTGCGTTGTCCTTTTCTTTCCAAACCCCGCCTTTCTCCGGAGTCAAGGCAAGCATCCGCCGATGAAAATCGAGAATCAGTTCAGGCGTAAGATTCCAAGCGCCCGGATGAGCGTGAATATCCGCCAGGACATCCTTATATCCGGCGATCTCCGCTTCCGACCGGTCCTTGGGTTTTGTCCGTCCCTCCACAAGGGCTTCGACCCGGCCGGCTCCCGCGACGATTCCTTCGATACGGTTCGACGATTCCACGCTCTGGACCATGGCGACGCGGCGCAGCGTCTCCAAGACCTCTGGCGACTGCCGCCGATACAAATCCTGCCGCCCTCGGTATTCGCCAATCAGGCGAACCATCTTCAGCAGCTCATGAGATATCGGCTGCTCCAGCAAATAGTTGTGTTCAAACGATCGCATTCAGTTCTCTCTTATCCACCGCTTGAACTCAAGCGTTGGCCCTTCGCCACGCTGAATAAGTTTCTTGAGTTCGTTAAGCGTCATTTTGAGTACCCGCCCGCACCGTCCGCCCATCAATCATCACAGTTCTCAGCATAGGACCTGAATTGTCTCCCGTTCTAATCAGATCAGCGATAAACCCCTGAGAAAGAGTCACAGAGAACTTCTCAACGATATTGGGATTCTGCTCGCATAGTCGGCCGTTGAACCAACCTTCAAATATCACCGTGTAGGCACCCACATCCCAAGCAACTGACAAATCGGAGTGGAATTGGATTAGCTGGAATGCGCTAGCTTTCCCGGATGCTTGAATGGAATGCACCTTAGCAACCGGCACGCTCCGATGGCCTTGGTCGTAAGCACAAAACATTTGCCAGTTAAAGAGCGACCGTGCGCCGGCCTTTTCAACCCACACAACCAGCTTGTCGATAATTCCAGTTCTTGAACCCAGATTGCAGAATGTGCAAGCCAATTGAATGGAAGTGATATTGCCATCACTATGCTTGACGATGTCTATCGAGTCACCGAAAAACACTCTGATGCGCGGCCGCTCGAAATGGACTTTGTAGAAAGTCCATCCTGACAACAGCAAAGCAACCGCACTGACACCCAGGCTTACTTCCATTACAATTTTCGAACTCCTTCTGCAGAGAGCAGGAGCAATTTTACCAAATGGTCCTGATCTAGCTTGATTTAACCCATGTTTTTGGGCGGGGCACCCTACGTGCAAGGACTCAAGTCAATTTATGGAATGAAGGGAGACGCTGATTCCGCTGCTGGCTCGTGGATGGCAACAATAGAGATCAAGATTAGACTGAATGTGAATAAAAGAAGAAAGCCAATTGCGCCCAACCAGCGTCTGTGCGGGTAGAACAACATTATTAGTTTCATACCAATCGCAATACCAATGGAGCAGACGATGTAACCAATACCCGGATACTGATTGGGCCATAAAGGCCAATGAGAAATCCATACAACGAAAGCTGCTAATGCCACTAAAAAAACTACCCCGTATAGATCTTGTCTTTTATCCATAAACTAGTTTCGCCTGATCTGACTGATCCCTCCTCGCAATTGTCGCTCCCGTGGCATTACGACTTATCCGGATTGTCTGGTGACCCCTTGGGCAAGCCGCAATGAGCACATACGGACCAGTCTTTGAAGCGGCTCCGTGAAAAGAGAGGCAGGAAAATTTGATAACAACGCGGACACTGCCAGGATATCGCCCAAACGGCGACAAGCCCCGTAACATATCCGGTAAAGTAGAAGACAATTTGGTAATACTCTGCAGCTGTATGCCCTCCATACACTTTCACGAAAATTTGGCCAAGACCAAGAACTATCCAAAGTCCAGTGATGAAGCGCGAGACTTTCCGTCGCCTCGCAAAATCTCGCCATGTTTCCGTATAAGCTCCAGTTTTCATGATTGAATCCTCTGGTTTCTGACATTATTATCAACCGAGATAGAACCTTTCAGCAGTTTTATGATTTCTGCTCTTCGATCTTCTGGAAGATCAGCCTGGAGAGCATATACCATCGCCGTTTTACCCTCATAGGAACTCAACAGTTTACGTATACCGATCCGGTCGGCGAACCAATATTCTCCGAGACCAAATAGTCCTTTGTCCAAGTAGGGTTCGGCAACATTGATATCCGTTTCCTGGGCGTCATTCCGGATAGAGATATCAGCTCCTCGATCAAGGAGAAGGCGCACTACATCCACATGCCCTTCGTTCACGGCAATCATCAACGGCGTCTCGCCAGTGTAAAATCCTTTCGTATTGATGTTGGCACCCAAATCAAGTATTGCCTCCACATCCTTGACATCTCCTTCGTTAGCTGAATAAAGAATCGCGTCGTCCAACCGCCTTTGGGTTTTGAATTGTCCGAGCGTTCCCGAGATTTCAGGAACAGATTTTAACGTCTCTGGAGCAACCCAGGCCAAAGAGAGTAGCGCGTTTAGCTCGATGTTAGTATCAGGATCACGAGCGTAGCGAATCAACGCAGCGATGAGATCTTTATTATTCGAGCCGATCCTTCCAAGCGCCCAGACGGCGTCACGACGAGTTTTCGAATCTGAGCTATTCGCGGCAGCATTGAGCAAAGCTGGAAGCGCTGGTTTGGCGACCGACCCTAAGACCGCTAAGGTTTCTATCGCTTTCTGAACTTCATATTGACCGTTGTACTCCAAAGAGGCCGTCAATTCATTAAGGATGTCAGCCCGATCAGCATCGGGGACCTTCATTGCTATCAGCGCTCTTGCCGCCATGACACGCGCATATTTATTTTCGTTCTTCAAGAAAGGATAGACGGCGGGAGCCGCAGGGCGTGCAGCAGGCCCCCAATCGCCTAGCGTATGCAGAATATTCCATTGCAGGTCCCTGTGATTCACTTTTAAAGTGTCGATCAGCATAGGCAGTGTCCTATGCGCTCGCCAACCGATATTTCTGAGCGTATATACCGCCAAAAATCGATCCGGATATACGTCACGATGCAAAACATCAATCAAGCGATCAATGTGTCGTTCCTTTTCATCAGGGGGCAACCCCATAAATTCGTGAATGGCCGTTTCGCGTGTCCCATCACTATCCGCAACTAGCCGCCGGTCCAGCGTCAGCGAATGCCAAGGAGAACGAGTGAAAGAGAAAACGACGCAAAGACCGATACCGAGAATGACAATCGTTCGAATCGATCCTTTACTCCAAGCTTGCTTCCATGCATCCATGCTGCCCGACAGGTCAAAGCTCCGAAATCGCCAGACGATAGCGACTGACAAAAGTCCCCATAAAACAAAGAGTATTGTGAGACGCACAATCAATGCCGAGAGCAAAAGCAGGGGGCTAGGCCAGAATACGAGCAGAGGCAAAACCAAGAACACAATTCCGGGGCTTGATGAAAAAAGTTCTGCGATCATTAATAGCGGGGCTGCGTAGAGCGGTATGATTGCCAAGGTCAACAGCTTATCCGCATGCGCTGCCGGTATGAGAAAAGTCACCAGAGCAAGTCCCGTAAATATAACTACAGTGGCAGAGACGGTTCGGAATATATTCCAGTAGATCGCAACTTTCGCTTTGGCTTTACGCGACAGCGGCAATTGGTAGAAGTGCTTAGGCAGAGCTGTCGGAACAAGTAGCGAATACGTGTAGATAACCACAAATAATGCAAACTGATTATGGGTGAATAATGTTGTGGTGTAGGCATTCCCAATAAAACGGAAATACAAACCAAAAAATACAATGGCGGCGAGACCTCTCAGCGCGGTCCGATAATTAAAGCGTCCCAAGACTGAATAAAAAACACCGGCCAAGCCTTTTCCTTCTTCGCGCTCTTCGGAGTTTGCCATTTCTCGGACGAAGACCCTCTCAGAAAAGCTCTCAGCCAAGCTGATTCCTTGCCGTTTTTCAATGGATGCTTTCTCCCAGGCTTTCTTGTATTTGTCTTGATTGAGCCAGGAACTACCAATGTCAAAATCCGTCCTACCCACCAAGGATCGCTGCACATTCCTATCCCTAAATCGAGTCCATACGAAGATCCATGCCAATAAACCAAGGGGGATGGCAACTTCGGGCGAAAGTACCATCTGGGGTTTCATCCCCCGCCCATAAATAGACAGCAGAAACAGCGCGGGAAAAACGTAGCTGACGAAGGTCCTGGCTGACTTTAAAAAAGTGCTCACGACCGCAGGAGCGAGGAAACAAGCGTTGCCGAGCATAAACAAGCTGAACAGACTGAGTACTGTGGAACCTGTGATATGAGGTGGCCAGAAAAATAATGCTGTAGTAGAGTTCAAGAGAATGGCTATCAAAATAAGTAATTGTCCAGGAATTTCAGAATGCCCAGGGAGAGTGAACGAGAACGGACGACTGAGAACACTCAACTCAAGGAATGCCACAAAGTATCCGGCCATAACCTGCATGAAAAAGAGACTCCAGACCATTCCAGAATCACTCGGACCGCTACGCGAAAAGGCGGAAAGCAACGCTAACGGGGCCATCATCACGACAAAACAAGCGGTCATCCACATCATGAGCCGATTGTGGAGCAGTATTTTGAGATTGACTGCTAGGACGCGAGCGTTTCTCATAGATCGCCCACCATCTCAAGTCGATAAATCTCATCCAAATTAAGAGGATTGATTTCCGCCTCGCATCCGATCTCCTTAGCGCGTCTGACCAAGTCTTCTTTTGACTGACCACGGACTTTCAAAAATGCCGTTTGACCATTTCGCTTTTCATCAACAATTCCGGGAATCGACAAGTTTTGAGGCAAAGACCCTTGCATAGCGGTTAACTTGACTTGGCAATAGTCTTCACGCAGAGCATCAAGACTACAGTTACGAATTAATTTCCCCTTCCGCACGATCAGAATGTGGTCCACCACTTTTTCGATGTCAGAGAGAATATGGGAGGAGATTAGAATTGTTCGGGTTGACTCTTGGATCAGATCCAAAAGGAACTCCATGAGGTCGGCGCGAGCTATGGGATCAAGTCCCGCCGCCGGTTCATCTAATAAGAGCAGT
>Ga0207070_1222_pt1 | contig 10153 bp, 6 predicted proteins | sample Alteio_BWMinHeat_92_FD_153591 | JGI IMG/M metagenome (GOLD analysis project Ga0207070, IMG submission 153591) | Enriched cells from forest soil in Barre Woods Harvard Forest LTER site, Petersham, Massachusetts, United States -... | ecosystem: Environmental > Terrestrial > Soil > Temperate forest >...
CGGTCAAGAACGCCTCAAGGATATAGGCGGCGTAAATGTCGCGCTCGGCAACGCCCGCCGACGCTCGGCGGCGGAGCGCCGCCGCCATCTCGTCGTCGGACGGAACGCGGTAGTCGATGTCCGTAGATAGCCCGGTCGCCGTCGAAATCACCTGGTCGTACGGGATGACCGCGACGTAATGCCGAATCGCCGCGTGGACGTCGTCCAGAGTCTTGATCGTTCGCTCGCTAGGCGGCCGTTTTCCCCCGATAGGCACGGGGCTCTCGGGCGGGCGCCCCCATGTGCGTTCGAGGTCATAGACGGCGGTGTCGAACTCACCCCACTGCGCGCGGGCGAACATGCCCCACTCGAGCGAGTACTGCAATCGATCGTCGTCCGCCCCATCACCCCGGCGTGCGTATTCAGCGCACGTTCGTTGGACGCGCATCCGGTCGAGGATGGAATGGTGCCAGGACCGGTCGTCGGCCCGCTCTCGAACTACCGCGTCGAGCTTTCGCCAGTTGCCTTCGTCGATCGGCTCGTCCCAGCCGTAAAGATCCTGAAGAATCGTCCGGACCCCCCACATGCCGCTCGTGTTCCGGATGCGCGGAAGGGGGGATTCGGCCCGGATGAATCGCTCGTGGATCCGAACCGGCTGGCGGCAATGCTCGAAGATACCGATGCGACCTATGAGACCCAATGCGGCTCTTGGGCGATTTTCAAACTCTGCAAGCACCTGATTTCGCTCACCGGGGACGCGCAGTACGGCGACTGGATCGAGCAGGCCGCGTATAATGGTCTGGCCGCGACTCCTCCGATCCCCACCGCGGGGAACGTGTTTTACTACTCCAACTACAACCCGTACGGGGCAAGCAAGCGCGATGGCGGCGCGGCATGGTCATGCTGCGCCGGCACGCGTCCGATGGCACTTGCCGACGTGTGCGACTTGATCTACTTCTCGGCGCCGGACGGTCTTTGCGTCAACTTGTTCGTTCCCTCGACGGTGACCGTTGGGTCTGGCTCGTCCGCCCTTTCCATTCGCCAGGAGACGCGTTTTCCGGAGGCTCCGTCGACGTCATTTGAATTCCACTGCGGGCGTCCCGTCAAGCAAACGATTCGGTTTCGCCGCCCAGGTTGGCTTGCCGGCCAGGTCTCTGCCCGCCTCGACGGCGCACCGGCCCCATTGACCGTGGATAGCCACGGTTGGCTTGTCCTGCGTCACACGTGGCGTGATGGCGACCGTATTGACCTGACGCTTCCGATGGGATTTCGCTCCGCTCCACTCTATGCCGACAAGCCGTACCCCACGGCGGTGACGATCGGGCCTGTCACCATGGCATTCCGATCGGACCGGGGTAATCCCGTCTCCAAGATTGGGCTAACCTCGCTCGGCTCGGAGCTCGTTCCGAGCCAGGGCGAACCCTTGACGTACCATCTGCAATCTGCGCCCGACATCCTCGCGCGGCCGTTCTACGCCTATAAGGAAGGAGAAGAGTACTACATGTATCTCGATCCTTCGGCGTTAGGGCGGATCAGCCACTACCACATGCGCACGAACGGCCCCTGGCACGACTCGGGCAACCACTATTACTGCAATGTGCCGGGCGCTTGGTGTGAGGGGGATTTCGAAGGTGATGCGGTGACCTTGCTCGGCTTTAAGTATGACGACGGTGGCCGCGGTGAAGTGCAAGTAGACGGGAGGGTCGTCGGCACGATCGACGAATACGCCTCCGGTCGCGACATCCCCGCCGAATGGACTTACCGGGGACTGGGCACCGGCAAGCACGTAATCCGCGTTACCGTCACCAACGCCAAAGCACCCGAATCTAAGGACGTCTACATCAATATCGCCGGTCTACGGTTGAAAGGATGATGCGATCCACGCGACCCCAAAGGGGTCAGAATAACAAAGCCCAGGGTGAAACCCTGGGAACGAGAACCCAGCGGGGGCCAACCCTGAAAGGGTTGCACAACGGGGCTACCTGAGTACGGAATCATGAACCTATACGAAAAACCAACCGGCGTGGAAACACGATGGGTCAGCTTCGAAAACCCGACGGGCGCGCGGGCCGAGGCCGCCGTGACCAACCGCGGCGCCAAGGGCTACGCTTTCGATGCGATCGCGGCGGGCGAAACGAAAACCCTGCTCTACCTGACCGGCAGCGGCACGATTCGCCGCATCTGGGTCACGATCGACGACCGCTCGCCCCAAATGCTGCGCAGCCTTCGCCTGGACATGTTCTGGGACGGCGAGTCGAAGCCGGCGGTGAGCGTTCCGCTTGGCGACTTTTTTGGCGTAGGTCTCGGCCACCGCACAGCGTTCGAATGCGCGCTCTTCTCGGATCCCGAGGGCCGCAGTTTCAATTGTTCTATCCCGATGCCCTTCCGCACTGGGGCGCGGATCACGGTCACCAACGAGACCGACCAACCCCTGAAGCACATCTTCTACGACATCGACGCCACCGTCGGCGACTATCACGCGGCGAACGCGATGTATTTTCACGCCTGCTGGCGACGTGAGACACCCAACGCGCTGGGGCAAGATTTCGCGATTCTCCCATGCGTCGAGGGAAGCGGGCGCTTCCTCGGCAGCAACGTCGGAGTCGTCGCAAGCCCCATTTACGAGGGCTCCTGGTGGGGAGAGGGCGAGGTCAAGGTTTGGTTCGGCGAGGACAAGTCACCGACCCTTTGCGGCTCTGGAACCGAGGATTACATCGGCACGGGTTGGGGTCAGGGATTGTTCACCAACCGTACCCAGGGCTGCCTGCTCGCCGACACCGCGGGCGGACGGTGGGCCTTCTACCGCTATCACATCGACGATCCGATCTACTTCGACGGCGCGTGCCAGGTCGCGATCCAAACGATCGGGGGCAACGGCGTAAAGAAAATCGTCGAGTTGATCGACAAGGGCGCGCCGATCATCCCCGTGAGCGTCGACTTCGATGCCAAGGGGTTCGTCCGCTTGCTCGATCCCCCCGGGGTCGACATCCGAACCTTGGATAACGGTTGGGTCAACTTCTGGCGTCAGGACGATTGGTCGGCGACCGCCTACTTCTATCTCGACCGCCCGTCTTCCAACCTCCCGCCGCTTGCCCAGTTGGCGGAGCGAACCCGGGGGATGTCACCCCCGGATATGCCCTCGTCCTAACGCCCGCTACGGCCGAATCGGCTTTTCGTCTTCGACGACCTTGGCCGAGATCAGGAGCGAGAGCGGCTTTTCTTCGGACTTGGGCGGCCACTGCACCACGATGGACTTCCCCCTTCGAACCTGAGCCGTAAAGGCAAAGGCGCGCGCCGAAGTTCCGTCCGTAGCCGCTTCGTGGTACGAGGTCTTTACCGTTATAGAACGATCCTGTTTGAGGGTCAGCGTGACTTCAAGCGTCTCCTTTCGGTCCCCCATGCTTGTTTCAAGCGTCGCCGGTTGGCCGGACAGAGTGCGGAGAACGGGTTCGGAGAGAATGGCTCGCGCCGACTTTAGCGCCTGTTTGAGAAGGGCTGCGTTCCTCGGGTCGAGTTCGGAGACTTTCAGTGAGCCGGGGGTCGGGGGAGTGACCGATGTCGTACCTCTCGTCGCTGTTTGGCTCCAAGACTCCAAGATATCGGTCGCCGCGACACCGAGCTTGTCGAGCCCTGGGATAACGGTGGGGTTGTAAAACGCACAGTCGAGCTCGAGCTGCGGAGCCGCCCCATGGGGGTCGACGAGCTTGGCCGGAGGCAACGCGGCTTGGGCAAGCCGAACGCCGTAAGCGGAGAAAGGAACCGATGCCACGACGGCGATGGCCACGACGAGGAACGTGACTGACCTTCCGATCGGGCGGCGCGGAGTTTTGGGGTTAAGGATCATTTCGATTCTCCCGGTGATGTCGGCCCTTCCGGCCATGGCGATTACGAATTCGGAGCCTATCACCGTGGCTTCCCGAGCGATTACGAGCAGATCGCCGACGTAGCTCGATGGAGCCACGCCGGAGGAAAGGACGAGGTCGTCGGCCGCCCGCTCGGCAAACCTGCGGGCGGATGCGTTCAGGAACCACACGAAGCATCCCGGACCGCCACTCGACAACAGCATCGGTGGTCCAGCCCCGCTGACGGAGGTCCACAGAGCCGCGCCGTCAGCCGCCGTCACATATCGCTCCATTCTAAAATGCTACCAAGCCAGAATTGAAAGCGGGCTCCCCGGCCGAGGCCGGAGAGCCCGCAAGAATGTCGCAAAGCCTAAGTCCGTTAGAACGGACTTACTTCGTAGATGTCGGAGTTGATCCCGAAGAACACATTCCCGCTCGCGTCGACGACCGGGCTCGCGTAGACCGCGTCCGGCATGGTCTGCGACCATACCTTGAAGCCGTCCGACGACTTGAGTGCATACAGTTTGCCGTCCGTGGAAGCAACGTACAGCATTCCGTCCGACCCGATTGCCGGCGAGGAGTAGATCGGTCCCTTGGTGGTGAACTTCCATAGGGAGTTCCCCGTGGCTCCGTCGATCGCGTATACGAAGTTGTCGTACGAGCAGAAGTAGACGTTACCGCTTGCGTCGACGGCGGGCGAGGAGTAGATCGGACCACCGGTATCGAACGCGCCCCGGAAGGTCCCGTCCGAATTGAACACGTAAAGATCGCTGTCAGTCGATCCGACGAAGATCGATCCGTCCGACCCGATTGCCGGCGCGGATACGATGCTGTCCCCGGTGAAGTAAGTCCATTTGGACGATCCGTCGCCGTTGATCGCGTAGATCCCGCCGTCCCCGGACCCGATGTAGATGGTGCCGTTGGTGTCCATCGAGGCCGATGAGTAGATCGGGCCGCCCGTCGCGAAATGCCAGATTTCGGCGCCCGTGGCGCCGTCGAGTGCGTACAGGTTGCCGTCGAATGAACCGACGTACACGGTGCCGTCCGCTCCGATCAACGGGGACGATTCCACCGAATCTCCCGTTGCGAAGGACCAGACCAAGGCGCCGGTCGTCATGTTGAGGCCGTACACGAAGCCGTCGTCGCACCCGACGTACACCATGTTGTTGTTCCCAAGCGTGGGAGACGAATAAACCGCGTTCCCGGTCGCGAAGCTCCAGGTGACGGTGCCCCCGGTGAGGGCCACCACTCCCGTATCGGTGCCGACGTAAACGTTGTGGTTCGAGTCGATGGCGACCGCGTCCGAGTCGATCGCCGCCGTGCCCGCGGCGTAGTAGATCGAACTTACCGGGATATGCGCCGATCCCGGCCCGCCGCCGATTCCCGACGCCATCGCGGTCGAGCGGAAGCTGGGGCAGCCCGGAGTCACCGAGAAGCCTGCGGTTAGGGAGTTTCCGTTATAGGTTGCCGTCAACGTCGTGCTCTGCGTGGTGAGCACGTTCGTGGTCGGGATGATGAAGTTCACCCTCCGAGTCTGAGCAGGAATGACCGCGGTCGCCTGAACCGAGGCGAAGGTGGTGCCGCCGGTCAGCGACAGAGTCACCGTACCGCCCCCCGGAGGCGCCGAACCGTTGATCGTCACAGAACCTAGAATGAGCGAGCCGCCGATGACCGACGGGAAGCTGACGGTCGTCGTATTGATCACCGCCGCGTTCACGGTCAGCGGCTGAGACATCGTGTTCCCATTGAGGGTAACGGAGATGTTGGCCGTTGAGTTCGTGGCGACGCCCGAAGTCGTGACCGTGAACGTTCCGGAAACCGCGCCCGCCGCGACCGTCATCGTGCCCGTGACGGTGGCGAAAGTGGAATCCGAAGCGGTGGCGATCGTCAAGCCGCCCGGAGGAGCCGGGCTCGAGATCTGGACCGTGCCCCGCGAGTTATTCGCACCGCCGGTGACCGCGGTTGGAGTCAGTGTGAGACCGACCAAGGCGGGAGCGACAACGGTGAGCTGCTTGGTAATCGAACCAGCTTGTCCACCGGGGCCGACCGTCGCTTTGATGTTCGCGGTTCCGGTCGTGGAGACGCGGGACGTCGTGACGAGAACCGATCCCGATTTCGCACCGGCGCTGATGACCATGCTCGCGGGGATCGAAGCGTACGCTTGATCAGACGTGAAGTCGATCTCCGTTCCTCCGGTCGGTGCCGGGCTCGACAATGTTACGGCCGCGGTGGAGTTCGACCCGCCGGTGACCGAAGACGGAGTCAGCGTGAATGCCGACATCGCTGGGGCATTGACGTTCAGCGCGCCGGACTTCGCGTTGCCGTTGCTGGTGAGCGTCGCGGTGATGTTCGCGACCGAGTTCGTGGCGACTGCCGACGTGTTTACGTGGAAGGTCGCGGTGTGTGCGCCTGCGGCAATCGTGGTCGACGCCGCCGGAGTCGCGTAAGCCGAATCCGAAGTGAGGTTGGCGGTAATTCCACCCGTCGGAGCGTTGCTGCTGAGGGTGACGGTGCCCGTCGAGGAGACCGTGCCCTGTACCGTGCTCGGGTTGAATGTCACCGAGGCCACCGTGGGCGATAAAACCGTGAGGGTTGCGTTGGCGCTGCCGCCGCCGCCGGAGGCGCTCAAGTGCGCCGCCTGGTCGGTCGCGACGGCGGTCGTGGAAACGATGAACGTCGTGGACGAGTGACCGGACGCAACCGTCACGGTGGGACCCGGTACGGTCGCTGCCGCATTGTCGCTCGCGATATTGACCACGAGGCCGCCCCCTCCTGCCGGAGAAGTCAGCAAGACCGTGGCGGTTGAGCGGGCGCCGCCAGCGACCGAAGTGGGTGAGACGGTTAGAGTCTTAACTTGGGGCGCGGCCGCCGCCAAACATGTCAGTGTCGCCACGACGGCGACACAAAGGACTCGGATTAGTGTGAGGAAAGTAGCTGCGGGCATAAACCTGGCGCCCAACAGCGTGCTACACGTTGCTCTCTTCATGGATACCTCCTAGACACCCCAGGACTAATATGACATGTGCAGGCGGCTAATATATACGCCGAGAGACGGGTGCGGATTCGGGCCTGGGTCCAAACTCCCAGCTAATATTCTTAGAGAGCGGTAGAGGTTACGAGATGAGCTTCTGAACGACCTCGCCGTACACATCGGTCAATCGGAAGTTGCGGCCCTGGTAGCGATACGTCAGGCGCGTGTGGTCGACTCCCATAAGGTGCATGAGCGTCGCGTGAAGGTCGTGGACGCTAACGGGATCTTTCGCAACCATGTAGCCCAGTTCGTCGGTCTCGCCGACCGAAACGCCCGGCTTGATCCCGCCCCCCGCCATCCACATCGTGAAGGCGTGCGGGTGGTGATCCCGACCCGGGAATGGCGAGCCGCCGCGTGCCTCGTTCATCGGCGTTCGGCCGAACTCGCCGCCCCACACGACAATCGTCTCGTCCAGAAGTCCTCGCCGCTTCAGGTCCTTGATGAGGGCCGCCGCCGCCTTGTCGGTTTCACGGCACAGCTTCGGCAGCGCGTGCTTGATGTCGTTGTTCTCGTCTGCGCCATGGGTGTCCCAGCCCCGGTGATATAGCTGGACGAAGCGTGTGCCGCGTTCGACGAGGCGCCGCGCGAGCAGGCAATTGTTGGCGAAGCTCTTCTTTCCCGGCTCGGTGCCGTACAGCTCATGCACTTCCGCAGGCTCGTGGGCGATGTCCATCAAGTCGGGCACGCTCGTCTGCATTCGATAGGCAAGCTCGTACTGAGAGATGCGCGTTTCGATTTCCGGGTCGAGGGTCTCCTTTAGGCGCATGTCGTTCAGATCGCGCAGGGCATCGAGGGTATCGCGGCGAACCTCGCGGGGTACGCCGTCCGGGTCGGTGACAAAGAGCACCGGATCGCCTTGCGAGCGGAACTCCACGCCTTGGTAAACGCTGGGCAAAAACCCGCTCCCCCAACAAGACTTACCGCCGTCTGGGTAACTGTCTCCTGAGATCAGTACGACGAACCCGGGCAAATCGTGGTTCATCGTCCCTAGGCCATAAGTCGCCCAAGACCCAAAGCTCGGCCGTCCAGGGAGTTGGAAACCCGTGTTCATAAACAATTGCGCGGGCGCGTGATTGAACTGGGTCGTGTTCATCGAACGGACCACCGCGATCTCGTCCGCCACTTCTTGCATGTGCGGGAGAAGCTCTGAAATCTGCTGACCGGATTTGCCGCACGCCGAGAACTTGTAGGGGGAGGCGAGCAGCTTGGGCGTACCCTGAATGAACGCGAACCGCTCGCCCTTCAGCAGTTCCGCCGGGCACGGCTGGCGGTCGTACTTGAGCAACGTCGGTTTGGGATCGAACATGTCGATCTGCGACGGAGCGCCCGCCATGAAGAGGAAGATGACGTTCTTTGCCTTGGCGGGAAACATCGGCGGCACCGGCGAAAACGGGTCGCGCTTCTTCTGCGTCTGTCCGTCGGCCGCAAGCACCGTTTCCGCGAGCAGAGAAGAGAGCGCAAGCCCGCCGATCCCGTACCCCACCTGCTTGAAAAAGGTGCGCCGCGTGATGTCGCGCAAGTGTTCGTTATTCATCTATTCCTTCGTGATGGTCTCATCGAGGTTGAGGAGGACGTTGCCCACCATCGTCCATGCCGCTTTGTCCGGCGTGCCGCCCAGCGCTTTGGCGTCCTTGGCGTCGTGCGCGTATCGCGTCTCGAGTTTGGCCAAAAGTTGCTCGAGGCGCGAAACCTCCGCCGCGTCCGGGGTTCGGTCGGTGCATAGGCGGAAGCCCGCGATCAGTCGCGCCCGAGGAGTCGTCCCTGCGCGCGCCATCCGGTTTGCCAGACCGGCGGCGCACTCCATCATCTCCGCGTCGTTCAGCAAGGTGAGCGCCTGCAGCGGCGTGTTTGTCCGGACACGGCGAACCGTGCATGATTCCCGGCTCGTCGCGTCAAACGAGATGAACGCGGGGTACGGCGCCGTGCGTTTCCAGAACGTGTAGAGGCTTCTCCGAGTGGCATCGTCTCCCTTGCTGTTCATCCACCGGTCGCCGTTGTAAGGGCTGTCCCAGATGCCGTCGGGCTGATAAGGAAAGACGCTCGGTCCCCCCATCTTGAGGCTTAGCAGGCCCGCGGCCGCGAGCGCGTTGTCGCGAACCGCTTCGGCGGGGAGGCGGAACCGGGGCCCGCGCGCCAACAGGAAGTTCTGAGGGTCCTTCGCCATGTCTTCCGGCGTCGCGCTCGACGATTGCCGGTACGTCGAGGACAGCGCGATCATGCGGTGGACCGCCTTCATGTCCCATCCGTTCGACATGAACTCGCAAGCCAGCCAATCGAGGAGCTCGGGGTGGGTCGGCGCCGCGCCCCGCGTGCCGAAGTCCTCGCTCGTCTCGACGATTCCCCGCCCGAATAGCTGCCCCCAGATCCGGTTGACCTCCACGCGCGCGGTCAGGGGGTTTCGCTTGTCGACCAGCCACTTGGCGAGGGCCAGGCGGTTCGCCCGGTCGGCCTTGAGCGGCGGTAGCACGGCCGGCGTCCCCGCCGTCACCAACTCGGTTTTCGTTAGGTATTCGCCTCGGTCCCGGATGTAACAGGTAAGCGGGCCTTTGTTCGGCGGCTCGCGAAGGATAAGCGCGGTGGGGATCGCCTCATTGACCGACGCGAGTTTGCGCTGGGCATCTCCCAGTCGGCCTCGTTCGCCCGCCAAAAGCGGCGTCATGCCGCGGAAGTAGTCCCGAAGGGCTTCATCTTCCGCCGTCGAGCGAGACGGTTTGGCGCGGAGCGCCTGGATATTGGCCGGCAGCAATTCATTGAAGGGCGCCTCTGAGTCGGTGGTCCCGATCCGGAAATGCCCGATCGTGTGCTGCCCGTAGTCGGATTGCTGATCGAGCACAACCGTCGTCTTCGCGCCCGCCGGAATCGGCGTCGCGAATTCTACGATCAGGACATGGGGTTTGCCGATCGCGCCGTTGATCGCCCAGCCCGCATCGTGAACGTTCTGAGGCAGGCGATCGAGCCGGTATCCGCCCTGTAAGTAGTCGGAGCGCGCCTCTCCGAACGGAACCGGTTTGCCGTCGGCGGTCGCCGAGAAGCCGGTGAGCACAAAATTGCCGTTGTCGGCTCGCCCCGGCCCCTTCCCGACCAGGCCGTCGTCCGGAATCGCCTCGATCCGGATCGCCGTTACCGGCTTATCGGAGGGAGCGAGGGTTACCGTGTAAGTGTCACGGGCCGGGTTGGTCCCGCCGATCCGTACAGAGTTGTCGGCGAGGACGGCCGGCGTGCTGCCGGCGGCTTTGACCTCGAGGGGCCGGCCGGTGGACCACGCCGCGGAAGCCACGGGAGACGCTTTCCAAGCTGAATA
>Ga0207070_1283_pt1 | contig 10105 bp, 7 predicted proteins | sample Alteio_BWMinHeat_92_FD_153591 | JGI IMG/M metagenome (GOLD analysis project Ga0207070, IMG submission 153591) | Enriched cells from forest soil in Barre Woods Harvard Forest LTER site, Petersham, Massachusetts, United States -... | ecosystem: Environmental > Terrestrial > Soil > Temperate forest >...
TTCAACGGCCTCTGCAAGAACAATCACAAGACCGATAAGAGCCAACGGACGATGAAGATAGGTGTCTTCTTGGAAGGCAGGTTGTATCAGCGCACTCAAACTGGCGGCAGCAACAATGAAGCTGCCCTGCTTTCGGCAATCTGGGCTTTAGAAATATGCCGAGACCGCAATAAGGACCACATTGTCCTCCGCGGCCATAGCAAGGTTGCAGTCGGTTGGATTACCCGAAAGCACAAATGCAAAGTGGCAGAGTACAAATCGCTGTTGAAGAGATACCACCGAATAGCCGATGGCTTTGAGTCAGTTGAAGTGAAATTCGTGAAGCATGGCACTATGCGGCCTGAGAACTTCACATAACGTAGGTATATTTAATGGAAATGCGTTTCTCTGTGGGGTTGTTAAGTTACGATCTCTTTAGCAAATCGCTCTGCTATAAATACCCTATCGCACATTTGATGCTGATAACAATAATGAAACTGACTCTCACAAAACGCTGTGAACTCATGACGCGTTAACAGTACGAGCTTGATGAATGATTGTGTGATGTTTGGCATGAAAACTCGTAACGTGTTGCTATGACTCAGTGAACGTCTGTTAACAGCAACTAGTGATGGAAGCATAGCAATACCAAGAGAATGAAGAACAAATAATACTCTGTGCGAGTTTGGGGAGCGTATTTATCCTCAAGAGATTCTAGCCACTTGCCGAAGCGGTCGAACCGCGATGGCTTGTATCCTTCATTATCGCTCATGGCTTCACACAATCAAACGACGCATAACGCATTCCTACTCCGTTAACGCTATGGAATACTGCCTTGCGGCCATATCCAGCGCAAATCTTCTGTGCTTCAACTGCTGCATCATCCTGAGAGTAAAGGACGGTATCGTAGCTGATCGTTGTTCCGTTCTCCGATTCCACGATTGGCGTAGGTGCTAACGCACATGCGTTTAAAATCGTGGCCACGAAGATTAAACTGGTGACTTTACGAATCATAGAATATGACTGTCAGTCCGTGGACTGTTAGTCAATAATTATCTGCAATGGAGGTATGGTTAATGAAAATCGCTTGCTTAAGGCACTCGGTAAGCAAATTAAAGCTGCCCGTAAAGTCGCCGGTTTAACTCAAGAACAACTTGCTGAATTATGCGAGTTTGACCCAACATACGTAAGTCTTTTAGAGCGTGGAATGCGCAATCCGCCGTATACAACCATATGTAAATTGGCAAATGTATTGAACTGGCGTTGGACTACCTTTTGATCGGACAAAATTTCGAGTAGGCTGGCCCCTAAAAGTAAGGGGCGTACCCGATGCAAAATGCTGGTTCAATTTGGCGCAAATGGGATTTGCAGGTACAGACGCGCCTAGACGCAAATTATAGTTGCTTAGGCCCAAACTCGCTGTCTGAAGACCAACTAAATTTACTTATTGAAAAGACAAAACTGGATAGAACTGAAATTACATCCAAAGAGAAGGATATTGACGCCATCAAATATGCAAAACTATTTGTTGGATACATTACTCTTTTCACCGACCTAGAAGCTGTAGTTGTAACCGATCACAACACAGGAGCCGAATTAGATTATTTAATTGCTGAGGCTCAGGCGACTGGTGGAAAACTAACCATCTTGCCGGGTGTGGAAGTTTGCTCCAATCAAGGGATACATATCCTTTGCATTTTCGATCCAAAAAGAAATAACAAATCTACGTGGAAAGATTTCATAGATCACTTCCTAACAGAAATTAATTTAACGGGGCCAAGGTTTGATGATAGAGGTCGGCCTGCTCATGCAGACCTATCAGCGCAAAAGATAATGGAGAAGGTGGAGGAGAAGGGCGGTCTCTGCGTTTTTGCACATATTGCGACTGACAACGGTTTGTTTAAGCAATCGGCTACAGCCAATGGCGGAACCGCTCATATAAATATCTATCTTCATCCGCTCTGTCAGATAGTTCAGGTTCCTTCTGGTATCTTATCCGTTAAAGTTCAGCGAATTATAAACGGAGAAGATGATAATTATGGGAAGAAGATAGTTGCTAAAATCCGATGCTCCGACAGTCGTAAATTAACAGACGTAGGAAAATTATTTACATGGATTAAAGGTGACTCGACGTTTGAAGGATTAAAGCAAATCACTTTTGAGCCCACGGAGCGTGTAAAACTGCAAGAGAACAAACCAGAGACTAAAAGTACTTATCACGTCATCGAATCATTTCGCATCGTAGACTCACACAGACGTTTCGGAAGTGAAGCTATCCCATTGAATAGAAATCTTGTGGCAATCACGGGTGGTAAATCTACAGGAAAGTCACTCCTGCTATGTCATCTTGCTAGGGCTGCTGATTTAGAAGAAGTAGATCGTAGGCGAAAAGATATTAACGAAGAGCAACATGACCCATATGAAAAATTCTCGGACTTGGATATTGAAGTGAAATGGGCTGATGGGAAAGTAACATCAATCAGTGAACAAATTTTGGTGGTGGATAAGTCAGAGCGCAAAGTAACTTATATCCCTCAAGGTTATTTGAATCATATTTCAGATAAGGAATTTCCAGTTGTTGATGAAGTCGTAGAAAAGCTCCTTCTACAGAAAGATGAAGCAAAAATTTATCTTCAGGAGCATCAGAGTGAAGTGAAGCAAGTCAAAGCGACTATAGCAGCCAAAATCGTCGAGTTATTTACCTACAAGAATGACATTGAAAAGTTACATGAAAACCTAAAACTTACAGGCACAGAAGAAGGCATTAGAAGCTACATCGATAAGTTAAATATTGAGATAACTGCGATGTCTGAGAAGTACGGTTTTACCGCAGAGGAAACTGAACAGCGGGTCGCACTTGAGCAACAATTCGTTGATTATCAGGACAGGGAAAAAGCTTTTGAGACTGATCGACAGATTATAAATCGCATGTCTAATTCTATAGATGGTCTCGTCTCCTTTTCTGAATTAGAGGAGTTGGCAAACGAAATATCAGACGAGTCACTGAGCAATGTGAGTGATGATATCGCCAAAATTAAACAGCAAGCCTTCAATAGCATAGCAAAAGTAGTTTCTGCAGCGACGCAAAAGCTCATTTTAAGACGTTCTGAGCTTTGCAAACAGCGATTTGCTATTGGCAGACCACTTGTAAAGCTTAAACAAAAAGCCGGAAAACAAAGCGAACTAGAGGAACGTAATGGAACCCTAAATACTGAAAAGGAAAAATTAAAAAAGGTTTTGAGGCTCAAACAACAAGTGACAGACAAGCGCAAAGAATACAAAGCCACTAAGGATAATCTTATTGAATTATACAGAGAGTTGCATGCGGCATATACGAAGTTAAAAGATCAGCTTGCCGTCTTCGATCACGAACTCTCTGACATAGATTTATCTGTTAATCTTGTCTATGACGAAGACAGGTTTGCGAAGGAATTTCACTCACCATATGTGGATGGAAGGAAGTCAAAATTGGAAGATATAAACACTGCGTACGATCAAGATAATCCTGAGCAACATATAATAAAGCTTGAAGAGAATTTGGATGCAATCTTGAAGCAGAAAATTACGCTTAAGGGGAATGCAGATGCCCAGAAGGCAATGGTTGCTCTTTTAGAGAACCGCTTCCGACTTAACTTTGGTATTACATATAAGAATGATGATTTTAATCGCATGTCACCGGGTAAGAAAGGACTTGTGTTGTTGAAAATGCTAGTGGAGTTGGACAATAGCAGTCATCCAATTCTTATAGACCAACCAGAAGATGATTTGGACAATCGCTCCATTTACCATGATCTCGCAACTTTCCTGAGAGATAAGAAGAAGCACAGACAAATTATAATCGTGACACATAACCCTAATTTAGTGGTCGGAACTGATGCTGAGCAGGTGATTGTATGCAATCAGGATGGCCAAGATGAGCAACGCGGTAATAGAGAATTCCCTTTTGAATTCGTTGCAGGAGCCATTGAAAATTCATTTGAAGATGAGACTGCTAGTGGCATCCTATTTCAGAAGGGTATAAGAGAGCACATTTGCGAAATTTTAGAAGGAGGCCGTGAAGCATTTCGTAAGAGAGAAGAGCGTTACGATCTAAATGCATCCATCATGAAGAATGGAGTCAAAACATGAAGCAAGCCTCTATAGGGTTCGTTGCATTGGTTATCCTGCTAGTATCCTCTGCAACATCGCAAGCTGAAGATAATGCGCAGCAGCCTCAAATGTATTGGACTAAGCACGATTACACTCAACAAGCATTTAACGCGGATAAATATACTTGCCTACAGTCTTCAATTGCACAGTCTCAACCCAATGCCGTGATGGTACCCGACTCTAACGCTACGATGCTCCAAATGATTAACCAGCAGAATTTGTTCAATGCCTGCATGGAATTCAAAGGCTATACGCTGCAATCAGCGGCCTCAATCCAAGCCAAACCTACACCACCGCCAGTGACCAACGAGCATGTTGCCTACTGTTTAAGAGCAAAAGAACTTGGTCTTGATATGATGCAGAAAGCCAATCATGAAACTGGTAAATCAAAAGATGCAATAAACATGATCTTCAATGGAATTCGCGGATCAATTAAAGCAGACAAAAATCGGCTTGCGGCAAACGAACTTTATTTTCCAGATAGCAATACCTTTTCATCCTCGATTGAACCGCAGTTGAATCAAGCTAAAATTGATTTTGATGAAAGTATGCACAGCGAATATAAGCAGTGCATGTCGGGCTGTTCCATAGGTGACGCCAAAACAGAAGAAGTGAAGCAGTACGTAAGTTGCAGCCAGGAATGCTCGAAGCTCATGAATGATGCAGATCATCGCTATACAAATTGCATATTGGAGGCAATGCCCAATCTTAATTGAATGCAAGTTGCTTGTTGGGAGTTTAAATTGAGCCCTGACAGCTAAGAGTTCGTTTGGTAGTGACTTCTGAAGGTGATGGCTGGCAGTTGAGGTTAGCTAAGGAAATTAAAGCCGCCGGAATAGACATTGACCTAAATGCAATAGTGGGCTGAGTGCCGGCAAGAACATAAGAAAAGGCGTGGCGATGTCAAACTTTGAACGCAACTTATTGCTTGGTCGGATAGGCGAACATATCGTCGAACGGATACTCGTAAAGGCAGGTTTGCGGGTTGTTCCGTTTGGATATGAACGCATTGCTTCTGCCGTTGTCGATAGGGTCAAAACGGACAGATCGGAAACCGGACTGCGTATTCGATCGACACCCGATTTCTTAGTAGTAAATGAAAAGAATGAATCCGTGTTGGTACAAGTGAAAACAACTCTTGATGGTGGCCGTTACTATACGCTTAGCGACAATAATTATCCTGAGAAGAGCCATTGGCCACAAGCCGTATTCTTTATTGTCAATCTACATCCAGCGCATAACTGTGTTTATGCAGTGGAGCGATGGGGCAAAAAGGGTTCTGGTGAACGCCATGTATTCGTTTACTACAATGAAGATCACCACAATCGCGGATGCTGTCGCTTACTGGAAGACTATGAAGGGTTAGGGCAAAAGATACCTAAAGAAAATGTGGATGAAGTAATCATGGGACACAGCCGTTTAATATCCCAGCTCACTAAAGCGATGAAAGATAAAACCGACAAACCTGTGCCAACATAATCATTTTGTTTAGACATTTCTTCTAATTTTATGCCGCTCGTTTGGAAATACCATTAAAGCTACAAACTCTAATCGCCGTAACGTTGGTGTTCGTATAACGCTAATTAAGAACGAAGATACAAGCGGATTTGTAGGCGGTATGCCTTGATGAACTTAACGCAGGGAGGAGTGAACCAATGCTTGTTGCAGCCGTTCAATATGCTCGTCAGCGCTTGGCTTGTAGGCGGCAGGAATTTTCTTCTTTGCACGACGCAACACATTACGTCTCAGCATACGGTAAGACATAAGCTGCGTATGATAGATGATAACCGCCGTTTCAGCGTCGGGTGATTTGGCTGCGACCTCTTTCGCTGCATCACGCAAAGCAAGACGAATGCCGGTAAGCGCAGCATAACGTGCGCGACGTGCTGGGCCTCTAACCTTCACCAGATTATCAAACGGTACGGCATTAATATCAGAGTGACGCTTCTTGCGAATTGCAGTTGGTAGCTCAATCCTACAGAACACACGATTACGAGCAGCACCACCCGAAGTGGCATAAAGATGGTTATGAGTAAACTCTACTAGCTTGCGTGATGCGTAATCCCAAGACTGTTGAATGGCACTATAGGCCAGCTTGTCGTTACCCGCATACGCCTCAAGGAAATAGGACTCCAATTCCAGATCAATAAGCAGTTTGCCAATAACTGTATCGTCAATTCGCTTTGCAGTTCTCTTCTGTGCTTGCCAACGTGACGCTTGCCAACTGTTGTAGAAGATAAACCCTGCGGCTTTAAAAGCGTCTCTTATCTCTCGCTCAATTTCACTGGCAGGCCCTGAATAGAGTTGAGTGGTTTCATCAAGCCGAGCAAGCTTGTCGGCATCTACAGGAATGTGGTCGCTGTAGGGATGCAGGGTGAATGCGTCTGGCCCCAGCTTGTCAAGCTCGGCTAAAAAGGCATCAATCTTCAGCTTGCGCGGAAACATCGTGTTTCAATCAGAAAGTGAAACGACGATTAACCGAGTGTGTAGAGCTTCTGGTACTTCTCTGGCTTGTAGGGAGTTAGGTTCTTCTCCCTAATGACAAGCCCCTCGTCAGCAACGGAAAGTTCAGTTGGTGAATCATCCTTAAAGTCTGACTCAAACTTACTTCCTTCCGTCACTACAAAACGAGCCTTCCCAAGGTCTAAAACAGGCTCATCCGATCTTTTGACGCTCTGCTCACCCCAGAAGGGAACAAACAGTTCACGCCCTGTGCCTTTAAACACAAGAACAAGCCCTGTCATTTCGCGCGGGTCAGATTCACGCGAGGCTCTAGTGAAAGTTTTGCTCTCAATTTCAGGCATAGCTTCAATCATTTCCCAGATCACTGGTGGCAAGAAATCCTGCCGTTCAATCATCACCTCTAACATAGCATTCCTCCTATGAGTTGGTTCAAATAGTTTCATCATTAATTAACCAAGACGGACGGTAATAATTCCCGTCGCCATTACCAATTGCGGGTAAAATACCAGCAAACAGGCATTCTCCGAAGCGTGGATTTAAAAGTTACTCTGGCGGGTATGAACTTACAAAATGTGGGTAGGGAACATGGTTAGGAATGTATTAAATCCCTCACATGGGTTTCCCTGACAGAGAATATTTATGCCGCGATTGTGTCTGACCGCTGGTTGTCTTTTAGCAATCCGTCCAGATAGTCGGCCCACTCCTGCATCATCTTCTTTCTCTCATTCATGTATTTAGCTCGATCATATGCCGCATCATTCTTCGTGTGAGGAGAGTGAGCTAATTGGCGGTCTACGACTTCGTGCCGATAGCCAATCCTCTCTTTGATGGTAGACATTGCTAAGGCTCGAAAGCCATGCCCTGTCATGCGTCCTTTGAAGCCCATACGCTCAAGCGCTTTCAGAATGGTGTTATTGCTCATGTGCTTGGTGGGGTTGCTTTGCCCCGGAAATACCCAGCCCCAATTGGTTGCATACTTTCTCTGTGATTCCAGAATCTTTAGAGCTTGAGAGCACAATGGGACAATGTGATCTTTCTCCTTCTTCATTCGCGTATGCTTAATCAACCAGCGTTTCTCATCAAAATTAATCTCACTCCACTTCGCCTGTATTAATTCCGAAGTTCTTACGAAAGTTAAAAGCATGAGCCATATAGCATTGCGTGTAGGCTCATAAAGCCGTGCGTGGTTGCCATTCATAGCTGATAGCAATTCGGGTATTTCCTCGCTTTCAATCGCTGCGTGATGTTCCTTTGAGAATGGCCGTAACGCCCCTCTTAAACACTCAGTCGGATTGTGATCGCAATACTCTAAGATACCGCCATATCGAAAGACCTGCCCACAATATTGCAAGGTACGCTTTGCAGTCTCGAATGCCCCGCGTTGCTCGATTAACCGTATGGCGTCTAATATTTGTCGAGGCCGAAGATCAGCGATGGGCGCACTTCCTATTTCTGGGAAAATGTCCCTCTCCAGCCGATGCAAGATGTCATTGCCGTGGCTCACTTTCCACTTGCCAACATTGGTATTATGCCATTCTCGCGCAACGCGCTCGAACGTACATGCCACTTTGTCCTTCAACTTTTGTTTGTGGCTTTGCTTTTCCGCTGAGGGGTCTATCCCAGAAGCAAGGCTCCTTTTGGCTTCGAGCCTAAGCTCTCTGGCTTTACCCAGACCCACAACGGGATATACTCCTATTGCCAGTGTCTTTTGCCTTCCAGCGTAACGGTAGTTTAATCTCCAGTATTTAGCCCCTGAGGGCGTTACGAGGAGAAAGAGGCCTCCGCTGTCTGTCAGTTTGTAGGGCTTCTGGGTTGATTTGGCGTTCTTACAGGCGGTATCGGTTAACATTGTTGGTACATCCCTTTCAGGATGTTGGTACATCGGGACAAATGTACCAACATCAGAGGCGGCTTAAGTCGGATGACTTAGAACCGCACAAGTCAAAGTACCGCCTGAGCCACAATGGCTTAAGCGGAGTTCTCGGACTTCTTGGGATGTCTTGGGAATAGGTACTGGCGGAGACGGAGGGATTCGAACCCTCGATAGGGGTTTACCCCCTATAGCGGTTTAGCAAACCGCCGCCTTCAGCCACTCGGCCACGTCTCCACAGGCATCCTTGATATAGCGTGGTTTTTTCAGGTACGGAACCCGTATTTTTACTCAACAATCGTCCATCGCCAGCATCATGACGGCAATCAAGGCGGGAGTCATCACGCCAACAACAAAGATATCTTTGACCTCATCGCTAACATGTCTATAGAGGCCTCGCCTTTGGGGCTGCTTGCGGGTTTCCGATTACGCGCGTCTGTCTTTGGGTAGCCCTGACAGGCGGCGCGTCGATGAATGTGTGAACTGGCTAATAGATAGAGATAGTCCGTTACTCCTTCTGACTGGGGAGAAGCGTGTCGCTCGTCGGCAGAAATTGCAGGAGATGTTTTCTAGCTGCGAAGGGTTGCATATATTGTGGCTAAGAGAAGAGAACCTGCCGCAATTCGTATAACCGGGTTTCTGGAAAATCGACGCGCTGCTGTCACTCTGCGCTGTCAAAGATTTCCTCTAAAGCGGTTGATTTATTTCTGTCCCCGGTCGCGCTGCCGGTCTTCGTCAACAATTCGAACGATGAGTTGCGCAGCTTCAAGCTCCGCCTGTGCTTCCGTGAGCGTACCATTATCAACTTGTTCTGACAATTCACGACGCTTTGCCGTGAGTAGATAAATCAAATCCATGTATCGGTAACCGGCGCTCTGGAATGCTGCCACAATTCGCGGATTAGAACATTCTGCGGATGCCGCATATGTTTTCAATTCACCGGAGAGACGTTTGTTTTTGCACTCCGTGATAGCGGCCTTGGTTTCATCGCCAGCCTGCTTAAGTGCTGCGGCGGTGTGCGGCGGTGCCGTTACTGTCGAGGCTTGCGGCTGAGACGGGCGGCGGGGGAACTGCGAGGCCAATGCCGAAGCCGCGCCAGATATTCCCGCCTGCGCCGCCTCTTGCCAGCCGCGCGGGTGCTCACCGGCGAGGGCTGGTAGTGGTGTTCCGTGAAACGCCAAGACTATACAGCGCGGGGGCGACAGCGGGCCGTACTGCGCGGCAACTATGCTGTCGATGACAGCATCAGGCAGCACCCCCGCCACGACGCCAAATCCTCCTTCACGCGCCGCCGCTTGGCGAACCTCCGCGCGCACGATGCCGCAAGGGGCGAGTGTGCCGAATTTCAGCAGGAGGCCCAGAGAGGCCACGCCAAGCGCGATTAGTACGAGTTTTGTCATTGCCCTCGAAAACTATATCTTGTGTTTCCTGAATTGCGCCGGGCTGCTTGTCAGCAACACCAGCACGGCTCTCAATCTGGTCGTGGGTGAGGGTGCCACGCCGACGTGGGAGACAGGAGGACACTATTCAGATGAACAGATGTACGTAACAGGAAGCACCCCAAACAACCCAATCAGCACCACGGGCACGTCAGACCTTTTTAGCGGGAGCACCGGCACTCTTTCAACAACGACACCTTCCTCC
>Ga0207070_1285_pt1 | contig 10064 bp, 9 predicted proteins | sample Alteio_BWMinHeat_92_FD_153591 | JGI IMG/M metagenome (GOLD analysis project Ga0207070, IMG submission 153591) | Enriched cells from forest soil in Barre Woods Harvard Forest LTER site, Petersham, Massachusetts, United States -... | ecosystem: Environmental > Terrestrial > Soil > Temperate forest >...
CGGGGCCGTCGTATCCAGAGCGGTTGATTGATTGACCGCGACTTGCGTTATGCCGGAACTTTGCCCGCCGGGGTTCGAGTTCGTGCAGACGATGTTGTAGATCCAGGATTCACCATTGAATGTTGTGAGGTTGACGGCATGACTAATGCCGCCGTCGCCGCCTGCTCCCGCTCCGAACGGCGTCATGGGCTGGCCGCTCGTCCCGCCGCCGATCGTGCAATTGGCGTTTTTGTTCGTCGTAAAGCTGAATTGGATCGCCACATTATTAGCCGGCAACGGATTTGAAGAGGGGTTGCTGTTGATCGATCCGATTGTTGGGGCGGACGTATCTAAGCCCGTAATCGTATAGCAGCGAAGCCCGGAATAGTTGGCATTCTGATCCCACGCATTGATGCAATTGGTGGCGCCGTTGTTGGCGATAGTCAATGTCACAGGGCCGGAGGTAAATAGAGAGGAAGCCGGAGAAATCGGACATCCTTGAACGGCGCCCGAGCAGACATAATTGACGCCGGTGGAATCATTCTGTGGCGTGATGGTTACTTGGACAGACGAAGGCGAACTGCTGGGACCGGGTGGGGAAGGAGAAAAATCGAGAGTCGCTTGACCTGGATGGGCAAAAACAAGAAGTGCCGCGATCACTCCCGTCAGCCGAAGAATTTTGGTTTTTGCGGTCATTGTGATTTCTCATCAACCGCTAACGATTTGACGACCGCTTTTTCTTTCTCATCAAACAACTGCAGAAGTTGTTCCATACCCGGAACATCATCCGCCGGCGAATAGGCGCCGCTCTTGGCCGGCAGCGCATGATCTGTCTCAAAAGGGTCAGACTTGAATGCCGTCCGATGTGTCCGGATGTTCTGGTACTGAATCAGATTTCGCTTCTCTTCATCCTCTCCATCAAATTTCAGCAAGATCGAAAAATATTGGGTATTTCCGAGGTCGCCATAAGGGACCCAGGCATAGCTCAGTTCCTGTCCCCACATCTGAACTCCGATGCCGGTTGTTAGTCCCGCCATGGCGGTATTTTCTTTTAGGGTGTCTGTCCGATAGCCGGCGCGGATCGCCACCATTGAAATCGGTTTCCATTCGAGACCCGCGTGCCCGCTCGTAACACCCGTATTTTGATACACGCCTTCCAAAGAAAGACGCCACCATCTGTTCGGCAGCCATGCCGTTCCCAATTTGAAAGCCAACGGCAGAGTGCCGCCGGCGTTTAAGAATGTCAGCTTCGTTCCCGCGTTGGTGAGGACGGCCGCCAAATTCAGTTTGTCATTCACTCGATACATGCTTCCCACATCCGCCGCATAGGCCCGGGCGCCCACGTCCGCGATTTTGGCGTCAATCACTTTGGCGGCGACGCCGAGGGACAGTTTGTCCCCGAGCGTATGCCCGTAGGCCAGGGAGTAGGCGCCAAAGTGCGTAGAAAATTGTCCAAGGGTTGTTCCCTGAAAATCGGTCTGGGCGATATCGCCCGAGCCCAAGTATTGGGCGGAGACGCCAATAGCGCTGCCCGGCTGCAGCGGATGTACAAAGCTCAGATATTCATAATGAATGGATTCCAGATAGGCGAGATGTTGCCCGGCTAACTGCGTACTCTTTAGAAAACCCAGGCCACCAGGGTTTGACGTTGTGGCATAAGCGTCATCAGCCATTGCGCTATAGGCATCGCCCATGGCCGCCGGCCGGCCGCCGACCGGTATTTCTAAGAAAGCCGCCGCTTCGGTTCCCGATGCGGCAAAAAGCGGATGGGGAGCAAGAGATAATCCGATGAGGATAAGCGTAACGCCGGCCCTAATTTTCATGTGCCATTAGGGTAAAGGATTGATGTTACGTTAGCATGAAGTCATTGTTACGCGTCGGTTAACTTAAAAAGCCTTGAGACTATTTTCCGCTAAAGATGCTCTGGCGTCGGGTGATAGGAGGCCCAAAAGTTAACCTGAAGTTTACTTGCATTTGTTCATAATCCCATATATATGCCACTAGGACCCACATGGACCCTACAGCATCACATCAGAGCCAACCAAAGCACCCACCCTCACTCCTTACAGCCAATCAGGTGGCGGAAATTCTGCAATGGAATCGTTATACCGTGATTAAAAAGGCCGAAAAGAAAGAGTTGCCGGGTTTTAAGCTGGGACGCGAATGGCGTTTCCGGCAGGAAGATATTGTGGCCTGGATCGACACGAAACGGGGAATCAAATGAGCCGGATCCTCGTGATCGATGACAGCGAGCTCGTGAGCAAGCTTCTTAAGGAAGGGCTGACTGAAAGCGGCTTCGAAGTCGCCGTAGCATTGGACGCCAACCAAGGCTATTCTAAGGCGCTCGACTTTCATCCCGATCTCATCCTGCTTGACGTCCAGCTGCCCGACGTGACAGGTTTTGATTTGCTGCGCGTGCTAAAGAATCGCGAACAGCTGGCGCACACCCCCATCATCATGATCACGGGCACTCATCACCAGACCGAGAACAAAGTGAAAGGTTTTCAAATGGGGATTGATGACTATGTCATGAAACCCTTCGAAATGCCGGAACTGGTGGAACGCATCAAGGCCGTGCTAAGACGCAGCGCCTCCCGAAGGGTTGAAGCTCCTGCTCCGGTGTCTGAGATGAAAACGGTCTCTACTCCCACACAGCCGAAGACTCAAACGCGGGAGCAAAAGGCACAGGATGTACTGCAGACGGTCAGGCAGATTTTGCTTTATCCGGAAACCCTCACAGGTCCGGTTCATCTCCCGGGTATGTCCATGGCTTTCTTAATCGCGATGCTGGGTTTGGGGTTAGGGGGCGTTCTTTTTGCGGCGGGGCCGGCTCCTAAACCCGCGGTGGTGATCCTGGCCATTCTCGGTTTGTGGGGAATCCTTATCGCGGTTCTCGTGATGTCGAGTTCTCTTTTGGGTATTTCACTGAGCTGGCGCGACGGATCGCGACTGCTTGCTTTGGCCGGTATCCCGATCGTTCTGAAGATGACCGGCGCGCTCTTGCTCTCGATTGCTACGACGCTCTCTCCGTACCATTTCACCGCAGGGCCTGCCCTATTCTTTTCAGCGCCGGGCTGGTGGCTGGAGCGGATCGATCTCTTTGAGTTTTGGTCATTGGTGCTGGCCTGGTGGTTAATCAGCCGTCTGGCGAAGAGTTCTCGGAAAAAAGCCTGGACGATCGTGGGGATCATGTGGGGCGCGGTGCTCTTGGTATCAGCCGTGTTGGCGAGGGTTGGAGCCAAACCATGAGGGCCTTAAGCTTAGTCGGGGTATTTCTTTTTTGTCTAATGCGCTCGGCGTTCGGGGATGATCTTTTAATCCCTTCTCTGACGCTGGATGACTACGTCAAAGTGGCGGTGCAAAAAGGCGTGCAGGGACAAAAAGATGCTATTGATCTGGAAATCGCAGGCTATACCCGCGAAATCGCTTTCCGACAGACGGATTCTCCGAACTTCAGCGTCGGCCATACGCACACGAGAAAGGGAGTCAACACGAACGGCTTTGATTCCATCAGCGATTCCAAACAATCCAACTTAACGATGAACGAAGTCCTTCCGACAGGCACGCAGATCCAAGCCGTCACCACGTACGACGATACGAATAAACCCGATCTGAGCGCTTCGATCACGCAGCCGATTTATATTTTCGTTTGGAATTCTGTCCTGCGCACTCGGCGCCGAGCCGATTTGAGTTTTGCCAACGCCAAAGACAATTTTGACTCCTTAATATTAACGCTGCGCGCCAATGCCCGGAGCGCTTATTACGATGTGATGCTGGGGGAAGAATCGATTAAGGTGGAAGAAAGAAAAGTGGCTTCTTCCCGCAAGCTGTTGGACATCACCCAGGCTTTGGTCCAAGCGGGAAAAACAGCTCCTGTGGAGAGAATGCGGGCCAAAATCCGCGAGCAAGAAGACGAACGTCAATTGGAAAACGCGCAAACCACGTACGATAAAGCCATCATGAGTGCCAAGAACTTTGCCTTTCTTCCTTTAGATGAGCCGATTCATTTTGTCACCACTCTTCAGTTCAAGCATTTCGATGTTTCCTTGCATCGGCTGCAGGAGTATGCCCTTCTGCACAATCCAAACCTTAAAACACTCCACCGCGCTCAGGACTTGGCGCATCTGGACACGCAAACAGCGATGGAAACGACCCGTCCCCAATTTAATGTGAAGACAGACTACAATGCAGACCCTTATACCGTGAGTCATGGATGGTCGTTGCAGGGAAACGCCAGTTGGCTGTTTTTCGATTCTTTTGTGACGCGCGACGCCGTGCGCACTGCGCGACTTCAGGAAACGGTAGCCAATCTGAACCTCTTGGATGCCGAGCGCACGGTCAGGCTTAACGTCCGCAATGGCTATCTCGACATCAAGAACGCCGAAAAACAAATTGACACGTTCCAAGCGTCGCGCGAGCAAGCGATACATAATGTGGAAGTCATCCGGCTGCGTTTTCAAAACGGCCTGGACCGGCTGATCGATGTTTTTAACGCGGAAGACGATATGCGCAATCTCGACAACGAATATTTGAACCTGCTGGTGAGTTACAACCGCTCGAAGGACAACCTATCCCAGCAAGTGGGCGTTGATGTGGAGACTTTGAAATGAAGAGCTTTTGGGTCTTTTTTCGCCAGCACATTTTAAAAAAGCGCGGCCTGGCGTTGAGTGTCGCTTTTCTCGTGATTATCTTTGTCAATATCGCCGTGCTGCCTTCAAAATACGCGCCGCATGTCCAGACTCAGAAGATGGTGTTGGCCCCTCTAATGCTTATGGTACGTGCCTCAGGCAATCTCGAAGCCAAAGACAGTAATACGGTGAGAGCGCAGTTCGACGGTTCCATCGTCAAGAAAGTGTTCCGGGAAGGGCAACCGGTGCAGAAAGGGCAGCTGCTGGCTGTCATCGGCCGGGAGCGCATCCGGCAGGATTACCAGAACAAAATCGATAATTTGAAGAATGCCAAAGCGGATTTGACGCATGCCAGCCGGGACCTCAAGCTGCAAAAGATGCTGTTCAAAAAGCAGGCCGTCGCCTATTCCAGCGTGTACGACGCGCAGCGTGGCCTCGTCAAAGCCGAGCAAGCTTTGCGCAACGCCGAAGAGGGCATGAAGCTGGCTCAAGCCCAGTGGGACAGCAGCAATGTCGTCGCCCCCTTGAGCGGAACCATTGTCAAGGATTGGATTGGAGACGACAAGTTTATTTCCGCCGGCAAAGAGATCATTACCGTGGCAGACGTGTCGGAATTTACCGTGCATGCCAAAGTGGATGAGTTGGATGTCAAACAAGTTCATGAAGGACAGATGGCGGAGGTGCGGCTCCAGATTTACCCCCAAATGGTGTTTCCCGCGGTCGTCACTCAGATGGGATCCTCGCCGGATGGCCCGGGCTTGCCGGAAGTCCCGGTCGTCCTGCGCTTGAGGAGCACGCAAGGCCAGCTCTTGCGTCCGAAGCTAAGCGCCGAGGCGCGAATACTCACCGGCGTGACGGAGCCCGTGCTTTCGGTGCCTCTGACCGCTATTGCCAATACCGATGGCACACCGAAGGTGTGGATCCTCGGAGCGTTCAATCGGCTGCGTTCGTCTCCGGTGACCGTCAGCCGCGCGAGTCCCGAACGTATTGAAGTGGTCGACGGCGTAAAAGCCGGCCAACGCATCTGTATGAATGCCGAGACAACCTTTGAGCAAGGCATGTTCGTGCTGGTCAATAAACCGCTGGTTATCCCGAAGAAAAAATGACCGATATTCTTCGCCTCCAGGATATTTGGAAATGGGTGGGCGACGGCGAGGCGCGGCTTCCTATTTTGAACGGCGTCTCCATGACACTTAAAGCCGGCGAGTTCGTGGCCATTATGGGCGCGTCGGGTTCCGGAAAATCCACGTTGTTAAATATTCTTGGGCTTCTCGATACGCCGAGCGCGGGCTCGTTCAACCTTTTGGGGAAAGAGGTATCCAAGCTCAACGAAAACGAAATGGCCGTCCTGCGCGCTCGCTCCATCGGTTTTGTATTTCAGTCTTTTAATTTACTGTCTTACCTCACGGCCGAACAAAATGTTCTTCTGCCGATGGGCTATACAAAGCATGCGCGGGCACAGGCGCGATGCCATGAGCTCTTAGCGCAGGTTCATCTCGACCATCGCGCGCAGGCGTACCCGACGACACTCTCCGGCGGCGAACGTCAGCGCGTGGCGATTGCGCGCGCGCTGGCCAACGAACCCGCCCTAATTCTTGCGGACGAACCCACCGGCGCGCTCGATTCCAAAACCGGCGTTCAAATCATGGACATGCTCACCCAGCTCCACCACGGCGGCACGACGATCATCCTCGTCACGCACGACGACGCCATTGCCAAGAAAGCGCAGCGGGTGATGCGGATGAAGGACGGGATAATTTGTTCTTAGACTACCTGAAAATATCTTTTCTTATGATGCGCTCCAAGCCTGTGCGATCTTTCTTGTCTCTTTTGGGGGTCTTCATCGGCGTCATGGCGCTCGTAATCATTCTGTCAATCCGCGAAGGCATCCGCCGCCAGATTGAAGACCTCTACCGCACGAAAGGCGCGCAGATTGTTTTTGTGCATCCGGGATTTGATCAAGCCACGAGACAAATCGGCCGTTTGACGCAAGAGCATCTCACGCAGCTCCGCGAGACGCCCGGCGTTCTATCCGCCGCGCCGCGCTTCAACACGGAATTCGATGTCCGTACCGCGGCGGCCAGCCACCATGCGAAAATTGTGGGAATCGACGATCAATTTATTCCGCTTTACCGTGTGCATGTCCTGCGCGGCAGAACCTTCTTAAAGGAAGAAGTCGATAAGAAACAGCCGGTCTGTCTTTTAAGCGAATCGCTGCGCCGGGAATTGTTCCCGTTGACTGACCCGCTTGACGCCTCGATCGATCTGCGCGGAATCCAATTTCAGGTCATCGGCATTGTCGATTGGGATCATGAAACCAGCCAGCGGACAGCGATTCAGGATGCCGACATCCTTATCCCGCCGGATTGGCTCGGGTCGGAAGAGAATGCCACCATCATGATGCTCGAAGTCCGCGTCAACAGTGCCATCACAGGTGCGCAAGCCGTGCGTCTGGTGAAACAAACGATGTCACGGGGAAATCCAGAGCGGGAAAATCTTTACTTCGTCCGCTCGATAGATCAAATGGTAGAACGCAGCCGCGACTTCAACGACAAGATTTTGGGTGGGCTCTTGGGCATCGCCGCCATCAGCCTGTTGGTCGGCGGCATCGGCGTGGCCAATGTCATGGTGACGTCCGTGACGGAACGCACACGCGAAGTCGGAATCCGCAAAGCCCTGGGCGCACGCCGGACAGACATTCTTTATCAATTTCTCGTGGAGTCCATCGTGCTTTCTGCAAGCGGGGGAATTCTCGCGGTCGTGGTTGGGCTCCTGGGCGTTCAGGTTGTTCCGCTCATGTTCCCGATATCCATGACGCTCGTAGTGCCTCTTGCTCCCGCACTTGGGTGCGTGCTGATCACTGTGCTCATTGGGCTTCTCGCCGGAGTTTACCCTGCAAGTTACGCCTCGCACCTCTCGCCCGCGGAAGCGCTTCGTTACGAATAAATGGAAAACGGCAGCCTCTCAGGATAGCCGCCTCTCTCTTTTCTCCTCCACCGTCTCACCGTTAACCTTCCCGTAATCCCCAATTTACCGAAAATTAACTTGCCGTACATCTGGCCGTAACCGTCACTTGGCATACTTTAGGCCTAGGGCAGCCTAACGCCGTCATCATTCATCCACAAAATCAATGGGCTGCCCTGGTTGTCCATGAGGCGAACACATATGAAAAACTCAACGAAGACTAAAAAAATGATTTTGGCATTCTTGCTGGGTATCCTTATAAGCGGGGTGTCTAGGAAAGCCTATAGTATAGACCCTACGTTGCCTCCTGATCCCAATCTGCCCCCCGGCATCGGGATTGGCGGCGGTGGTGGGGACTGTCCTGATTACTGCCCTTATGGATGTGACCAGAGTATCTACGGAGGCTTCGAATGCGCGGCTGGACCAATCATCCCCGCGCCGGTTCCCACGGGACCTGCTCTTAATCCTGACGGCTCGTGCCAAAACGGCGCCCCAAACCCGCCATCACAGGGGCCTTGGTCACGCTCTTGTTTGTGGTATTGCAGTGGCCTCAATGGCGATACGACTCCTGGAGCAGGATTTAGTGACTGTAGGCCAACGACTGTTCAAGACTATTGCATGCTTTGTTCCGAAAGTATATGCCCAGCACCTCCCAAACCTGCCGCGGGTGGTTGGTGTCAACTGATCGATACCTGCTCGAAAGACTGTAAGCTCGGTCCTGTCGTGCCCAGTGATAAACCTGCTACAGGATCGGGAGGTGGTACTTTTACGCCGGCATTTGTCTCAAATACCACAGTGACGAATCTATGCGATTCTCCCGAGACTTCTAACCAAATAGGTCAATACAACGGTCATCCTCAGAAATGTGCCAAAGCAGGAGGAATTTATAGCGGCAATCTATGTAGCTGTCCTTCCACCACGGACCAAACAAAAACCGTGATTAATGCCTTCAGCCCTTTGGTGACGCAAGGGACGTCGGCGACAACCCCGACGTTCTCTGCGGATTACTACAACGTTGGCAAGCCCGGCAGTGATGGTTGGGTCTGCGATCCCAACACCATGAAGAACTGGAATTATGCGGCCAATAACTGCATTGTGAGCGGTGGAACCTATGACTACAACACCCAGCTCTGCGGTTGTCCGCCGGTGGCATCCGTGATTACTAACGCGGGTGTCACGACGACCTATCAGCCGTGGGCGTTGTGGATCCAAGGTACGCATCTGACCGGATCGATGAAAGCTGAACTGTTGAACAGCGATTCCAGCTTATGGGCTAATGTGGATACCACCCTCTCCGCGGATGGCACATGGCTCAGCTGTCATGTGCCCACGAACCTCATGCCGTCGGGGTGCAATGCAAACCAATCCTGTCCCTTGGTTGTAATGCTTATGGACACACAAACAGGTCTGTCGTCCAATAGTTTTACAATAAGCCTTCCGGCCGCCGGTAGCGCGAGTAGCCTACAGGCCGCTGCGACCAATGCCCCGGTCATGACCAATGGGGGAGTCGTCACGTCATTTACTCCTTGGGCCGTGTGGTTCTCAGGCAGCAATATTAATGCCAACACTCGGGTTCGCCTTTACGATGGAAGCAGCCAGTGGGGTGGCGATGGGCCGATCGTTGTCGGAAGCAGCACTGGCGGCTCGTTTAGCCTACCGGCAAATCGTACGCCTTCGGGATGCAACGTGGGCCAGACCTGCGACGTGAAGGTCATCTTCGTTGATTCGTCCACGGGAGCGACCGGAGCGCCGTTCACCTTGAGCGTGCCAGCGGCGAACTAACGAACCTTTTATATTAGGTACTAGAAGGGCAGTGGAATGTGTTCCACCTTGAGGTGAACGCCATGAAACGAATGAAACGTCATTATTTAAAATCGCAGTCGGGACAAATGATGGCCAAGGGATTATGGGGTTTAGGTTGTGCGGCCAGTTTTCTGGTCATGCGCGTATCCACGGCCTTTTCGGAACCGCTACGATCGGCACTCTACCATGCAGCGCAAGGAGTCATTAGCGTCGTAGTATCCTTTATAAGTGCCTGGGGCTTTCCCGGATCCAACATTGTTCCCCTGGCCAACGCAGGCATCGGGCAGGCGCCTGTGGTGATGATGTCCGCACCACGCACCGTGAAACCCGGGACGCTGCATCTTTATACTTATGTTTTCAACGGCCGGGCTATTCAAAAAGGACAACCCTGCGCATTGGCCGGTGTTGTGATTCACCTGGCCAGTTCTCAAGGCGCTCAAGTCAAAGGGACAATCACGGACAAGGAGGGGAACTACTCTCTTCCTTTTGATGTGTATGCCAGTCATTACGAGCCCATCCAATGGTCCATCGAAGCCCGCAATGGAACTCAAGCCGCCGTCAAAATTACCGGCCAGCAGATTGCCATGCGCGAAGCTGACCCCGTGATGCTAGCTAACTCCCTCGATCTGGCATGGCTTTCTCCGAGCATGTTTCATCACGAAGATGATGACCTCATCCCGTAACCGCCGT
>Ga0207070_1198_pt3 | contig 10018 bp, 9 predicted proteins | sample Alteio_BWMinHeat_92_FD_153591 | JGI IMG/M metagenome (GOLD analysis project Ga0207070, IMG submission 153591) | Enriched cells from forest soil in Barre Woods Harvard Forest LTER site, Petersham, Massachusetts, United States -... | ecosystem: Environmental > Terrestrial > Soil > Temperate forest >...
GTTTGATGATCGCCGACTTACTTTTCAGCTGACGATACGAACGCCCAATGGGCCATCGGCGTTGATGGTGAATTTGTTTGACTCGATCAGGAGCCAGCTGGCAAGAAAGGGCCAGGTAAGAAGTTTCAAGGTTCCGATTGGGCCAAACGGCGCAAACGAAAAGAACAAGGAAACCGCCTTTAAAACCAAGGTGGAACTGAACTACCAGCGTCCCGACGTAGGTCAGCACGTGGTGAATGGCCGGCAGGACGGTAAGCAGCAGTTCGAAATAAGGTCCAAGAGCCTGAGGGGTGTACGATTTCTGTCATTTCCAACGAGCACAACCCGGCCAGAAGGCGAACTGGAGGCGATGGTCTATAACAGTTTCTTGCGGGCGCCTCGAGAAGTAATCCTGGAAACTCGCCACCTTTCACCTGTACGTCAGGAGTCACAACGTGTGGTAGCGCTTGCCAATGCCCCCGACGATGATGTAGGCCACAAAGGCGAGTTCGCCATTCAACTGTTGCACCGTCTCCTCGCCAGTGAGGACAAGACGAGCGGTTTCCTAAAGGAGCATATTCAGGCTATTGCCAACATCGACAATCTGGAGTTCGAGCAACAGAGCTCGCAACTATTGTCCCGTTTCCAGGGAAGAAACCTCGATACGATGGCGACATGCCACCTGAATGACTTCGGTTTCGGCGTCAGCCAATGTGTGCCGGTTTTGGTGCAAGGATGCCTCTTGAAAAGAGGCCAGCTATTAATGGTCGAACAGCCTGAAGCCCAAGTTCATCCCACGGCACAACTGGAGATTGGGTCATTCTTCGCTGATCTATGGCGGCAACGGGGTGTGCCTTCGCTCATTGAAACGCACAGTGCAAATATTATTCTCCGCCTCCGCCAGTTAGTTTCCAACAGAATTCTCTCTCCGGCGGACGTCAGCATCGCTTTCTTCACGACAGAAGATCATCACGTTGTGGTTCGCAATCTCGACATATACGAAGACGGCCGGCTCGAGAAAGGCCTGCCGCGCGAATTCTTTGGCGCAGATGTTCTGGAGTTGGCTAGCTTTGGTATACCGGAATGAGCACCGCCCCGCCACTGCTCATCACTATCGATTCCAACGTGCTCGTCCACGTTTTTAATCCAAGCGTGAACACGGACCGCCATATTGAAGTCCTGCTTACGTACTTCCGCACGAATGAGTATCGTGCCTGCGTGGACGCGCAAGTCATCCGCACCGAATACCAAGGCGTCGTACAGAAATGGATGCGCAACAGGGATCAGGACGGCAACGAAGTAATCCTTGTGCGTCACTGGCTCGATCCAGACAACCAGCACCCCGTTGCCGTGGACAGAACGGGCCGGCTCTATCGAGTCGTTGAGCAGATTATCAAGCGGCGCGTGAAGCCGAAGAACTTAAAGGACTCAGATTGGCGACGAGACTGCATCTTTGTCACCGTGGCCTGCATGGCGCTTTGCAAGCTCGTCACTAATGACGACGGACACGTACTTTCCAGTCGTGTCCCGCTCCTGAAGGAAGTCCCCAAAGTTCATGATGATTGGACCGAGAACATCGACTTCTTATCTTCGGTCCAAGCTTATGCCCATTACTGCACACCTTGAAGCTCGGTAGTTAGCATGCCCCTCACCCGCATCGATCACCTGATCCTTAACTCGCCGTACAAAGAGCCTGCGTTACACTGGAGCTACGACCGCGAAACGCGCACGTTTTCCACGGCAGAGGGTCGGCGTCCTGCCGGTTATGTCCGCGCCACGCGCGATTCCAAGGCTTTTGACGATCCGGGAGTGTTCGTCGAACTGCCACTCGTCAATCAGATTCGCCCGCGCGTGAGGGCGTGGAGGGAACAGGGCTATGCTGGGATATCCGGCATTACAGGTCGGCTGTTGGAACACTGGCGCGACCCTGAGCAGCGTGAGGGCCGGCGTTTCTTCTTCTGCCAGCTCGAAGCCGTTGAAACCATGATCTGGCTTGCAGAGGCTCCCGCTTCCGACCGTCAAGGTGTCGATATTTCGGGCGATGGCGGTCCGTTCAACCGGCTCTGCGCCAAAATGGCCACGGGATCGGGGAAGACCATCGTCATGGCCATGGTCATTGCATGGCATGTATTGAATAAGGTTACCTACCCCCAGGATCGCCGGTTTTCGAAGAACGTCTTCGTCGTTGCTCCAGGCTTGACCGTTCGAAATCGCTTGCAGGTCCTCGTTCCCGATAGTGATGGCAACTATTATGAAGAGTTCAACATCATCCCACCCGGACTGCGCGAGGAGCTGCGTCAAGGAAAAGTCCTCATTCGCAACTGGCACGCACTCAACTGGGAATCGGACGAGCAGCTCGCCAAGAAGAAAACGGTGGACAAACGTGGTGCCAAAAGCGATGAGGCCTACGTTCGCGAAGTCCTTGGAGAGATGGCCAACACTCGCAACCTGCTCGTCATCAATGACGAAGCCCATCACGCGTGGCGGGTGCCCGCCGACACCAAGGGGCTCGCGATAGCGGACGTAGAAGAAGCGACCAGGTGGATCGGAGGCCTGGATCGAATTCACAAAGCCCGCGGCATTTTGAGCTGCTACGATTTGTCCGCCACGCCGTTTGTTCCGAGCGGGAAGCATATCGCGGAGGAGTCGCTGTTCGGCTGGATCGTCAGCGATTTCGGGCTCAACGATGCCATCGAATCCGGAATTGTCAAGACACCGCGGGTGGTAGTACGCGACGATGGGCAACTGGCCAAGGACTACAAATCGCGCCTCTACCACATCTACAATGATGCCACCGTGAAGGATAATCTAAACCGAAAGGCCGGTGAACATGAGCCGTTGCCGGACCTGGTGACCAACGCCTACTACCTCCTCGGGAAGGATTGGCTGGAAACGGCAAAAGCATGGAAGAAACAAAGGTTTCCGACACGGCCGGTCATGATCACGGTTGCCAATCGCGTTGAGACGGCGGCCCGCATTAAGTTCGCGTTTGACCGGGGCAAAATACGCATCGACGAATTATGTGATCCTGAACGCACATTGCATATCGATTCGGCAGCTCTCACAAAAGCCGAGGAACAAGAGGAGCCAGTTTCTCTTTTTAGTTTCTTTGACGCTTCGGCGGATGGTGAGGAGGACAACGGCTCAGACGAGTCAGAAGTGAAACTGACCAAAGAACAGTGGGCCGAATTGGTGCGCCAAAAGGTCGCTACGGTCGGGCAGGTGGGCAAGCCCGGCGAACAGATTCAGTCGGTCATATCGGTCGGAATGCTGTCCGAAGGTTGGGATGCGAAAACCGTGACACATATCATGGGACTGCGAGCTTTCTCAAGCCAATTGCTCTGCGAGCAGGTGGTTGGCCGAGGTCTGCGGCGAACTTCCTACGACATGCAACCGGGAAGTGATTTCTTTGAAGCTGAATACGTCAACATTTTCGGCGTTCCTTTCACGTTTTTACCTCACGAAGGAGGGGATGGTCCGCCCCCGCCCCCGCCGAGTCCGAAGACGCGGATTGAACCCCTCCTCGAAAAGAAAGAGTTTGAGATCAGCTGGCCCAATATCTTGCGGATCGACAGTGTATTTCGGCCCGTTCTCGCTCTCGATGTGGAGCAGGTGAAGCCGCTTCTCCTGAACGCTTTCGACACCGCTACGCTTGCCGAGTTAGCGCCGATTGTGGAAGGGAAACCCGATATTGCCCGTCTTACAGAAATAGATCTCGCCGACCTCGCTCGAAAGTTCCGCCTGCAGAAGATCGTTTTCGAGGCGGCTCGAGACATATTCGATCAAATGCAGCCAGCCTGGAAAGGCGGCCGTGAAGACTTGTTAGCGCAGGTCATTGGGTTGGTTGGCAAGTTCCTTGACTCGAATCGTGTGTCGGTTCATCCGCCGCTTTTCACGACCGATGAAGTTCGGCGGCGACTTATCCTTACCCTGAACATGAATCAAATCGTGCAACACATTTGGGAAAGTATCCGTTTTCAGAATACGCAATCCCTGGCACCGGTATTCGATGATGGACATCCGATTCGCAGCACGGGGGAAATGCCGGTTTGGTATACAGGCCGGCCTTGCGAGCGAACGAAACGCTCCCATATCAACCATTGCGTTTTCGATAGCCGCTGGGAGGCGAGCGAGGCGTTCGAGCTTGACCGCAACAAACACGTCGTCGCTTGGGCGAAGAACGATCATCTCGGTTTCGAAATCCTTTATACCTGCACCGGAGTGATCCAGAAGTTCCGGCCGGATTTTCTGATTCGCTTGGTAAATGGTTTGATGCTGGTACTGGAGGTAAAGGGAAAGGATACACGACAGGATCGGACGAAGCGAGAGTTTTTGGACGAGTGGGTTCGCGCGGTCAATGAACAAGGCGGGTTCGGCCGATGGGCGTGGGATGTATCGTGGTTACCGGCTGATGTAGCGGGCATTTTGAAGAAGCACGCCGAGCTCTTAGTAAACGCAGTCGGTGAAGCTCTGGTTCCGTTCGAGCAACAGAATAGTGCGTGAACCACCGTGGCGCTCTACGTAGAATCTTGCGGAACTATTCGCTGCAAGACCATGCGGTCGTGGATCGGTTTGGGCAAGCTGACGATGCCTCCCCCACCAAACTTTTCCCGCCGACCCATGGCGACGGGAAATGCGCCTGCACAACCGGAGCACGAGGAAGGCAAGAATAAAGCAGCCGTGGAACTTGGCCAACTCGGCGGCCGGAGGGCGGACCAGGTCGAGCTAGGAAGCTGGGAAAGAAAAAGCTCAAGGAAGCGGCAAGGAAGGCAGCAAAGGCTCGATGGAAGAAAAAAAACTTCAAGACGGCGGCCGAGGCGCGCTAGGAGTTGGCTGCTGAGGGAAGGTCGGTTGTGGCATCGGCACCTGAATTGGAAACTGAATCTGCTGCATCAACTTCACAAAAGCCTTGCCCAAGTGATTCTCTATTATTTTTCCTGCCCCAGTACCCATAAACGTGTGCGTCGTGGCATGATGAACCGATAGGACCAAATCTTGAAAAGTCTGATCCTTCTCCAAGAACTCTATATTGAAGCCTTTTTTCTTGAGTTGTGATCTCGGTATGTGCCTTCCGTGACTCTTAAAATGCTTGTGATCTGCTAGCCATCGTGCGATCTTCTCGGCTCGCTTGTCGCGATCCGCGTTTTTCTTGAACATCCAGCGAGTGAGCCAGTCGGTTACGAGGGTTTTGGACAAGGCTGAGGCATTCTCGCACGCTACTAAAAGGTGCGGACCATATTGACTTAGCATAGGAATCCAGGCCGGCAGCCGCTTTGCGTCCTCGCATTCCTTGACCGCTTTTTCAAATTGTTCAAGAATGGCCTGTGCCGGAACGTAACGAGCGCCTAGCTGGGTTTGCACGAGAATTTGTGGATCAATCGGACCCAAGAATGAATGTTTCCCAAGGGCTACTACGTCAGCCCCGCATGCAAGAATCGTTGCCGCCGATAGAGCCAACTGTGGGACGATTACGCGAATGTGTCTAAACTTGAGCCGTAGGTACTCAACAATCGATTCAGCCGCTTCGAGCGAGCCGCCCGGACTATGTAATATCAAATCCAGATTCTTGTTTCTGAGTCCGTGGACAACCGTCATGAAGCCGGTCATATCCTCGTCAACAATGCTAGTTATTGGTTGCGTTGCTTCGCGACTTGCAAAACAAGTCGCATACAGAATTGTGTCACGCCCGGTATGCGACTGCAAATCTGTTAAATAACGACGACGGATTCCGTCGTAGTCTGGAATACCGTTGTTTGATCGAGCTGATTCTTGTAGCTCTGTGAGGAGGTCGTTCCACGAAGGCATTCGTCACCAGACAACGCTACTGATTCGCATGGCTTGCCGCCGAAATGACTGTGAAGTTCGGCACCATTACGATCATTGGGAGTGGTTTCGAGGCTGCAAAGATCTCCATAGCCTCTTTGACACCAGGACAAGAATTTGCCCTACGGATCAGCTTTCTTCGTAACAACTCCCTCTGAGAAAGCGTCTTTGCCATTCGGCGTTTCCTAATGCGATAATTCATTTGACACCCTCCTTTTTGGGGCGGTCATTCTATCGCCATTATACAACACAAACAATAGGCCTTTTTCGCAAAAATCAGACACGGGGGGGCGATGACGAAGAGGAGCAACTTGCCCTGTGGGCCCGTGATCTGGCGGCGGTAGCGAGCACGCCAGGGATCGCAGTCGCGCTTACGTGTGGCATCTAAATTGAGAGGTTTTCGCCAGGCACGGAGGCAGCGACTTGCTTGGCTACCTCGCCACCAAGGTCCCGCCGGTTGTCGTCGTAGCGCTCCAAGACCCGGACGTCCCGATGGCGAGAAAATCGTTGCACCGCTCGGACGTTTCCCCCCGTCAGCTCAAGGGCCTCTGTGATTGCTGTATGCCGGAGGCCATGCGGCCATACCTTAAAACCGAGCCTTCGGCCCAACTCGCGGACCATCCCGTATAGGCCGATCGCCGATAGTCGCCCCTTGCCGGGGTGGGTTCGGTTCATGGAGCAAAACAGCGGACCCGAAGCCACACCTCGAATGCTGATCCAAGTTTCCAAGGCCTTTCTGGTTTCAGGAGGCAGGGTCAACTTCATCTTGGAGGTGCGGCCCTTCCCCAAGACCGCCACGGTTCCGGCTTCCCAGTCCAGATCCTCAAGATCGAGATTCAGAACTTCGGCGCGACGAAGCCCTAGGTCGAACAAGCAGCGGAGCAGCGCACGGTCCCGCATGCTCTTGGGGTCCTTCCTCTTGGCCAAGGAGTCGAGCATGTCACGGAAGCCGGCTCGGCCGGGTCCGCGGGTGTCCCTATATGGATCGGCCTTCACACTTTGAACTTCAATCGTCCAGGAAACCACACCCAGGGTCCGGCCCAACTTGACCAGACTCCTAAGAGCCGTCAGCCTGCGGTTGATCGTGTTGGCCGCCAGCTCACGATCCATGAGGTGCGCTTTATAATCGAGGGCCAGCGCGTTCGCCTCACCAGGACCCCGGGCCAGGAGCAAGCTGGCTGCCTGCTCAAGGCTGGGCGCCTGGATGAACGCCTGGAAGTCTTCGAGATCCTGGCGATAGGCGGTGATGGTCTCGGCCTTGCGACCGTTCAGAAAGGCCCGCAGCAAGCGGGCGGCTGCGGAATCGTGGTCGAGACCGCCTTTTCGGTTCAGAGGGACAGGAAGATAATCGGACATCGGAATACCTCTAAAGAAATTGCCCTCCGGCCAGAGGCCCAAAGCTAGGCCTGGCCGGAGGGCAAACCCACTACGCGACGCCGGTGCTGGCGAATTTGCCGCGCTCGGACTTCTTGAAACGGGACTCCTTCCCCTTGTCACGGATCTCTCGCGCGATGCTCGAATAGAGAGTGGCGTGCGGTGTCTTGCCGCCGGGCGTGGTCCAGTAGCCCTTGGACGCCATGGCCTCGATCATCTCCTTGCAGGTCATCGGTTCGCCCTTGTCGGCGAGGACTTTCGCCGCCGCGTTTAGGCAACTCAACTGGCCATCCTGGCCCTTGGTCTCGGGCTGCTTCCCTTTTCCCTTCGCCTTGCCCTTCGTCTTGGTCTTGCTGCTCTCGCTCATGATTCACCTCCGATTTCGATGGATGCTGCCATCCGCAGGCCGGCTCGACATGGGCCAAGCAGGACACAGTTACATCAGCTTGCGAAGGGTCATCAAGGCAATTCGGGCAATTACGGAAAGAATTCCAACAGGAGATGTAAGGCTTGCCTAACTGGTAGACCCGTCGCGGTTGCTGGCTCATTACGCCCAGGATGGCACCAGGTGGGAGCGCGAGCGCAGCCAGCGTGCCCTGTCGGCGAAGTTTTGGCAGGGCTGCGCGAGCGGCTGCGATCACGGACTATCGTACGGGATACGACCGCGGCTCGGAAGCGAGGGTTTCCCGCATGCCGAGTGGCAAGTGAATCTGACGCGGGCTGTCTAGAATAGCAAGCAAGCGGGACGCCGGCCTTGCAAACCGGCGGCTCTCCCCGTGGCCTTTGTCTGGTGCGGCGACGGGGCTTAGCCCGCGCAACCAAAGGACAACCCGTGCCACGTCAACGCAAGCCCATCACACCGCCCCCATCGCTCACTCGCGCTGCGGACGAAGCCACGCTGCGTGACATCCAGCATGAAATCGACCGCCGGCTGTTCATCTACGTTAAGCACCGCCGCAGCATAGACCCAAATGACTTCGCCGGCATCCCGCTAGACCCGATGACCGATGATGAAGCCCGCGCTTTCATTGCGGCGAACTACCGCGCGTTGTGGGAGCACCCGCACATTCTGCCGGAATGGTTGAAACGTCGATACGCGGAAGTACAAGCTCGGCTGGATGCCGATGTGAAACAAGGGCGACGTCGGCGTCGGCGGCGACTGTCCCATGCCCCGTCCGACCGAAGAAAAGGCTCGGTGACAGAAAGCACGTCCCTTGATTCGGATCGTGTACTCGAAAGGCAAGACTACGAAGGATTATTTTGTCGGCTGCTTAGCCTCATTACAGCCCATCTTGCCCTGCCATCCTCATCTGACCTGGAACTCCATAAACAACAAGTGGCAATAGCCGTATGCGAAGCAACCGAGATGACGCCGGAACATTGGGCAGGGCTTACGCAACCAGAACGTGTCCCCTGGCTGCAAAAGACCGTGGCTGCCGTCGAAAAACAGAAACAGGCCGGTTTCCCAGCCGAATCAGAAGGTGACTTCTGGCGCCGTCTTGTGCTGGCTCTCCGAGATGAGGAGCGGCTTCCCAAGGGGCCGCGCGGGGAGCCAAGCGGCCCGGCCAGCTCTGCGGATGCTCCATTCCGTAGGCTGACCGGTGCCGACCCGGTTCAGATGGAGCGCTACATGTCGTTCGATCCAATACTGCTGAAGGCACTGGAGCCTGAATTCAAGCAGCTCGCGGCCGAGTTTCCTGATGAGTTTGTCGCCTTCGCCAAGTTTGAGAACGCCACCGGCGCGGACCCGGATTGGTTCACACCGGTCTATCGGGACCTGGCAAACAGGACGCTTAGGCCGAATACGTGGCTGGTGGGCAAGCGCACGATCACTGACCCAGACGGCAAGACCAAGGTATGGACGGCTCAGCCTCCCTCGTGGTGGCTTCAATTTGCTGCCGGTCAGGAGCAGGAATTCTTGCTGTGGGAGAATGAGCACAGCTTATCAAAGTTCGAGGACTTAGCGGCCCGTGCCTGGAATTGCCTACCCGAAGGCATGCATGTCCCGAAACCCTTGTGCCATTTTGCAGACACACCCCAGCTGCTTATCTGCCGCAACCGCCCAGCGGAGTTTTGGCCAAACTTTGTCGCTAATCTACTGCGCGACTCCGGAAAGTTTGTGGTGGTCGAAAACTTTCCGGACCACCATGCCGAAGTTGCTTACCTGACGAACGGTTTGTTCCAAGCCAGCGTGCTCGCCATCAAAAGAGTAAGCGCAGGGGCCAACTCAGCCAGCCAAGAGGATTACGTTACTCTGGATCAAATAGCTGCAATGGTCAGCCGCTCCAAAAGGACCCTGGAGAAATACAAATCCCGAAAGACAAATCCTATGCCTGCCCCAGATGTTGAAGGGGGCGGAGGGCGGCCCGCAGAATGGAATTGGTCGAAAATCCGTCTCTGGCTGATTCAAGAATTTGGTCGGCAATTGCCAGAAATTCCCTACTGCACTCGCATTTCCAAGACCTAACCGAAACTAACACCCAACCGCACCCAAGCACACCCATGCCATAGTAACTTGTTCGCATGCTCGGACCTGACATTCCGGAGAGTATGCGATGGTTACACCTGCCCTGATTGAACCACGAGGCATATACGACGATGGCGCTCTTGTTTTGGCGCTGGGCATTCCTTCCGCCACGTTAATCCGTGCACGCCGGGCAGGCCATCTCCGATACTCCCGTAAAGGCAAGCGGGTCTTTTATGTTGGACAGTGGGTACTTGATTGGATCACTTTCGAGCAGCGTAACGGGCCGGCCCCCGAACCTGGGAAGCTATGACCGCGCGCGAAACGGCCGGCGTGGATAGCCGGCCGTCGGGAAATGTGCCCCTCGTGGTGTAGTGG
>Ga0207070_1287_pt1 | contig 10004 bp, 8 predicted proteins | sample Alteio_BWMinHeat_92_FD_153591 | JGI IMG/M metagenome (GOLD analysis project Ga0207070, IMG submission 153591) | Enriched cells from forest soil in Barre Woods Harvard Forest LTER site, Petersham, Massachusetts, United States -... | ecosystem: Environmental > Terrestrial > Soil > Temperate forest >...
CCGCGATCAGAGCGCGCGCCAGCGGCGCAGCGTCTGCATAATCCGGCGCCTGGGCAGATGTGGTATAGGCGCTAGTTATCTTGACGTATGCTCTACCTGTCCGGACTAAGTTCAAAAGATCCTCAAGACCTGGCTGCTGAAGGCCGAGCGCAGCCTTAGCTCCGCCGAAATGGTCGAACACCACGGGAACCGGAGACGCGAGCACCTGCTCTTTTAGGCCCGCAACTACCGGCAAAGACGCATAAATCTGTATATGCCAGTTTCGACCCTTGATTTGATCGAGAGCAGCCTGGAAGCGCCGGCGCGCAACGACGACATCAGTTTCTCCCGTTGTTCCCAGATTAATTCTGACGCCGCGAATACCGGCTTGCTGCATGTCGTCGAGGGTCTTATCCGAAGTCTTGCCGTCGATCACAGCTATGCCGCGCGCTCCGAGGCCGTACTTTTTGATCGCATCGAGGATGCAGGAGTTGTCGGTGCCATAAACGCTGGGCTGCACAATCACAACGCGAGCGATATGCAACGTGCGTTGCATTGCACGCAGCTCATCAACCGAGGCTGCCTCCGGTGTATAGGTTCGCGTCAACTCAAAAGGGAAACGTGCTGGGTCGCCGAAGACATGAACGTGGCAGTCACAAGCGGCTTTCGGAATCTCGAAGTTGACAGGAGTCCTCGGCTGGGAAGCCTTGGCAAAGACATCGGTCATTGGACCAAACACGTCGGCGATTCCAAAAACGGTTGCACCTGCGAGCAGGTCTCGTCTCGATAGCATGACCAACGCATTGTATTGAACTTAGTCGTATCGCTCGAAGACAATCTGTTTGCGGTCCCAACCCAAGTCTTCTTTCAACATCTTCCGAGTCGCAGAGACCATGTCGTTGAGCCCGCATATGTAAGCGTCCATGTTTTTGCGCTCGGATTCCGGCCGCTCTTCAACGATTCTGCGCACATGTTCCGGAACGTATCCGCGGTCGCCCGTCCAATCGTCTGCGGCGCGACTGAGCGTCACGATGTAGTGAAAGTTGGGACAATCGTGCGCGATTAAATCGAAATAGTCTTTGTAGTAGATGTCCGCTGGATAGCGAGTTCCATAGACCAGGTAAATTTCTTGTCCCTGATGATTGGAATCGGCGGAAAACAACCACTGCACAAAGCCGCGAATGGGAGCGATGCCAGTGCCGGTGGCGATCAGAATGGAGTCGCGCAGCGGGTTGCGAAGCACAAAGGTGCCGTGCGGACCGTGGAATTTTACGGTTTCCCCTTCTTTCATATCGCACAACAGATTCGAAAAGAAACCGTCTTCCACGCGATTGAGGCATAGGTCGAATTGGTTTTTGCGCGGTGCTGAGGCAAGAGAGTAGGCGCGAGTAATGGTCTTCCCATCTTTAGGAGCAACCAGCGAAATAAACTGTCCAGCGGCGAATTCGAAGTTCTGCAAATCTTCGATTCCAAAAACCAGATGCTTCGTCTCGCTGGTTTCGGAAAGCCACTCCTGCTGGAGTAAACGCGCGGTATGTAGCGGGCGCTCGATCAAAGCTGTGCCTTCGCGGGCAAAGCTTCATTGTAAAAGGACTGATTTTGATCGCGACTCGGCATCGCTGTACCGCACCATGGAGGGATCGGAGATTTACGTGTGTTGGCTCTCGCAGCGGACCTTCTAACGCCGAGCTTTCTTCAGGCAATTCTCCGCGGCCTGGGGGCCTTTGCAGCCCAACACTTTGAACTTCTCGCCATCGTCCGCGTGATAGTTCACTAGGAACTTCTCCAGCTCGACCAATAACGACTTGTTCAGGTCCTTCACCGATTTCACATCCGAATGGGTGTGGCTGGTGGCAGCGACAGCGAGCAGCCGGTCATTGCGCTCGGTCTTGCCGTCCTGAGTCTGCTCGCCTTCGATGACTCCAATGAGGCGAGCTTTCACCAGACATCCAGGGAACGCAGACTGATCCATGAGAATGAGAACGTCAATTGGATCGCCATCTTCGGCCTTGGTGGAGGGGATGAAACCGAAGTCATGGGGAAAAGCCATTCCTTCGGGCAGAACCTTCTTCAAAGCGAAAATGCGCTGCTTGGGATCAAAGGCGTATTTATTCCGGCTGTTCTTGGCGTCTCGATAATGACCTGAACATTTCCTTCTTTGTCGGTAAGCGGCAGCCGGTCAGGGTTGGTGATTCCTGCTTTCTTCTTGGCCAAGTGTCTCCTCTGCAATATGTGCCAGAGATGATGAAGCGGGTCTCTTTCTGGTTGCCTTCGATGCGAGTTGCGCCAGTTCGCGCCAATTTCCGTTTTGGGAATCAGGTAGCACTACTGGCACATCAGCCAGCCGAAGACTTTCCCTTTGCATCCATGCCGATGGGTTACCGAAATCAACGGAGGGGGAGGTGAGTCTTTGGCTGATACGACGAATGCACCTGCTTTGTTATGCTGGATAGTCTTCTACGTCATTCTGAAGGAGCAATCTCATGCAACGGACTGCCACCGCGCAGTGGAAGGGCGGACTCAAGGACGGCAAGGGCACAATCTCCACCGCTAGCGGAGTCCTTTCGAACTCTCAATACTCGTTCAGCACACGCTTTGAAAGCGGCAAGGGCACGAATCCCGAAGAGTTGATTGCTGCCGCCCATGCCGGCTGTTTTTCTATGGCGCTCAGCGCGGAATTGGGAAAGGCAAGCATTACCCCCCAAAGCATCGAAACTAAATGCACCGTTACTTTCGAGAAAACCGACAGCGGCTTCACGGTTACGGAGAGCCACCTGGATGTAACTGCGAAAATTCCCGGTGGCAATAAAGCTGCTTTCGACAAAGCCACCTCAGATGCTAAAGTTGGCTGCCCAATCTCACGACTGCTGAATACCAAGGTCACAATGACCGCCAACCTGCAGTCCTAACCCCTGACGATTGTAGAGACGCAGCATTGCTGCGCCTCCATATAGATTGTTCCTACGATATGGTTTGCGGCGATAGTGGAGGGCCCAACTTGGCGCATCGGACGAAGACTGCAACAGTAAAGCTCGGACGGCAGCACAACCGCACATTATTGAAAGCCCTACTCCACAGTCAGGAACCAGATTCCCTGTTCTTTACCTGCTGCCCTGGTGCGTGAACATAGGGAACGCTGGATAACTCTCATTGTGAGAGATGGTTAGATACGCAATTCCCGAGAATCCCTGCACCGTTCCCTGCCTCGAGGCAGAAATCTGTTCGTTTTGGGCAGAATCTACAGAATTCGGCGCTTGCAACAAGAAAATTCGCTGCCGGATTCCCTGAGGCAGGGAAATACCAGATCCTGGCGGCGCCGGGATGGATCACGATGCACGGGCAGCCCTGCAAGCTGCTGATCGATTTCAGCCAACGGCTCTGGTCAGCTTGCATCTCACAGATGTGCGTACGTTCGCCCGGGCCATCTCCGCCGCCCGCAACCGGCTGCAGCCCAGTCGAGACTCCAGCCCTGGAGGCGCGGTTTGAAGATCACGATCTTCGGGCTCACCCTCTCGTCGTCCTGGGGAAATGGGCACGCCACGCCATATCGCGCCCTGCTGAAGGCGCTTCGTCGGCTAGGCCACAAGATCGACTTCTTTGAGAAAGACGTGCCTTATTACGCCAGGCACCGCGACTTCGAGCGGGTGGACTACTGCCGTCTTCATCTCTATTCAGATTGGGAAAGCATTCGTCCGAACGCGCTGCAAGCCGCAGCAGATTCGGACGTAGTCATCTGCGCCAGCTTTTGTCCGGAAGGCGCCCGCGTTGTGGATGAAGTTCTCTGCCTTCCAGGCCCAGTGAAGGTGTTCTACGATCTGGACACTCCGGTCACGTTGAGCGCACTGGAGCATGGACAAATCGAATACCTTCGTCGGGACCAGATTCGGGAGTTCGATCTTTATCTGTCATTCACTGGAGGCGGCACCATCGACGCGCTCACGTCGCTCTGGGGCGCGAAACGGGCCTTACCTCTTTACGGCTGCGTGGATCCTGAAGTGCACTCGCGAGTCGAGGTCCCTGCCGAATTTTGCTGCGACTTCAGCTACATGGGGACTTACGCTTCGGATCGTCAGGCAAAGCTCGACGCACTGTTCCTGGAACCGGCGAGACGGTTAAGTGGGAAGGTCTTCGTTCTTGCCGGATCTCAGTACCCGTGGCACTGGCAATGGCCCCCCAACGTAAAACGATTTGAGCATGTCTCGCCGTCAGATCACTCAGCGTTGTATTCCTCGTCGAGACTCACGCTGAACATCACTAGAACGGAGATGGCACGGTGGGGCTATTGTCCATCAGGACGCTTCTTTGAAGCCGCCGCCTGCGGGACGCCTATAGTCACCGATCGCTTCGAAGGTCTTGAAACGTTCTTCGATCCAGAAGACGAGCTGATGATCGTGGATTCCGCACAAGATGTGATTTCGGCCGTCGAGCTTCCCGATTCAGAACTCGCCAGGATTGCCGAGCGAGCACGGGAGCGAACTCTGGCGGAGCATACCGGAGAAAGGCGCGCGAGCGAACTAATCGCGGCGATCGAAAATACCCAGATTGCATCGTATTCGCCTAAAGCCAAGAGTGAAGTCGCATGATAGGAATAATCCCCGCGGCTGGCGCGGGCCAACGCATTCAACCTTTGGGGTGCTCCAAAGAGCTTCTTCCTGTGGGCTCACGCATGGTAGAGGGAGTGGAGCGTCCAAAAGCTGTCGCCGAATACCTGGTAGAGCGCATGATCGCCGCTGGCGCTGAACAGATCTGCATGGTGATCTCGGCGGAGAAGACCGACTTAATCCGCTACTTCGCAGAACGCACCTTTGCCGCGGAGATCTTCTATGCCTTGCAGCACAAACCACAGGGGCTATGCGATGCCCTTTTTCGGGCAGAATCGTTTGCGCGCCATCATGACAGTGTCCTGATCGGACTTCCAGACACCATCTGGTTTCCTGAAAATGGCTACCGGCAATCGCTCTCGGTGCTTGAGAGCAGTCCGGCAGACGTGAGCCTGCTGCTTTTTCCGGTTACGAATCCCGGCGCATTCGATGCCGTGGTGTTCGATGAACAGGGATACGTTAAGGCAGTCGAAGTTAAGCGATACGACGCTCATTCAGCCTGGGTTTGGGGCGCGGTCACAACGACAGGTCCAGCCTTCCGGAATCTGAAGTTGTTGTGGGAATCGCGACATCGCGAAGATGAGTATCTCGGACACCTTCTGAACGCTTACATCGCTGCCGGCAATGTTGTGCACTCCACCTGCTCGGGAGAGATATACATGGATGTGGGCACGCTCGAGGGCTACCATCAGGCACTTAATTTCCTCCGCCATCAGAAGCCAATTCGGGAGGACATAAATGCAGCGTGAAGCTCTGTCCAGCTTGGCAAAGAAAATGTTTATGTTTTGCCGTCTCTGAAAGCGCGACCCGAAGTGCTTTAAGTGCTGCGCGAACGCAGAATCTCCCGTACTTCCCGATTGATGCGAGCGGCATCTCTGGTGGCGTTGTCAATAAGCCCCGCCCACCGCTGCGAGGTTTCGTCCAGCTTGGATTGGCTCAGCAGGTAAGACGCCTGCATGATCGTCTCCAGTGAATTGCTCAGATCGTGCGCCAGCCGCCGCAGTTCTGTGCTGATGTCGGAGGGGATTTTGGAAGTCGGTTCCATCTGTGCTTGTGCAGACATCTTAACCTTCCGGAGGTCAGGGACAGGAATTCCCATGCCCCCTTAGAGGCAAAAATCACCCGTTGAGTTGTTTACGTAACCCAGTACTAGTTACCCGCCATTCTTCCGAGATTCGCTCCCTTCCTTAGATTTCTGAGCCAAGTCAAAGCATATCAAGGCTTTACCGATTGTTTTTGGGTTCCCCTCTACCTAGATTTTGCCTAGGTCACTTGGACTTCAGGACTAAGGAGTACACCGGAATCCTCTCTTAACCCTTTCCTCATAGAATCTTGCCCAATTCAGCAGCTTACACGCACTCGGGATGTCGGCCGGTGCCGCACCCCTACTGTTCCCCGCAGGAGGCATCGTGCGCTTGCGCATTGGGCTTGTTCTCTTTGTATTGGCGGCTTTTCGGGCTTTTGCCGGCACCAACATCGTGCCTACCACTACGCTCGCTGCTGAAACCGGCAACAACACCAGCGCCGCGGCTACCTTTCAGGCACAAACCAACGGCAACATAGCGCCGGGCAACGTCAGCAAAGTAGCTACGAACACTCTGCTCTACAGCGGCTCGACTACTACCGTGTACGCGCACTTCATGCCCTGGTTCGGGGGAACCAATCACATGAATGTGGGTTATGACTCGACCAGCCCAGCGCAGGTGAAGGCCCAGGTCACAGACATGATGAGCCGCAGCATCGCCGGGGTCATCATTGATTGGTACGGGCCCGCTACAAGCCGGGAAAATACGACTTCACTGGCGATGAAACAGGAAGCCGAATCCCGTAATGGCGCCTTCCACTTTGCCATCATGGAAGATGCGGGCTCGATCAGCTCTTGTGCCAATAACTCCGGCTGCGATGTTACCGCCGCACTGATCAGCGACCTGCAATACATTCAGCAAACCTACATTACCTCTCCGGCATACATCACCTGGAATGGCAATCCCGTGATCTTCTATTTCGGAGTGCAGAGCTACAACATCGATTGGACGCGCGTACGCGCCAATACCACTCCCGGCCTTGTGTTTGTCTTCGAGAACGACAACGGATTTACCGCCTCATATTCCAACGCTGCTTTTTCCTGGGTGATGCCGAGCAGCGTGACCTCCAGCGATCCGATGGCGCTCAGCTACATGAACGATTTTTACGGCACAGCGCAAGGTCACCCAAGCAGACTTCCAGTAGGCGCGGCTTATAAGGGCTTCAACGACAGCCTTGCATCGTGGGGTTCGAATCGTCTGATGCAGCAGCAATGCGGACAAACGTGGCTTGGCACTTTCAATAACGCGAATAGCTGGTGGTCCACGACTGATCAGCTTGCCTTGTTCCAGCTTGTGACCTGGAACGACTATGAAGAAGCCACGGAGATCGAAACCGGCATCGATAACTGCGCCAGCGTCACGGCTTCCGTTTCGGGGAGCCTTCTGAACTGGAGTATCACCGGCAACGAGAACACGATCGATCACTACACGATCTTCATCAGCAGCGACGGCCAGAACCTGATGTCTCTGGGCGATTTTCCGGCAGGCACTCGGGCGGCAAATCTCGGCGGCTTTGGTTTCAATTCAGGAACTTATTCCGTGTTTGTAAAAGCTGTGGGCAAACCTTCGATCGTGAACCACATGTCCGCTGCGGCAATTTACACTGTGTCTAACGGACCAGCCGTCGTGCTGAATGTGACTCCGACTTCCGGGATTGCGCCGCTGCCCGTGACCGCCTCGACTGCTAATTCCACCGACAACCAAGGCACGATCGTCTCTTCCTCAATCGACTTTGGCGATGGAACGGTCATCAGCGGCACAAGCGCCAGTCACACTTATGCCAACCTCGGAAGCTACACCATCACTGCCACCTTGAATGACAGTGTTGGTCTGACTGCCTCGCAATCGACCACCGTCACGGTAACAACCCCTCAGCCTCCGGTGGCGAGATTGTCAGTGACGCCCGGTTCGGGAACTGCGCCGGTGACAGTAACCGCATCGACTTCAGCTTCTACCGATCCTCAGGGAAGCGCGCTCACATCTACCATCAACTTTGGAGATGGGACGACCACCGCGGGCCCCAGCGCTACGCACACGTATGGCAGCACTGGTACTTACACCGTGACTGCGACCCTATCCGACGCTCTGAGCATGTCGTCGCAGGCAACGGCGACGGTCACCGTCAATGCCGGGGCATCGATCACTGTCTCGCAGCCTGCGAATAACACCAGCGTCCATGGTCCAATCCATGTGGTTGCCAGCGGCACTGCGCCGAGTGGGGTCGATGCCTTGCAGATATATCTGGACAACACCCTCGTCTATCAGGCGAACGCCAGTTCGTTCGATACCACAGTGGCCACCATGCCTGGCCCCCATTTCATCGTGGTGCAGCTCTGGGACAAGCTCGGGAACTACTACAAATACCCGCTCAACGTCACCGTAATTCCCGCTTTGGTAACGTCGATGTCTGTCAGCTCCTCAACCATCGCTACCGGAAACCCGGTCACCGCAACCATCTCCGCGAACTCGGGAACTATATCGTCCTCCAGCATAAATTGGGGGGATGGAAGCACTTCTGCCGGTCTGAGCGCGTCGCACGTCTATAACGCGCCCGGCACATATACCATCACGGGCACAGCTTCAGACGCGACTAGCAGCGTGCAAAACACAGCTAATGTCACCGTCATTCCCCCGCTCGTAACTTCGATGTCGCTAAGCGCTTCGACTATCTCTGCCGGAAGCGGAGTTACTGCCTCGATCTCTGCGAGCTCCGGGACCATATCTTCCTCAAGCATCAATTGGGGCGATGGAAGCACTTCTGCAGGTCCGAGCGCGTCGCACGTCTATAACGCGCCCGGCACATATACCGTCACGAGTACAGCTTCAGATTCAGTGGGAGACCGCGTACAAAACACCAGCCCGGTAAGCGTGAGCGATCCGATGGCGACAGTCGTGCTGCAAACGCCGACTCAGGGCGCCAACGTTCCGTTGTCTCTCGAGATAAAGGGCTACGCCAGCTCCCCGATCGGTATCAGCTCAATTCAGATTTCTATCGACTCAAAGGTCGTGTATCAAGGCAACACGACGTCGGTGGATGCCTACTTCAAGTCAAAGTCCGGCAGCCATCAGATTACGTTGCAGGCGCAAGATACCGCCGGCTTTATCTACCAATCATCGGTAACGGTAAACGTAAGCAGCAACGCCCTTAACTCGATGAAGGGCAATTGAGTGCTCGTCAGCGTTCACTGGCCTGTAGTTGGTGACGCGCTCGAGGCATTCTTCACATATTTGTCGAACCACTGAAGCATCTCCCACTGCACGTGTTCCACCGACTCTAGCCCCAGGTAGCCGTGGGCTTCGTAAGGCAACGTCACGTAGCGCACGGTTCCTCCATTTCCTTTGATCGCCTGGTACATCCGCTCGCTCTGGATGGGAAATGTACCGGTGTTGTCGTCGGCTTCTCCGTGGATCAGCAAGATTGGCGTTTTGATTTTGTCCGCAAACGCAAATGGAGAAATCTTCAGGTACATATCCGGAGCTTCCCAGAATGTGCGCCGCTCGCTCTGGAAGCCGAAGGGCGTCAGCGTGCGGTTGTAGGCGCCGCTACGAGCCACTCCTGCTTTGAATAGATTGGAGTGAGCCAGCAGATTAGCAGTCATAAAGGCCCCATAACTGTGGCCGCCGACTCCGACTCGATTGGGATCGGTAACGCCCATCTCTGTCGCCTTGTCGATGGCTGCTTTCGCACTCGAGACCACCTGCTCAAGATAGGTATTGTTCATGGTTTCCGGGTCGCCGACCACTGGCATGGTTGCGTTATCCAGGATCGCGTATCCCTGCGTCAGCAGGAAGAGATGCGAGATTCCGCTGATGACCGTAAAGCGATATTGGGATCCCGACACTTGTCCGGCAGTGGCGGCATCGTTGTATTCCAGTGGATAGGCCCAAACGATTGTGGGCAGCCGTTCGCCCTGCTTGTAATCGGACGGCAGATATAGCGTAAAGGAAAGCTGCACACCATCCTCGCGTTTATACGTGATCAGCTGCTTGGTGATGCCCCGCAACTGAGGGGCAGGATCGGGAAAGTGAGTGAGCGCGACCTTCGCCTCGGGTTTTGCTCCTTCGCGGACATAAAGATTCGGCGGTTCGTCCGGAGTCTCGAATCGGGTAATGAAGCGCGAAGCATCGTCATTCAGCAGCGCGACAAATTGCTCGTAAGTCTTGTCTGCCGCGTGGAAAATTCGCTCCGTCGTGCGGTCACTGACGTTGTAACGATCGAGAAAGGGAAGGTCGCCCTTGGGCGAGGCTCCTTCTCCTGCAAGATAAATGGAATCGCCGTTCATGCGGATTACTTCCTGATTGTTTGCGGTTAACCGCAACACTGGCCGCCCAGGGTCGC
>Ga0207070_1289_pt1 | contig 9963 bp, 3 predicted proteins | sample Alteio_BWMinHeat_92_FD_153591 | JGI IMG/M metagenome (GOLD analysis project Ga0207070, IMG submission 153591) | Enriched cells from forest soil in Barre Woods Harvard Forest LTER site, Petersham, Massachusetts, United States -... | ecosystem: Environmental > Terrestrial > Soil > Temperate forest >...
CGGAGGAACTCCGGTGTTGGTGTTTGCTGAGAAATAACCGAAGGTGATCGGAGCACCGTTTGCGGAGAAGTCCGGGTGAATAGGACCTGCTCCTGGCAATTGGAGAGTGCCTTGGTACAAGCCGGAGAACTGGGTAGCAGTCAGATTCGTGTTGCCCACGTTCTGCCAGTTGTCTGTGTTACTGAAAGTATCTGTTGGATCGGGAACATAGTAAGTACCGTTTTGGAGCAAAAGTAAAGCATAGTTGACAGCCGCTCCAGCGAACGGCGGGTTGAACTCGCGAACGTCGTACGAGTAGCTGATCGACCCAATCGCTCCCTGAGTCGCTGGAGTGTAAACCGCCAACGGATTGAGATGCCCGACAATGATCGTGCCCTGCCCGAAGGTCATGTTTACCTGGCGATACTGTCCAGGATTACCGCCGCTAGCAGCCTGTGCGGCCGTAAATGTCGCCCCGGCGGAAGGCGTGGTATCAAACACCTTCGCGGAACTCCAGTTGGCGTTGTTGAAAACACCGTCAGCGAATTGCGTTGCAGTTCCGGTTGTCACGAGGTTCACGATAGTCGCGTGTTGTGTCATGTCGTTCAGCGTGACCACGATGTTGTAGCAACTGGCCGCTAGTCCCGTTGTGTTCCAAGTCAAGGTGTAAACGTTCCCATTGAGTGCGAACGTGCTGGGCGCGACTGCGCCTCCGTTCTGGAACAACGGAACCGCACCACCATCAGGCGCTCCGGTGCATACCGAATTCGGATACGCCTGCACACTTGTTAGCGCGGCTGGATCGGCAATGAATTTGGCGTTCGCGTCCTGCAACTGCCATTGCACAAGGATCTGATTTCCTGGCGTGAAAGCCCCAGAATTAGTTGGAGCGCTTGTCGGTCCTGCCGGCTGCAGCGGGGTTTGAAATCCAGTGAAGTTGTAGATCACTGTGTAGTTGGTGCTGGCGGTCACCATGTTCGTGGCCTGATCGGTGGCGTTGACCGTGAACGTTCCCGCTCCAACCGGGGTCGCGGTGTACGGAGACGTCGCCGGAGTCGGCGTGCAGGCGGTCACCACGTCTCCGCCTCCACCATCATTGCAAGCGAAGACAGGCGTGATCTGCGAGTTAAGGATGAATGTTTGACCAGGCGCAGGTGTGACGATGCCGATACTTGGCGGCGTCTTGTCGATCATGATCGGACCGAAAGAGAGCCCAGTGGCTGGGTTCGTTGGATTGGCAGCGACATCTGAGCAAGTTGCGGTGAGAGTCGTGCCCGCGGTTTTTGCAGTCAGCACTACTGTCGTGCTCGCAGAGGCTGGACTATTTTGCGAATGTGTGACCTGCGCCCCTTGCCCGGGAACGTTAGTCACGGCGGGATAGGTCGGCGACACCACTCCGGAGTTTGCGAGCTGCGAGAACGTATCGTTGCAGGTAAACACCACCGTTACTGATTGGTTGGTCCACGTGCCCGCCTGGTACGCTCCATTGAGAGTGGAGCCGGCCACTGTGAGTTGCGGCGCGGTGAAGTCAATGTTTAACGCCGGCGAAGTTGTGAAGGAAGCCGAGTTGCCAGACTTATCGGTGACAACAACTGTCCTGGTAAGACCAGTGCCTTCGACGTTGATCACGACCGGACTCCCCGGCAAGTTGGACGCCACACCGGAAAGGTTATCCGCTGTCATATACGCGAACGACACGCTGGTGTTGTTCCAGCCCGCCGCATTCGCCGGCGGATTGGCTGCGCTAAACGCTAGCGTCGGCGGAACGTTGTCGATGACCAATTGGTCTTGCGAAACGTCGGTTGTGGCAGTCGTTATCGCTGCGGCTGGTACGGTCGCTGCGGAATTGACGTACTGCCCAGTTGCCGTCGCAGTCAAAGTTACCTCGCCATTACCGCCTCCAGCGTTGCAGGAGAAGCTGAAATCTTGAGTTGTGTTCCCTTGCAGGTTCGCGCTGGAAGGATTCGCGACCGGCTGACAGACGATCTGTGGTGCTGTCCGGTCAGTCTGTGTGCCGTCGACGACCATGTGTGGCTGAATGACGGGAACAACATTCGTGGCGATCGCGGGACCCTGATTGGAAACGGTGACAGTTACGGTCGCTGAATCGCCAGACTTCAGATAAATCGTCTTAGCGATATTCGTATTTCCAGCGGTAATTTTGGTGATCGAGAATTTGTTTACATCTATCGTTAAATTCTGCAGGTCAATGCTGGGGGTACGCGTCTGCCCATTAAAGCCGGTGGAAGAATCTGCGGCTTTGAATGTCAGGCCAAAGGCTCCAGGGTTATCGGCAACTTGTCCCGATAGCTGCCCTGAGGATGAGTTGAGCATGATGTTGGGGGGCAGGGATCCCGCCGTGAAACTCCACGTAGTCGAACCGATGCCACCCACTGAGGTCAGCTTGGAAGAAGCACCGCTGTTGGCTTGGTAATCGGTCCCTACCACGGCGACCGGCAAGTTTGTCCTAGTGATCGTCAACGAGGCTGCCGGAGTTTGTTGCCCGGTATCTGCGCCTCCCGCAACGCCGATCGTCTTTACCGGTGACGTGCCGGGTTGCGGCGGGTCGATCGATCCGAACACTCTCAGAGTGACGCGAACTCCTTCCCCAGGTCCAACCGACACAGTGGGATCAGGTTGCACATTGGGATTGTCGCTACCGTTATCAGGTGTGACGCTGCCCGTGGTGAAGGCAGGATTGGGAACATTCGATATCGGAATGTTCTGCGTCTCGACGGTGAGCGTACAGCCGTTCGCCAATGGTGTGGGATAAGTCTTGCGAACAATCAACTGACACTTCGTAGCGCCGAGGGGGGAGCACTGGACACCGGCCTGCTTGGCAAATTCTTTCGCGCTGTAGCTGACGCTGGTGTTGCCCTTGTTCGTCAATTTGAAAGTGACGTCGTTAATTCCACCCGCAGACAGATTAGTGATGTCCGGATTGGTAATGTCTGGATTGGTAATGTCGGGGTTGGTGATGTCCGGATTCGTTATGTCGGGGTTGGTGATGTCCGGATTGGTGATGTCCGGATTCGTCACCACCATGTTGTTGATGTCGGGATTGGTGATATCCGGGTTCGTAATATCCGGATTGGTAATGTCGGGATTGGTGATGTCCGGATTCGTGATATCGGGATTCGTGATATCTGGGTTGGTGACAGTTGGATCATAGACCTCGAAATTTATGATGTCGGGGTTCGTGATGTCCGGATTCGTAATGTCCGGGTTGGTGATGTCTGGATTTGTAATATCGGGATTGGTGATGTCCGGATTCGTGCTGTCAGGATTGATTGCCGTGGTGCTTTGCAATCCCCCATTCTGAGCGCCGATAACGTTGCCGCCAATTTTGTCGATCTGGGCAATAGTGACGGTCACGCTGGGATACTTCTGCGTGGAATTCACGAACAGCGAACGCGAAACCGTGCTGCTGGGTAATGCGATGACATCTACAGAATTGACACAGCTAAAACCAGCCGGCGGGATCGTTTGGGAAAAGGAAGCCGTTGTGCTCGAATCGGTGGTGCAGAGATTCTGCGGACTAAGAGGATTAACCGTGAACCGGTAAAAGGCTGTATTGTTGGTAGTGTTTCGAGCAAAGACGGAAAAAGCCCGCTGTACGGGCATATTATTCGGACTAACCAGCGGCTTGGTGTTCTCCTTCACACCAACAAGGAGACCTTGCGTAACTCGAGCCGTGTAAACGTTCTGATTGCGAGAGCCTGCCTGTCCGGGAACGCATGCCGGCTTCTGCTGCGTTGGATCGTACGAGCTGCTACCACCCGTTGACGCCACTGGCGTATATTGCGTCCAATCCTGTGTGCAAGTGCCGTTCTTGCAAACTACTGGTGGAGGCCGAACATCGCGGTTGTCGGTCCATGTGGTGTGAAATACGGCAGCGTTGGATGGCTTGGTATTGAACATCCACGTGGTGGTATTGTTCGGCCCAGGCACGGCCAGCATTTTCAGGGCTGTTACATCGATGTAGTCTCCAATGAACGGCCGTGTTCCCTTGGCAAACATGGGGAAATTGGGCGGATTGAACTTCATCTGCTCGATGGTCTTACTTCCCGGACGGCTGCCGTACGTGTATTGCGAGATGCGGGCTGTCGGGAATGCGAACGGCGGGTTCGAGTTCGCCTGGAATTGCGAGGGATCCACCAAAGCGCCTCGCACATCGATGGTGTGACGAATCTTCATGCCGGTGTCGGAAATCGTTGGGCTGAATACTCTAGACAAATTTCCTGCGGCCAGGTCGCTTCCCGGAATGGGAACACGCACCTCTACCAGATCCGATGTCTTCGCGCATATCTGATTTGCCGGACACTGCAAAATCCCCTTGGTGTTGTCGTCGCGATTGTCGAAAAACGAGAGCATCAGTTTCCCATAGGCGAACTCCAATGCCGGCATGAATTGGTGACCGGGCATTTGCGCAGCGGTGGGATCGGCGACGAAGGCCGGTGTCCAGGTCTGCGAACCTCTCGCCAAAGTTGTGATCATGATTCGCGAGGAGCCAAGCGGGCCTACGTTGCGTTGGGAAAAGGCCACCCACACTCGTCCACTGCCGTCCACTGTCGCCGTCGGCAAATCTGCTTCGCGGAATGTCCCGCCATCTGACGACTCATCGAAACTCTGGCCGGCGGGAAAAGTGTAAGCGGTTCCGGCGAGAAAAGAATTGCCCCCATCCGTCGAATAGGAATACAGGATCGCGTCAGGGCCGCCGTTGCTGGAGATCTGACGCCACACCACATAGACCGTTCCCGTTCCCGGATCGATAGTGGCGACAGTACCTTGATCCAAAGGAAAGCTCTGGCTGAGCTTTTGGTACTTGCTCCAGGTAACGCCACAATCCTTTGAAGTGGTTTCCCTAATCTGGGAATGCGGACTGCTGCCGTCGCCGAGGAAGACCGTATAAAAGACATACACATAACCGCTCTGGATTGTCTTTCCATTCACCTTGCACGTTGCGGTTCGGCCAGGTCGCGGGACATCCACGGCGATCCACGGTTTGTCATTGAATTGGCCGCTTGTGCCGGTATCTATCAGGGTTGCGTTTAGATACAGAAAAGGATTTCCTGATGGATGTCCCTTTTGCGATGTGTCTTTCGGATCCTGAATGGCTCCGGCGCCGTTTGCCTTGTTGTTTTGATCTTGAAAGGTGGCCACGAAGACTCCGCTCGGCGCCTGGGTTCCCCGGTCAAATACAAGACCGCTGTAATAGAAGAGACCGTGCGTGCCGGCACGGACCGTCGGATCAGTAGCGGCTTGGAACTGATGCAAGGGCGAAGCAGTACCCGTTGCTGATGTGTCCTGGGGATATCCGGGCAGAAGTGTGCTGCTCCATGTCTGTCCACCGTCGATGGAAGTGAAGACCCCGAGCCAGGCATCGCCAGTTTCTTTACCCTGATCGGGAGGAAAAGGTATGTCCACACTGCGATAGTCGTTCGCGCCTGCGAGCAAGTGCTGTGGATTCCGGCTTGAAACGGCCATTGAGGATTCGTTTTGCCGCTGAAGATAAGGATCTCCTCCCGGAAATTGAGTGCCGGAGACCATATTGATGTTCTGGCTGGGAACTGCTCCGAGAATTGGAGCCGGTGCGGATACTTGCGCACCGAGACGTGGACTTCCGGACAGCGTGAAGGCAAATGAGAGCAGCGACACGACGATACGTCGTTTCATGAACGAACCTCAGGCAAGGAAAAAATGACTACTTGAGGCAGCGGCAGATATCTTTCTGTCTGTTTCGGCTTGGAGGGGAGGATCCGCCAAACGAGGATGACGCGCAAGGCAGGCAGATCATGCCAAAAACAGAGTTTCAGCATTTTGCTCGGAAGGGTGGTACGAGTCAATAAGAATGTTGCTTAGGTGACTTAACTTCTCTTGTGTAAAAGCCGAGGGCGTAAGTTGGCTTTGGCCTACCAAGCTAAAGCCGCTCAGGAAAGGAGCCTTATACCCGCATGGCGAAATGAAAGTTCGCAGGCGTGACTACGAGGAGGTGAAGGCGGACGCCCAGGCCATTTATCGGGCCGAAGGCCGACGCCAAGCTGAAGCTGCGTTTCGCCGCTTCCATCGCCGCTGGCACACAGCTTACCCAAGCGTGACCGATCGGTTGGGAGATGATCTGCCAGAACTACTGTCTTTCTTCAGCTTCCCTCGACACTTGTTGAGGAAACTGCGCACTACCAACGTGATCGAACGCTGTTTCGTAGAAGTGCGGTGACGAACTCGGCCCATGGTCTGCTTCGTTAATGTGCAGAGCGTGGACCGCATCACTTACTCGATCTTCCACCGATTCAACCTCGACTGGAAGACCCGCACCCTCAAGCTAATTACACAAGTAGCGTGACATCACCCGGCTAGGAGACGCTTTCTACACGCGAACAACTCCGAGACAGCCGCTGCATAGAAATCTGCATATTGCACTTAAGTGGCAGGAGTTCCGTTTCCAGGTGGACGTCCTGCAATCCCGTGTTTCAGCGCCATGCCATCGCGGAACTCCATAGACAATGAACGCGCGCCCATCGGATTCCCCAATCTCCTAAATGGTGCTGATGTTTGGATGATTGAGCGAGGACGCAACCCTGGCCTCGCGCTCGAAACGGCTGAGGGCCTGCGCGTCTTTTGCGACGATGCGGTAATGAGAAATAATCTGGCCGATGAGTTGGGATGTACACGGGTTACGAAGTGAATATCGGTCTATCGGCCTCTATGAATGAGAGCGCCCTTTTTTTGAACCGACGAATCCTGTTTCGTGTCTCAGTCCGAATTCAAGTGGAAATCCTCCTGCTATCATCGTGCTCCACCAGCCATGCACAGACTGATTTTCTTTCTCTCTTTTCTAGCGTTCTGCCCAACGATTTTGTCCGCACAACAGTACGATCTGGTGCTCGAAGGCGGACGGGTGATGGATCCTGAGACCGGCCTCGATGCGGTGCGCAGCGTTGGCATTCGTGACGGCAAGATTCTCTCCATCTCGTCCGATCCGCTGAGCGGACATCGTGTGATCCATGCTGCGGGGCTGGTCGTGGCTCCCGGATTCATCGACCTGCACCAGCATGGCCAGGAGCTGGAGAGCCAGCGCGTCAAAGCGCTCGACGGCGTAACTACAGCGCTCGAATTGGAAATCGGCGCGCCCGACGTCGCTCAGTTTCTGAAGGCAAAAGAGGGACACTCGCTCATTCATTACGGCACCGCGGCCAGCCATGTGGCGGCCCGGGCTCTGGTATTCGGAGCGCCGTTGCCGGCGGGAGAAATCCTGCCCAAGAGCGGTCCTGCCACCGATCGGCCTGCGACCGCGGAACAGATCTCGCGCATCGAAGAGCGCCTGCGCGCCGAACTGGACGCGGGCGCGCTGGCCATCGGCATGGGAATTCAGTACACGCCTGGAGCCACGCGGCGGGAAGTGATTGATATGTTCCGTCTGGCTGCGGAGCGAAAGGTGCCGGTTTACACCCATGTGCGCAGCTCGGGGAGCGTGGAGCCCGGATCCTCCATCGAGTCCGTGAGCGAAGTGATTGGAGCCTCCGCCATCACAGGCGCTCCGCTGCACATTGTGCATGTCAACAGCTCCTGTCTGCGCGACTCCCTGGAGTGTCTTTCCATGATCGAAGGAGCGCGCGCACGCGGCCTCGACGTGACCACGGAGGCCTATCCTTACATGGCGGGTATGACCTTTATCAACTCTGCAATATTCAATCCGGGTTGGCAGGAGAAACAGGGAGGCATCAGCTACGGCGATCTGGTTCTTCCCGATACCGGCGAGCACCTCACCCGGGAACGTTTCGAGGAACTCCACAGTTCAAGCGCTCCGCGCACGGTGCTGATCTTTTCCAATTCTCAGCCGGTGATCGACAAAGTGATCCCTCACCCTCTCGTGATGATCGCTAGCGACGGCTTACCCGGGCATCCCCGCAATGCCGGAACTTATTCGCGTGTGCTGGCACAATATGTCCGCGAAAAGGGGACGATCACGCTGATGGATGCGCTGCGGAAGATGAGTCTCATGCCGGCGCAGATGCTGGAGCGTTCTACGGCCGCGGCAAGCCGGAAAGGCAGGCTACAGGAGGGAGCGGACGCGGATATCGTTGTGTTTGACGCGGCAACCATCAGCGATCGCGCCACATTCCAGAAACCGATGGAGCCGAGTGCAGGAGTGCGCTACCTGTTGGTAGCAGGAACTGTGGTTGTCGATGAGGGCAGGATCGTTCCCGATGTATTTCCCGGTCGAGCGCTGCTGGGGCCGACAAAGAGCGCCGCCGTGAATCAGTAGGGCCCCCGGCGATCGGCTCATCCGGCACACGGGCAAAACGCAAGGGAATATCTAGATGGTGTTAGCCGCAGGAGCGCTCAAAAGCTTCTTCACCGTCTCGCTCACCACTTTGCCATCGACTCGGGTACCGCTGGCTGCGAACTTCGCCATGGCATTTTTCATCACCGCTCCCATGTCCTTCATGGTGGGCGATCCCATTTCGGAAATTGTCGCGCGCACCACTGCGACGATCTCCTCTTCACCGGCGGCCTTGGGCATGTAGCCTTCGATCATGACGATCTCGGCCGCCTCCTTGTCCGCGAGTTCCTTGCGGCCGCCTTTGGTGAATTGTTCGATGGAGTCCTTGCGTTGCTTGATGAGCGTGCTCAGCACGGCAAGGGCCTCCTGATCGTCGAGCGGAGCGCGCTTGTCGATTTCCTTGTTCTTGAGCGCCGACTTCACCATGCGCAGAGTGCTTAGCCGGTGTTCCTCGCGTGCCTTCATGGCGGCGGTGATGTCCTGACTAATGCGCTCAGAGATAGTCAATGCTGTCGCTCCTCAACAGGCTGGGTGGGATCGAGAGGGCTTTCCAATTTGCTTTTCCCGCAGCCTGTCGAGGGCAATTATAAAGCTGAGTGCCTGGCTGCTCGACCAACGTGGGCTCCGGTGTCGGATCCTGACGCTGGGACAGAGCGGATGAACAGGTGCGACGTGAGAAATTGTGAAACCTCCTGTAGCTTCGAATTCCCTGCTGCAGCGAATTTTGCAGCGAATTTTTCGTGCATGAAGCCCGAAAACCTCAAATTATGCCCAAAATCCGCGAAATTAGCTCCGCCCTCAGGGAACCTATCCTGGATTCCAGGGAATTTAGCGCTAACTCTCCGGCAAGATTAGAGTTACAAGTACTTTCCCTCGAGTCTGACTACCACTAGCAGCGAAATAACAGGGAATCCCGGACCTTACCGTGCGCTGACCTCCTAAAATGAGCAGGTTTCGCCTCCATTCAATTTCCACAAGAGTTTTTCCGCAGCCTCTTGTAGTCGTGCCGCCGAAATGCATTCTTTGTCCTGCGCTCTTACAGGCTGCAGAAAAATGGTTCCGGGAAAGCCTAACCAATGCCGCAAGCCAAGATTTTCAGGGCCGTAGGCCCGATCGCCAAACGTAAGCCCACGGCGCAGGCCGTTTAGGGCCGAAGCCGTGGGTATGTTTCAAGCTCTCCGCCGTGGGCTGACGTTTCGCAATCGGGCCTCCGGCCCTCAACGCATTGCTTGAGAACTGCGGTTATATTCTCAACCGGAATTTTTCCCCAGGCGCTTTTAGCGCCTGGGGCTCCGGCGTTCCTCTTGAAACAAAAAGAAATTACCTCAACGGGCTAAAGCCGAACTGATTGGAACCACTTACCGGCACGACTGCAAGTCGTGCCCTTCACTAGACCCTTGCCGGTTTTGGTAAGAGGCGGTGATGCACTACAATCCCCCAGCCATGTTGAAAAGACCTGTCATCGTGATTGCCCTGGCTGTATCGGCTCTGGCTCAAACACAGCCACCCTCGCAACCGGCCCAGTCACAACCTGCTCAACCGGCACAGCCGCAAGCGCCGGCGTTCACCCTGAAGCAAATTGGGAAAGGCGTGTATGCGGCAATTTCCGGACGCGCCGGCGGCAACACCGGATTCATCATCGGCGATGACGGTGTGCTGGTAGTCGATACCTTTATCAGCCAGCCGCCCGCGCGCGACCT
>Ga0207070_1291_pt1 | contig 9922 bp, 9 predicted proteins | sample Alteio_BWMinHeat_92_FD_153591 | JGI IMG/M metagenome (GOLD analysis project Ga0207070, IMG submission 153591) | Enriched cells from forest soil in Barre Woods Harvard Forest LTER site, Petersham, Massachusetts, United States -... | ecosystem: Environmental > Terrestrial > Soil > Temperate forest >...
CGGAAGCACTGGATTCTGAGGTGCTTGAACAGATGGCCGCCTCGGGCTGTAAAAACGTAACCTATGCACCCGAAAGCGGCTCCGTCAAAATGCTCGAATACATCAAGAAACGTGTTCGCCTCCCGGCCTTAATCACCTCCATCAAAGCGGCGGTCAAAAATGACATTGTCGTCAAATGCAATTTGATCATCGGATTTCCCAAAGAGCACCGCTGGGATATGTGGCAAACGTTTTGGCTAGCCATGAAATTTGCCTGGATGGGCGTTGAAGATACCGGACTGTATGTATTTTCACCCTATCCCGGGTCCGAGCTTTACCGCTATTTGGTGCAAACGGGTGAAATCGGTCCGATGAATAAAGAATATTTTGAATCTCTAACGTCGTTTATGAAGCTGACGCCGACCAAGACCTTCTGCGAGAATGTCGGCATGATGGAAATCTGCACGTATCGTATAATTGGCATGGGATTGTTTTACTCAATCAGCTTTCTACGTCACCCGCACCGTATTTTCCGCTTCGTTGAAAATTACCGAAAGAACCGCGCCGACTCCACACTTGAGGTCAGGCTTTTTGAACGTTTCAAACGCAATACCCTGCGTGCGGCCACCAAAAATGAAGTCCTTCGAGTTGAATCCTCCAGTCATAATTAACACAATAGGGCATTGAAAACTGTAATCTTATGCGGCGGACGCGGCACCCGGATCCGGGATGTCGCCGACGACATTCCCAAACCGATGGTGCCGATCGGAGAACGTCCTATTCTTTGGCATCTCATGAAGTATTACTCGCATTGGGGGCATAACGATTTCGTTCTCTGTCTGGGGCATTTGGGCGACGTCATCCGCGATTTCTTCTTGAATTACGATGTTCATACGCAGGATGTGACCGTGACCTTAGGCCAGCAAAAACAAGTGCGCCACAATTCCCAACACACGGAAACACGCTGGCATGTCGCCTTGGCGGAAACAGGCCTGGACACCATGACAGGCGGACGCGTGAAGCGCATTCAGAAATATGTCGCGGCCGATGACCATTTTATGCTGACCTATGGCGATGGGTTAGGCACCATCGATATCCATAAGCTCGTCGCCTTTCACAAAGCACATGGCAAAATTCTCACGGTCAGCGGCGTACGCCCGCCCAGTCGTTTCGGCGAATTGCGTATGAACGCCAAAGGGTTGGTGACGGCTTTTAATGAAAAACCCCAGGTCAGCGAAGGGCGTATCTCGGGGGGATTTTTTGTGTGCCGCAAAGACATCTTCAAATACCTCAACAACCGTGCCGATCTCGTGTTCGAACAAGAACCGATCCAGCACTTGGTACGCGACAAGCAAGTGATGGTCTATAAGCACGAGGGATTCTGGCAGCCCATGGACACGTACCGGGATTATCTATACCTCAACGGCCTAATTGAAAAAAATCAAGCGCCTTGGATGCTCTGGAAATGAACGGCGTTTTTTCTTTCTTTAAAGACCGTCGCGTTTTAATCACGGGAGACACGGGGTTCAAAGGCTCCTGGTTAAGTCACTGGTTAAACATGTTAGGCGCAGACGTTACCGGATACGCCCTGCCGCCAAAAAATCGGGGCGATCTTTTTAATCAGCTTCGTCTTCAACGCCGAATCCATCACGTGAACGGCGATATCCGTAACTCGGCCGGCTTGCGAAAAGTATTTTTGCACTTCCGTCCAGAAATCGTTTTTCATTTAGCCGCTCAATCTCTCGTTCGCGTGTCCTATGCGGATCCTGCCGGAACCATTGAAACCAATGTCGCGGGATCAGCCCATCTTCTGGATGCCGTCCGCCGACAGCCCTCGGTGCGTGCGTTGATCTATATCACGTCGGATAAATGCTATCTCAATAAAGAATGGGCTTGGGCCTATCGAGAAAATGATGAGTTGGGTGGCCGAGATCCCTACAGTGCCTCGAAGGCGGCCGCAGAACTTATTTTTGCCAGCTACAGTGCGTCCTACTTTGCCGACCGGAAAACCTTGGGGGCCGCCTCTGTTCGCGCGGGCAATGTCATCGGCGGCGGAGACTGGGCGATAGACCGGATCGTCCCGGATTGTATCCGTGCCCTGCAAAAAAATCGTGCGATTGAGCTTCGCCATCCATCCGCGGTTCGCCCGTGGCAGCATGTGTTGGATCCTTTATATGGATACTTAGTCTTGGCCGCGCGACTTCACGCGCATCCGAAGGATTTTTCGGGCTCCTGGAATTTCGGTCCTTCCATCCATTCCTCTAGAACCGTGCATGAGGTGGCTTTGTATTTCTGGAGATAATATTCAATTTCATCCACTACGAGCGGAACCGAACGTGTCACGTACTTGGTGGTCCACATGGTCGGGTTTGAACAAAAGGTGCATTGATAAGGGCAGCCGCGAGTAGCCAAAAGAGGCATGCTGCGTCCGCGGGCGACGCCCATCCCTTCCCCAGCTTCAAAATAAGGTTCCAGATCAAATAGATCCCATGCGGGCCAAGGAAGTTCATCGGGTGATTTGATCCGGCTACGTGCTAAGGTCTGCACGATCTCTCCATTTTCTGAGCGGTATTTTATTCCGCCCACTTCTTCCAATTTCAAATGGCCATCCAGGTACTTGGCGTAATCGACAATCGTCTCATCGCCTTCTCCAATGGCAATCTCGGATACGGCCGGGCAGCTACGTAGGACATAATCGCCGGCGGCGGTGGCATGTTCTCCCCCTAACAAAACGGGAACGTCGGGATATTTGTCATGGATGGCGTTGATCATTTCCTCAATATGAGGCCATTCCTGGGAGAACATTGTGGTGACACCGATGGCATCGGGTTTCTCCGTAATGCGTTTGACAATCTCTTCCGTGGGCAGACCGCGATAGACCACATTCGGTGTGTAGGAGTCGGCGATGTGATCAAGGCCTGTTCCGAGCGCGTCTAAGACGGACACGCGATGGCCGTGTTTGCGCAGGCTGGCGGATAAATAGGCCAGCGATAAAGGCATCGTCACAGGAGAGCTAATGCTCTCTTTAGAAAATACCAACGGTCCCCGTATCAAAAGTATATGTGCCATATAGCTATTTAGAGTATCTCCTATGGGGTGTAATTGCAACCTTTAGTTCATTTTTCAAATCGGGTAGTGAACTCACCTCATAAACGATGGCAGCAGAGGTCTGAAAACATTCGCGAAAGTACGGGAGGTTTAAAGGCGGTATATTCACATCGAGCTTTGATTTGAGCGCCCACCAATTCCAAGACCCATCGGCATTGGGGGTAAAGCAATCTCTTTCGAAGATCACATAACGGATTCCATCTTGTACTAATCCGGCGGCTAATCGCGCTGTGCTTTGGTTATAAAAAGAAGGTGGAAAATGGATCATATCGACAAAGGTCCAATCCGGATAATAGAAATAATATCCCTGTTGGGGTCCGAGAAATACAATCCGGCTCGATTTGGGGACATGGTCATGAATGTAATGGATGACCGGGTACCCTTCTGCCACCGTATAGCGCTGAGTTAAATAATCGGCTTCGGATTGTAAGCCAAGGAAATAAGGAAGACGATGCGCCGCGAAAAAGAGACTGAGAAATAAATTAGGGACCACTAAAGCAATCATCAGCCAACGGTTTAACCAGACCCGCGCGTTGTCCCCCACTATGTCCCAGAGGTAATACCATCCCGCTCCACCCAGAAGCGCGATGTACACAAATCCCTGACCAAAATAGCGATCGACTCGAAATGGGAACACAAAAGTAAAAGCCATTGTCGAGACCGTAAGAAACAGTAATTGTCGTATCGTCGCTCTTTCTTTTTCGCCAAAAAGAGAAAAGGGTGCGACAGAGGCAGGTAGGAACCCCATTCCCCAAATGACTTTCCCATAGGGAATTTGCAGGAAAGTCAGACAGATCGTGACCCAGAGAGGCGTTAAAGCATACGACATCGTCACCGCGGTGAAATAAGGATTTTGCGGCAGACCTGGAAGTGCTTTTGGATAGACTGGATTTCCCGTCAACAGAAAACTGCGCAGTGGCCAAGGAGAAAAAACAACACCGGTCACGATTAAAAATAAAAGAGCATCTTTATATTTTTTATGAAAAATAACCAAGACCAACGCGATCGAAATAACCCAAGCGGCCGCGTAATAGCGCGAACCCATACCAGCCCCACCAAAGATTCCCATGAGAATAATAATCGTCGTCTCTTTTTTATGTTCCCAGAGCAAGAGCGTGGCCAGGAGTCCAAAAAAAAGTGAGAAGAGGTCAGAGGAACAAGTGCCCTGTACCGAGGTCATATAAGGCATCGTGTAAAACAAGGTGAGGGCAATCAGAATAAACCGCCTGTTCAGGCGCAAATAGGTTGAAGTGAAATACACAAAAGCCGCGCTGACCAAGAGGCCCAAGGTCCATACCAGAACTTTAACCGCCAACACCCCTCGGAGTACAAGCATGGCACTAAAGAGCACGAGCACGTTCAGGGGATAAAAGCTGGCAACATTGTCAGGTGTCGGGACCAATTTTCCAAAGGTCGCATACAGGCGAGGCAAGCTGATCTGATACACCATCTCATCATCTGCTGTCGGCGGCGCATACCCAAAGAGAAGATGGGTCGCGGCGGATACGATAAGAATCCATAAAAGCGTTTGTTCAAAGGGTGAGAGATTTTGGAATCCCGTCCTTATTACTCCCCAATTGATCCGTTTCAAGCTATTGGCTAAAGGGTGGTACCCGATTATGAGAAAGAGAGCCATCAAAGATAGCAGGATTGGAAAAGTCAAAAATCCGAGAATGGTTATGAGGGCCACGCCATACATGAAGCAGAAAAGGCCTAACCCGCAGGCCGCAAGCCGACGCAGGCCTTCGTCTTGAAATGTGTTGCCAAGACATCGAAGGCCGACGCCTGTCCAGAGAAGGACGAGAACGAAAACGGTAAGTAGGTCTAGTGGAAGATGTGTAAACGGTGGCATAGGTCCGTGAACTTCACGACATTTTTTTCAGAAGCAGATCGCCAGAGGTAATAGAGATGAAAAGCGATGACCCACATCCAGGCTAAGATCCATCCGATGCGTCGCTTGTTTACCACGCGGGACTTTATAATAGCATGTGAATAATCAAGGCGAAATGAAATAGGGCCAAAATTGATTTCGACTAACGATTAGGCTAGAATGCCGACGTGATCCGAACGGAACAAACGCCGATACAAACGCTTCAAAAGAAGTATTCCCGCCTGCGTCGTCTGCAGGATCGTGCGACGCTCTCTTCTAAAAACCAGACGTCTTGCCGAGTGTGTGGTTCGAAATCCCTTAAAACCTATCTGGAACTCGGCAAAACCCCTTTGGCGAACTCCTATTTGACCGAGGCTCAACTTTCCGACTCCGAATTTAAGGAAACCCTATCCCTGCAGCTGTGCCGAACCTGTGGTCTTTCGCAGCTCACCAAAGTTGTGGCGCCCGAACGGATGTACAAAAATTATTTGTATGTGAGTTCCACTCCTGCCACCTTCCGCGATCATTGCGCGGAGTTAGCGAAAACAGCCATTTCCGTTGCCGCCTTGGAACCAGGATCTCTCGTATTAGATATCGCCTCAAACGATGGCTGCTTACTGTCGCCGTTCCAGAAGTCCGGGATGAGAGTCGTTGGTGTCGAGCCGGCGGAGAATCTCGCGCCAGAAGCCAACCGTCGAAATATTCCGACCTTGTGTGTGTACTGGTCCCCCTCCGTGGCACGCGACATTGCCGAAAATTTTGGGTCTCCGCAAGTGATCACATCGACGAATGTGCTGGCTCACGTTGATGATGTCCATTCCTTTGTTAAAGGTATAGAGGCTTGCCTGGCGCCTCGTGGGGTGTGGATCATTGAGGTGCCTTATGTCCTTGATTTTATCCGTGAGAATGAATTTGATACGGCGTATCACGAGCATCTCTCCTATTTCAACCTGCATGCGATGGCACATCTTCTGGAGATGCATCAGTTCAGTCTCTTTGATGTGGACTACTTCCCCGACCTGCACGGCGGTACGTTGCGCATGTATGCGGCACGGACCGGCCTCTATCCGCCTCGTCCTCGGTTAGAGAGCTTCCTAAAAAAAGAAACGGCCTTCGGCGTCAAACGCGAGGCTCCCTATGCGGCCTTTGCCAAACGGGTGTATGCCAACAAAAAGAAGTTGATGAGTCTTTTGGCGCGTCTCCGCCGGGAAAAGAAAGTCGTGTGGGCTTATGGGGCGAGCGCCAAGGGCAATACGCTACTGAATTTTTTCGGCATCACAAGCCAAGCCGTGCCGGTCGTGATCGATGATAACCCGAAAAAATGGAAGTATTATACGCCCGGTTCTCGTATGCGAATTACGGGGATCGAAGAATTACCCAAAAACAATGTGGATTACTTGCTGCTTCTGGCATGGAATTTTAAAGATGAAATTATGAGCCGCTGCCGCGCGACGGGATACCGTCAGTCGTACCTTTTGCCTATTCCACAGGCGAGGATTCTTGAAGACAAGGTTAATCAATCATGAAAACAGTCTGCATCACAGGATGTCTCGGCTTTATCGGGTCGCATTTTACCCGCTCCTGCCTGCAAAAAGGATGGCAAGTCTGGGGTATCGATAAAAAAACATACGCGGCCCGCGAGGAGTATTTGAAAGAGTTCGGCCGCAGCAAATCCTTCACCTTCAAGGAGGCGGACATCTCCGAAATGGACCATCTCTATGAGGTGGACTATGTCATCAATTTTGCTGCTGAAACGCATGTGGACAACAGTATCGTAGACAGCAAGCGGTTTCTAAAATCCAATATCATGGGTGTGCAAAATCTTTTGGAATTGATCCGCGCCAAACGCCATTATGAAATGCCCGTCCTGGTTCAAATCAGTACCGATGAAGTGTATGGGGACATCAAGGCTGGAAGGCATAAAGAATCAGATCCGCTGACGCCTTCCAATCCCTATTCGGCCAGCAAAGGGGCGGCGGATTTACTGATCGCCGGATGGCATCGCACGCATGACGTACCGTACCTGATCGTTCGCCCGACCAATAATTATGGGATGGGCCAATACCCCGAGAAACTCATTCCTAAAGCCGTTAAATATTTGAATCTGGGTAAGAAAATTCCTCTGCATGGGGACGGGTCTTACATCCGCAGCTGGCTTCACGTCGAAGATACCTGTTCTGCTATCTTTCATCTCTTAGAACAAGGGAAACTCAATCGGGTCTATAACATTGCGGGAAATTATGAAGCGGCCAACCGGGAGGTGGTTTCAAAGATTCTTCACCGTTATTTTAAAAAGAAAACAAAACTCGAGGATCATGTGAAGTTCAACTATGTCCGGATGGGAGAGGACATTCGCTATTCGTTGGATGATTCCCCTCTGCGCCGCTTGGGATGGAGCAATCGCAAGCAGTTTGATCGCGAGATTGGTGTGATTGTCGACCATTATCGAAAGAGGTTCATCTGGTAAAACTTGCCGTCATCGTTCCCGTTCATAACGAAACTCAAACGATTCCCCTGTTCGCGGCACGGATCAAGCCTGTTTTGGAGTCTTTGAAAGGGCTGGATTCTTGGCAGGTTGTTTTCGTTAATGATGGCAGCCAAGACGGATCTCTGGAAACTATTCTTACCTTGCGAGCTCAGGATCCGCGATTCAAAGTCATTACTCTCTCACGCAATTTCGGCTACCATTCCGTCTTGGTGGCTGGATTGACGCTCGTCGATAGCGATCTCTATTCTATTATTGATGTCGATTGCGAGGATCCCCCGGAGCTTTTGGCCGCGTTTTTCCAGACGATTCAAGGTGGAGCGGATGTGGCCTATGGCATTCGTTCTCAAAGGAAAGAACCGCGTCTGATCACCTGGTTTCGCTGGCTTTTCTATTACATCAACAATCATATCGCTGACAGCCCGACTGTGTTATGGATGGCGGAGTTCACGATGATGACTCTTCAAGTCCGCAACGCGATTATCGCCCCGCGCACCACCTATCCTTTTTTGCGTGCTGAAATCGCCTACGCTGGATTTAAACGAGTAGGTGTCCCTTATGTGCGCAGTGAACGGATCCATGGGAAGTCTCATTACAATCTTTATGGGATGACCAAGTTCGCTATCGTCGCTTTTTTGTCCAGCTCGACGTTTCCGCTTCGGATGATCACCTATACCGCCATCCTTGTCGGGGCTCTTCTTCCGCTTTCCGTCTGGTGGCTTGAGCTGTCGGCAGAACAGGGCGTTCAGCTGGCCGTGTTTCTGCTGTTTTATTTTATTCTGTTTGCCGTTCCCTCCATTGCGCTCTATTTAGCTCGAACCTATAAGAACGGAGTCGCGCGTCCGGTGTATTTAGTGGACCAGAATCAAACGCATCTCACGTGACGTCTCTCTCCGTTAAGCCCGCTGAGCGCGCTTGTCCCGGATGCCGAAGCGATGGTCGCGCCCTCTCTGAATATCATTTTCGTGATCCGGACGATTATTTTAAAGAACCGCTGCGTTTTGTGTCCTGCGCTTCCTGCCATCTGGTGTATTTGGCGGAACCCTTGAAAGCCGAACCTCTCTATTTCTCCGATTATTACGGAACACGGCGTGGCCTGCCTTCCTACGTCTTTGAGCCGTTCAATCGCTATTGGGTATCGGTCAAAGCGCAACGGTTCGCCCGGCTGATTGATGGGAAAACCGTTTTGGATTTTGGTTGCGGACGAGGGGATTTTTTAGGAGCCTTGGAGACGTTGGGGTTTGATGTCTGGGGCGTGGAAACGCAGAAGGATGCCGTCGCGGCTCTCCGCGCCAAGCGAGGATCGCATATCGCGTCGCGTGTGACGGATCTTCCCACCACTCCAGATCTGTTTGACGGGATTACTCTGTGGCATGTGTTGGAACATGTGGATGATCCCTCGACCATCTTGAATGAATTGAACCGCGTCAGCAAAAAGGGCGGAAAATTATTTGTTGCCGTGCCTAACTGGGATTCCTGGGAGCGGCATTTTTTTGGCGATCGCTGGTTCCATTTGGATGTACCACGGCATCAACTCCAGTTTACGCAGGAAACGGTGTCCGCGTTATTGGCCACTTGCGGCTGGCAGATTGTGTCGGTCTCTTACAGCGGGTGGGCTTATAATCTCTATGGTCTTTTCCAGTCTCTGCTGAATCTGGGGCCTGGGCCGCGAAATTTCTTCTACAGGCTTTGCAAGCGCGGGGTGTTCATGCCCTTGTCCAATAGTCGCTTTTGGATCGGCGCGGCATGGAATCTTGTGGCGATTCTTCCCGCCGCAGTTATCGCAATGGTTCTCATTGGTCCTCTCACCGCGCTTCACAAGACCGGGACGATCGAATTGGTGGCCGTTAAAAAAAGTGTTGAAAAGACAGGGCATTGACGGTAAGAATCGAATAGGATATTTTTAGGTTATGCAAAAAGAAAATAATTACGAAGGACCCGAAAGCTACAACCGGTACGGGTTTTCCATTGTTAGGCAGGTGCTCTCTCCTCAGGACGTGCAGCAGACCAGAGCCTTGCTGGATCATTTCTATAAGAAAAGCCCCAACCTTGATCCACGGATGCTCTATTCTGACCAACTCCTGGAACATTCTCCTCTGGTTAAGTGCATCTTTCAAAAACGCGTGGTTGAAGGCCTGAAACAATGCTTAACGAATCATTTGGTCTTTATGCCCGATTTTGTCGTCCTACGTAATGCCTATGGGCTGCCCGGATGGCATACGGATTGCGGCAGTGAAAGTGGGAGCGCTTATCTTTATAACCCGGATTACAAATTCGCGAAGTGCGGCATCTTTTTGCAGGATTATGATAACGGATGGGGAGGGGGCGTTTACGTGAAGCCTTTTTTCCCATCGTGACTTCTTAACGTCTCATAAGCTGTATCGTTATCTCTTAAAGGCTTTAACGCGTCTTCAGGTGACGTTGAATTTAAATACGCTGTCCGCTCCGATTCGGGCGGGAGACTTGCTTGTTTTTGATTC